>Ga0172379_10004242_pt1 | contig 21496 bp, 18 predicted proteins | sample GrowelOW334metaG_FD_119756 | JGI IMG/M metagenome (GOLD analysis project Ga0172379, IMG submission 119756) | Groundwater microbial communities from an aquifer near a municipal landfill in Southern Ontario, Canada - Groundwater well OW334 metaG | ecosystem: Environmental > Aquatic > Deep... | reverse complement strand
TTCTTATGCCACTCTCAACTGGGCCACCAAAGGAGTCATCACTGACAATGGTGGAACCTTTCCTTTGTTTACTGCCAACTCCGATTTAACCATTCCCTCAACTGCTTACTATTTTGCCAATACTCCTCGTACTTTTGATGATGTAACCGTTGCTGGTGTCTTAACTCATTCCAATAATTACGACACTCAGCTCAATATTCTTGATATTACCGCCCAAAATGTAACTGTATTAGCCGCTGGTAAAATTGACGTGTCTTCCCGAGGATATTATTCCTCTCTTGGTCTTGGTGCTGGAAACGATTCCACATTATCTACTACCGGAGAAGGCGGCGGTGGCCATGGCGGCTCCGGCGGTAATGGTTCCACCAACACCGGCGGATCAACTTACGGAAGTCTAGCTGAACCTCTGACTTTAGGCTCTGGTGGTGGTTTTGGTTATGTTAGTAGTAGTGATTATGAACCCGGTGGCTCTGGTGGTGGAGTTCTTCGTTTAAGCGTCACTCAAACTTTAAATTTGGAAGGGCCGCTTTTGGCCAACGGTGAAACCAAATCAGGTTGTTCCCGTTGTGGTGGCGGCGCCGGCGGAAGTGTTTATCTTACCGCTGCCACAATTTCTGGAACCTCAAACATTTCCGCCCAGGGTGGAGGTGGTGAGCCTAGTTTTGGCGGTGGCGGTGGTGGTGGCCGCATCGCCCTTTACTATACCGATAATACCAACTCCGGCACGGTGTCAGTTTTAGGAGGCAGCGGTTTCCAAAGTGGTCAGGCGGGTACCAAAGTTGTCAAAGCCCTCGGTGGGGAATTAATCTCTTCCCCCTACGATACTGCTGACCCGGCCACAGTTCTGTCAGCCCTTACCTGGAGTGAGTCTCGGCCTGCAAATACTGCGGTTAAATTTCAACTTCGCACTTCACCTGATAGTGATGGCACACCATCCTCTTGGAGCAGTTGGTTGGGTCCTTCCGGCGTTGATTCTTATTACACCAGTTCCTCAGGAGGCGATGCTATTAACCCGATTCATTCTGACGCCGAAGATGACCAGTGGGTGCAATACAAAGTCATTTTCTCCCGAAACTATGATGTTGACAGCTCCCCCACGATTTCCCAGGTTGGCTTGGAATATGTGGTCAATACACCTCCCACGGTAACTCTTTCCAATTCCCCCCAACAATCCGAATCCGGTGTCATTACCGCTCAATACTCCCTCACCGACCCCGAAGAATCATCCCTCGACGTTTTCATGGCCGTAAATATAGGTCATTCACTAGCCTCTGACTTACCCAAGGGTTCCACATTACCCGTATCCGTTCCCTCTACTACCGGTTTTCCCGCTTCCGGTACACTACTTGTAAACAATGAAATGGTTGGTTATTCCGGTATTTCGGCCACTCAATTTTTAAACATAACCCGGGCTAAATTTACAACCAAAAACACCGCTCAAGCTGCCGGTAGTCCTCTTTGGTACGTCGCCCAAACTACCACCGGCGACTACGATTCTGTTTCTACCGGTTCTTCCAAGTCCATTTCCTGGACCCCGCGAACCGAACTAACCGGTTTTGAAAATAACACTTCTCAAGTCAAAGTTATTGCCAACGATGGTAATAGTGCCAACCAAATTGGTTTTGTTGTCTCGGGGGTTATTGGTCTGGACACTAAAGCTCCAATAAATAATGACTTGTTTATTAACAGCCGGACTGATGTCCTGACTTTTTCTTCAACTGATGGTAATAGTTTGAAAATGAAACTATCCAATCTTTCGTCGTTAAATAGCGATGGTGTCAATGCCAGTTCCGGTACTTGGTTGGATTATCAATCAACCTTGCCCTGGATTATCCCGGATTCGGAAACAGTTTATGTCAAATTTAAGGATATTCGCGGAAATGAAACTTCTACAGTTTCTACCACCGCTCCCACCCACCCTTCATCCGTCTTAATTCAAGACGCCTCAAACCCGGAAACTGAATCTTGGCGCCTCTTTGTATCATGGTCGCTTGGTCCAGACCCCTCACTTGGTTTTAATTACTATCAAATCTATCGATCCCTCAATAACCAAACTTATGCCCCTCTCGACCAAATCAATCAAGAAAGCCAAAACTTCTTTTTAAATTCCGGCTTAGACAATTCTCAGGCTTATTATTACAAAGTTACCATAGTCGATGATCACGGCAACGAATCTGGTTACAATACCGTCTCCCAGGTGGCCGGTTCGGCGTCTAAGTCCGGCGTTGGTCTCACCCCCGATGGTTCCGGCGGTGGGGACTATACCGCCCCGGTAATCTCCGGTCTTGGATCAACATCTCTCACTTCCACCTCGGCTACCATTACCTGGACTACTGACGAGCTGGCTGATTCCAAAGTTGGCTATTCCACTGACTCCGGCTACGGTCTTGAAGTTGGCACTATTTCCATGACCCAAAATCATTCAGTCACTCTAACTGGTCTGACTCCCGAAACAAAATATTACTTTAGGGCTATTTCCTACGATTCGGTTTTCAATAAAACCATTAAAGAAAATTCATCTCTCTATTTTTTTACTACTCTCTCCGATAGTGAACTCCCCGTCATCTCCCAAGTTAAAGCCGTTGTTGGCGAAAATAGCGCCGGCATAACCTGGGCTACTTCTGAAGCCGCCACTTCTCGGGTTGTCTACTCGCTTGGCAGCAGTAGTGTTGCTACCTCCAGTGCCGATTTAGTCTTGGGCCATTCTCTGTCAATAGTCGATCTTCTTTCCGCCACCCTCTACCATTACTTTGTCTCCTCCTCCGACGCCGAGGGTAACCAATCTACTTCACCAGACTACACTTTCACTACTCTGGCTGGTCCCGAGGCTGGGGATAATACGGCACCCTCAATTACTGATATATCTGTGAGTGACACCACCGCTTCTTCCACCTCGGTTTCCTGGAAAACCAACGAAGTAGCGGACGGCAGGGTGGAATATGGCGAAACCGAAAGTTATGAGCGGGGTATTGCCGAAGGTAACCACGATTTCAAAACCGAAAAGAAAGTGGTCTTGCTCGGTCTTTCCCCCTCCACCACTTATCATTACCGCATAACCGCCATTGATACTGCGGGTAACATCAACACTTCCGCTGATTCTACTTTTACCACCGGCAGTACCCAAATTTTAGGAGATTTAACTGAAAACGGCACAACTGGCGGCGCCAATGCTCCCGCCATTACCTCCGAAGGAGCCTCGGTAACCAACATCACCGGCACTCAAGCCACCCTCTCCTGGATTACTTCAAAAAAGTCCACTTCCCAGGTTTATTACAAAATCAACAATTCTCTTGGGGTGCCAATCTCTGGAGGTGATGCCACTCAGTTTGTTACCAGCCATTCGGTTACTCTTTCAAATCTTTCTCCAGCCACTACCTATCAGTACCAGGTCAAGTCCACCGACGTTAATGGAAATTACATCATCTCTGCCCGGGCTGTTTTTACTACCGTCATGCCCGAAGCGGCAGCAGTAAAAGTGTCGAATGTCACCCAAAACTCCGCCCAAATTGTTTGGACTTCTCCCATTCCCACCCTCTCCATCATCGAATACATCAATTCCCTAACCGGCCAAAAACAAATATATGAAGATAAAAGTTTGGTTACTAACCATTCGGTTGCCTTAGCTGACCTGTCATCTTCAACCATTTATTCTTTTACCATTTTAATCAAAGATGAATCCGGTAATCTTGCCCGTTCTACACCCTTTTCGTTTACTACCGGGCAGGATGGTGACGGTCCGCAAATCACCGCTGTTAATTCTCACTCCACCATTATCTCGGGGCAAAATAAAGTCCAAACGGTCATCACCTGGTCCACCAACGAACCTGCCAGCTCCAAAGTAGACTATTCTCTCAATGGCACGGGTACTAACTTTGAGCTGTCTTCACCCCAAACCACCGATTTGGTAACTAACCACATTATTGTTTTAACCAATCTCAAACCCGCTACAGTCTACCGTTTCCGGGTTGTGTCCACCGACCGCACCGGTAATGTGACCACTTCCGAACCCTACGTTTTGCTTTCACCTCAGCGGGAGGTATCAGCCCTCGACTTAATCATTAAAAACCTCGAAGGAGCCTTTGGTTGGGCTCGAGCTTTAAACGGAACCCCATGAAAACTCCCATTGTCAGTACCCACAATCTAACCAAGAGTTTTGGCTCAGGTGATAATCTGACTCAGGTTTTACGGGGTTTAAATATCAATATTTACGCTGGTGAATTCTTAATTATTTTTGGACCCTCCGGTTCCGGCAAGTCCACGCTGTTAAATATCTTAAGCGGCCTGGAAACTCCCACCTCAGGCCGGGTCATAGTTGATAGTCAGGATTTGTCCTTACTTACCAAGCAGGAGCGGTCAAATTATCACCGGGATAAAATTGGTATGGTCTTTCAGTCATACAATCTCATTTCCTCTTTAACCGTTTTACAAAACATCACCCTTCCTTTGGTTTTTGCCAAAATTCCCAAGTTGGAGCGTTTAACCCGGGCCCGCGAGTTACTTACTGAGTTTGGTCTTGAGAAGTTAACCCACCGGCTCCCTTCCGAAATTTCCGGCGGTCAGGCTCAGCGAGTTGGTATCATCCGGGCACTAATTAACCGGCCTCCAATTATCATTGCCGATGAGCCTACCGGTAACCTTGATTCGGTTACCACTAAAACAGTTATGAATCTTTTCTCGGACCTTAATCATCGGTATCAAAACACTCTTATTGTAGTTACCCATGATTCTTCCCTGTTTACCTACGCCGACCGGATTATTTTTATCCTCGACGGTCAGGTCGTCAAGGAAAAAGCCCATCATCCGGTCGCTTCTAAATCTATCCCAATCTCCATTCCCTATGACGCCATTCTTAAAAAAGAATCAAATCCTCAAAATTTAAAAATGCTCGAGCTCCTCTCCATCATTCTCTCGCGGCACCAGCTTTCAGCCTTTGACTCAAGTGAGTTGGATCGCACTGTCACCTTTTTAAATCAATTCATAGCCAAAAAAATAGACTCCCCCAAGCTTTTAACCTCTCTTGATAAATCCCAAAAAACCGGTGGCGCTGGTCTCTACCGTCCTACTGCCGAATTTATTGTTGACAGTCTTAGTCATTTAATTAAAGTCATCTCATGATTCGCCGCTTAGTCCGCTTTTCCCTGAGGCCTCTTTACTATCTTTTCCAGGTTGATATTTTAGTAGCGGATATTGTTGAAATCACTCTTCAGCGTTTAGTCACTAAAAAATTCCGCTCCATTCTAACGGTAATGGGTATGGGTATTGGCGTTGGTGCTGTTTATTTTCTAGTGTCCCTCACCTTTGGCGTACAAAAACTGGTCATTGGTAAAATTGCCACTTCCGAGTCACTCTTAAGCCTCGATGTTTTACCCAATACTGACATAAAAAACATGGTCCGGCTTAACTCCCAAGTTATCTCCAAAATCCAAAAACTCGACCAGGTAGCCGAAGTTTCCCCCGCCAAATCCTTACCCGCCGAAATCAGTTACAACCATCTAAAAGCTCAAACGGTTACTTATGGAGTTGACCCCAGCTTTTTTCGCCTTTCGGGTATGGAGTTGTCCGGCGGTCAGTATCTAACCAGTGATTCAACCAATCAGGTCATAGTGTCCTCCTCGGTTTTATCTCTGTTTAATCTAAATCCAAAAACTGCTCTCGGTGCCCGTATCCGCCTCTCATTTCTGCTGCCTAGTGATTTAAATTTATCCGCTACCCCGTCTACTGCCTCCGCCGGTCTCGAGTCTGCTTCCCAAGTGGTGGCCATTCCCCAGCAGTTTGTTATCGGGGGAATAGTCAACGACGAAGCCAATTATCTTTATCTGCTAAATACTCACTTTAACTTGGTTAATTACGATGAATACAAATTGGTCAAAGTTAAGGTAAAGTCCCAGTCAACCCTAAACCAGGTTCGTGAACAAATTGTCAGCCAAGGTTTTTTGGTATCCGCCATGACCGATACTCTCGACCAAATCAATAAAATTTTCAACGTTACCCAAATTACTTTTACTCTAATTGGCATTGTCGCCCTGCTTATTGCCGCCATCGGCATGTTAAACACCATGACTGTCTCTTTGCTCGAACGCACCCGGGAGATTGGTATTATGAAAGCCATTGGCGCTACTGAGCGGGGGATTCAACAGATGTTTTTAGCTGAGTCAGTGTTAATGGGCTTGGGGGGTGGGGGAGCCGGGTTAGTAATTGGTTTTGTTTTCTGCCAGTTGGTCAATTTTTTCGTTAACCTTTTGGCTCTATCTTTGGGTGGTAGTCGCTTAAACATTTTTTATACTCCTCTTTGGTTTTTAATGTTGGTCTTTTGTTTTTCACTGGTTATTGGCTTTTTTACCGGTTTGTTTCCTGCCCGCCGGGCTTCCCGGCTCAATCCCCTCGACGCCCTCCGTTACGAGTAATTTCCCTTTGTCATCCTGCTGTGTCCGTCTCAGACGGAAGTCCGAAAACTTTCGGACGAAGGATCTCATCTCCTTCTCTTTTTATTAACCTAAAAATAGGCAATATCTATATAAGCAGACAAGTACCGGGAGTGCTAAAACATACACAAAAAATACATAACCCTATCCTACGGGCAAATATATCACACTATATGCGCAAACCACACATACTATGTCATCGCGCCCGGTTCGTCATTGCGAGGATCCCGAAAGCTTTCGGGAGACGTGGCAATCTCTTCTATTTCGAATGGTTCAAGTGCTCGGTCTGGTTAATAACCACTGGTTTAATTTCAGTTTCTGAAATCTCCACTACCGACACTGAACCGTTTTCGCTCTCATGTTGTTTTCCTGTTAAAGCCAACAGCATCATTTGTATGGGAATCTTGTGACTAATTACCGCCACCGTCGCCTCCTTCTCAAATTCAATTTTCAAATCCTCAATAAACAACTCGGTTCTCCGTTTGACCTGTTCAAACTTTTCAGATTTGGTTTTAGGTTTAATTAAGTGTGACAGCGCAATGTCAAACTCTCCCCCTCTTCCTTTAATAATTTCCTCCAAAGTTTCCATACTCCTGGGAGTGTTGGAGCAGTAAAAAAAGTCAATTTGATTATCAGCCAAATAGCGGGCCAACTGCTTGGCTTGTTTTTGCCCTTTGTTGGTCAGCCGGTTGGGTAAAAGCTTTTCCCCGGCGTTGCGCTCCGACTCAGCGTGGCGAATCAGTATTAATCTAATCATGGGGTATTTTATCAAACCTCTGTTAAAGTAGGTAAATCTATTCGTTATACTAGCCATTGGGCTGTTTTTAGCTTATAATCTCCCTTGTCTTTGTTCGTCTCGCTCTTTTTATATTCTTTTTGTAATAATCCCCAATTCGTCATTCGTAATTGACAATTGAAGATTGAATCACATTCCCCTGTAGCCTTTGCCCGCCCGAAGTAAAACGAAGGAGGGCCTCGCCCGCCGAAGTCTTGGCGTAGGAGGGTCAGTTGGTTAGAAGGGAAACACATTCCCCTGTAGCTCAGTTGGTAGAGCATCCCGCTGTTAACGGGAGGGTCCGTGGTCCGAGTCCACGCGGGGGAGCAAATGAAATAAGTCGGAAAATACCGGCTATTATGATGTAATATATTGAGTATTAGAACTCAGTATAATAATTTGATGATTAAAAAAAATGATTATTTGAAGGTATATATGGATTTTCTTGTTTCGGAAATCCCAAATATAATTCAGATTATAAGTTCCTTTTCTTTAATTGTTTTTATAATTCCACGAAAGGCAACTTTTATTATTGTCGCGTTAGCCCTGGTCATTATATTAATCAACTCTTACCTTGGACATCGGTTTTATGAATTTGAAAAATCACAAATTCTAGAAAAATACTCTATTTTGAATCTAAAGAAACTTGACGACAAAACGATGTTAAATAAACACGAAAACTATCTATTAATAACCACTTTCTTTCTGGGTGCAATATCTGCGTTAATTGGTTTTTCAATTTTGAATTCACCTCGCTGAAGAAATTTCATTGTTCAGCATTAAATCCCACAAAAGCAGTCCTGATTGAGTCTAAGACGGGGAGCATATTAAAAAAAGCTGGCAAGTCGCCAGCGTTTTTTAATATCTTCTCACCTTTATTTGACCCTGCAAAGCACAGGTCCGGTTTCGTCCTTTTTATTTGTTATGAAAACTAAAACAGTGATAATAAAACTTTATTTGCCAACACCCAAATCTAAACCCTCCAGGTAATAAATTAATATTATCCAATATATTTTAAGTCCTACATCATTAATAACCTTACTTGAGGAAGAAATGGTTTATTAGTATACACGTACGCATCATCTTTCATGTTTTAGTTCCAAATACGGTTACCGTTTCCAAGGCACTGAGTAATTGCAAAAGCGACCCATAATATTGACTTTTCCTTGTTATCCTGTATATTCACCAGTATATGACTGAAAGCTGCACCTCTCCCATAGTTTGCAGAACTTGTGGCAGTGTTCTTGGTGCCTGCAGTTGCGGGCAAAGATCATATGTACTTAATACGGATTATCGCGGTTTACCAGGTACAACGGAACAGATATTAAGAACATTTGCGACCCAGTATAGAACGTTAATGGGAGAAATTGCCTCAATAAAAAGCGGAAGTGACCAAAACCTCTCATTGTTAAGGCTAAGTGCTCAATTAATCGCTCATCTCCCTCAAGTGATCCAATCCGCAGCCGACCTTGCCTCATTACCACCAAATACATTGCGTAGTATTAGTTACTTGGGGCAAGAAGCCCAAGAAGCGTTTGAATGGTCGCAGCAAGAGGGCCGTACCGCCTTTGAGTTAAGGACTCTTTTATTGCCAATGGGGAGTAAAACAGGGGATCCAAATTATCTTGAGGCGATTATTGAAAGGCAATTCGGTAAAATACGAGAATAATAAAATTGTGCTAACTGTTAGCGTAATATTGTCAATCTCTAGTTTTCATAGCAAATTAGCGCGTGAATTTTTCTTATCAAACTCATTTTCAAGCCTTTATGTTTTTTTACGCTTGCTTAGCTAGACTAGTCTTCAAGGAACACCGGGACGAAGTTAACGCCAAAGTAATAGCCGAAATGAACCAATTCGCAAAAAATCATCAACAATGGTAAATGCCTTTTGATATAAAAAAAATGGCTTACGGCGGCTTTCAAGTCGAAGTTGAAGGGCGAAAATATTTTAAATAACGGCTGTAAATCTACCCACAAAGGTTGAATCTAAAACAGTCATTCGTCGCAAACTTAGAAAACAAGTTGTGATATAAATAACTTCAATCTATCTGACTTACTACTATTTTGTTAATATTTACGTATTACCAATGAAGTCTTTTTAGCCATTTGGTTGATGGTAAAAGGCTTTAATCTAAAAAATGAGTAAAATAATCAAATTTGGTCAAGACGTTGAGGGCTATAGCATTCCTGTTCTAAACGAGCGGGAAATTCGGGCGGCTGCCGGGGTCTTGTTCTTAGTTACCTTTACTTCCTGGATGTTCATTTTGTTTAAAGAAAATTTTGTTCCCATAAAGTACGTAATAACCTTATTTCTTACCGATCTAATTATTAGGGTTTTTATAAACCCCGAATTTTCGCCGTCCCTGATTCTTGGTCGTCTGATTGTTAGAAATCAAACTCCCGAATATGTCGGGGCGCCTCAAAAAAAATTTGCCTGGATAATTGGTGTACTACTAGTAGGAAGCATGTTTTTGCAATTAAATATTCTAAATGTCATTAGTCCGATTACCGGCCTCACCTGCATTGTTTGCTTGGCTTTTCTCTTCTTTGAATCGGCTTTCGGAATTTGTTTAGGGTGCAAATTTTACCCCTTATTTTTTAAAGATAAAACCCAATATTGCCCCGGCGAAGTCTGTGATGTAAAACAAAAACAGGAGATTCAAAAAACATCAAAATTTCAATTGCTCTTATTGTTGGCATTTATTGCTTCGGTCTTTTTTATCGGTAATTTGTATAACGGTAAACTTAACCAAAAACCACGCGATTTGTTTGGAATTAATAGTCCCGACAAAAATGAGGAAAATACTCAACTTTCAAACCCCGCATCTGTGAATTGTTTAAAGAAAGGCGGAAAACTTTCAATTGAGGACCAACCTGGAGGGCAAGTTGGCATGTGTACACTCCAAAACGGAACAGTTTGTGAAGAATGGGCCTATTTTAAAGGTGAATGTAAATAATTACCTTTCAAAGAGGTGAAGCTGCCAAAAGTCTTTGAGAGATGATGTAAATCTTTGTTGAATCACCAAATATATTAGTCAATCACGTTAATCCTTTTCACACTACAACAGATTTTGGCCCTGTTTTTACTATCATAATAGCTAAGAATATATAGGTCAAAACATTTACTCGGACATTACTATATTTACTCCCCATATTCCTGTTTTTGTAAGAGAAACGTTTATAGATATTTATATTTTTTATTAATAAAATTAGTCCTCAATATACGTTAATAACTTAAATATTCATAAGTAAAAATTATATCTACGTAAACAAATAATAGGGTCACCTTATTACAATTATTATTCAGTTATTACCAAAATAACACTTTGCCACTTTCAATAAATTAGCCCTAAACATCGAACTTATATATAAAAAAAATAAAGGATAAGATACATTTGACAAAAGGATAACCGGAGTGACATTATTTAACATATAACTCAACGTAATTTTATTTGTAACCGCTATTTTGCCCTAAATTTATTAATTATTTTGGAGGAAAAGATATGTCAAAAAATACTGTCGCAGTTACTGCGGCAATCGCAGCTTTATTTGTTTACGCCGTCCCGGCTTTGGCTCTAGATGCCTGGTGGCTTCCTGATCACAATAGTTCTGTTCAGGTAACAACCGAGACAACTGCCGTGTCCAATACCGGCGGAAATAGTCAAAGTAACGTGGTTTCCGTCAACAAAGCCAGCCACGTTGTTGGTTTGGCTGTCGGACTTGGTGGTTACAAGGAAATTACCACTGGCCCCGCCACAGCTGACGCCAGATCGATTACTGTAGTTTCAGCAGCGACGCCCCACACTGGGTTTGCCCCAGCCAATAGCAATGCTACAACTAAAGTCGCTTCTGCTACTTTAGCTAGCGCTGATAGTGGAGCCAACTATCAGGATAATGTGGTTGATGTTTCCAAAGCTCACGGTGTAATTGCTGGAGCAGGAGGTTTAACTGGTACTTCAGTTATTCGCACCGGTTCAGCTTCTTCAACTACCCGAAGTGTGACCTTGGTCAACGTCAATAGACATGGTTTCGGTCATTAACTTTTTGCTTTTTTTCCACCGGAAGTTATTACTTCCGGTGGAATAAGGCTTCATGCTCAAAAAAATTAATAAACTAATTTCAGTTCTTTTTCTTACCGGTCTTTTAGTAGTAACTTTTGGTATTCCTTCTCCATCCTTTGCCCAGGATGCCTTACTTAATGAAACTCAAACTCAAGTTGTTTCCACTCCTGATTTCACGCCAACTCCTGACCCAACCGCCACTCCCACCCCAGAACCAGATACTATAATAAGCACCGGCAACGCCGTATCTGAAGCCAACATTGACACCCAGGTTAATAGTAATGTCTCTCCTCCGCCCGATCCAACTTCCACTCCAACAGCTGCCCCGGATTCTGTCCCATCTGATGTTGCTCCGACTGTCCCAACTACACCAACTTCGGAACTAACCCCGACTCTTACTCCGGAATCTACTCCTACTCCAACTCAGTCTCCATCTTTAGTTGTTAACGATGTTGGGGTTACTACCGTTGGTACTGCCCAAGCCACCACTGGGGATAATTCTGTGGCTGACCCCGAGGCCAATGTCCAAATCACTACCGGCAGTGCTCTAGCTTACGCCAACGTCATAAACTTAATTAACACCAATCTACTAAATAGCCAATTGGGTTTATATATAGTCAACGATTTCTCCAACGAGTGGGCCAATCTGGATTTAAATGGTATTTGGTCCAATTTGGTAACCGGTAGTGGTGTTTCCTTAATTCAACCCGGCTTATCCGGCCAAACCGTGCTCCTCATAAGTCCCTATAATTTAGCCCGACTAAATAATCACATTACCGTCATGGCCAATACCGGCCAAAATCAGGTTGAAGGGGGAAATCATGTTTTAATTGTCACCGGGGACGCTACGGCTTTGGCCAATGTTGTCAATCTCGTTAACACCAATCTTATTAACAGTCAGCTGTTTATAGGTGTTGTCAATATTGCGGCTGACAACCTTGGGGATATTATTTTACCCAATCCTTCATCCTTTTCTTCGCCCAATAATTCTTCATCTTCTTCAGACTCTTCCATTAATCAAGTGGCAGACATTAACTCTACCGCTTCAACTCAGGCCAATTCTGGAGACAATAGTACTTCTACCTCCGGTTCCTCAACCATTACCACCTCAGCGGCTTACGCCCTAACCAACCAGGCTAATTTGGCCAATTTAAGTCCCGAAAATCAAATGTTGTTTCTACTCAATGTTTTGGGTACCCCCTCAGGCAGTATTTACAACCGGCTTTTCCCGGGTTCAGTGGAGCCGATTCTTGCCAATCAGCTCCTTTTGTTACTTAGTCAGTTTGGCTGTTCTTCCTGTTTCCCGGGCCAATCAACACTTGGCATTAACCAAGCTTACATCAATAACCAAGTTAACGTTATGGCTAATACCGGCAACAATCAGGTGGCCGATGCCTCAACTTCGATCCTTCAAACCGGCAATGCCACGGCTATTGCCAATATTCTTAATCTTGCTAATTTAAATTTTAATGACAGTCGTTGGTTTTGGACCATTACCAATATCATCGGTAATTGGAAAGGCAATGTAATTTACGCTTACCCGGATTTATTCGTCAACATTACCGGTTCTCTAACTCGCGGTACGCTTGGAGATATTCAAACATTTAAAGTCGATCTGGCAAATTTAGGGCATGATCCGGCTCTCGGAACCACCCTCGAGTTGGATCTTCCGCCTCAAATGGTATATCTTGGCGATGATAGCGGGTTAACTCCCATCGTAAACGGTTCCAAAATTGTTTGGCACTTGGACCGTTTTCAAGCCAAATCAACTCGAACTTTTAACTTAACCACCCGCATTGATTCTTTGGGAGACACTACTGATTTTGAGGCAGAAACCAGGGTAGCAATTAGTAACCAGTCATCAGAATCCGATCTCCAAAACAATCATAGCCGTTGGGCTACGATTATCTGGTATCCGCTAGTTACAGCCGACAATTCTTCCGCATCTACCTCTTCCTCCTCAAATTCTGGTGATTCGAGCTCATACCAAGGTCAGCCGGCACTAAGGGTTGACGCTGCCAATAACGTCAACGACTTTATCCTCCCCAATGACGTGGTGACTTTTGAGATAAATGTAAAAAATATCGGGGACCGCAAAATTAAAGACGCTGTCTTGGTTCATCAAATTTATGACCAAGCCGATCAACTTTGGTCCGAAGATACAATATTTTTGGGAGATATCGATGTCAGTGTCGGCGGTCTGGTTAATTTTGGCATACCCATGGTTGACGCCTCCGGCAAATACCGTACACGTTCCTGGGTAGTAGGTTACGATGAACTAAACCGTGAGGTAGTTTCTCCGGTTGCCGAAACTAGTTTTATGGTCAAACAAATTGTACAGCTAAGAAGGGGAGAAGTTTTAGCCGCCGATTCCGATACTCTCGGTCGCTACCAGTTTCTGCCTCGGCCTTCATCTCCTACATCGCGCCTTCCCTCTTTTTTGTTATTTTTATTGTCAGTTGCCTACATTAGTCGTCAAATAAAAATATGGCGTATTCCCAAAAAATAATTACCCGTCGTCGTTTTAGCCTATTTCTTGAAATAGTTTTGTTTATCTTTGCCCTGTTTTGCCTAGTTTACTCTGCTTATTATTTAGTGTTTTAACCAGCAAGCAAGAATTTATTAGTCTATCAGTCTTAAGATCAAAGAACCTATAATATGATATAATTTCTTGTTGTAGAAAAAAGCAGCTATGCTACTGGTGGCTTACTCAAAAACATTCGTGATTTTACCCGTCTCTCCTCTCTTGATTTAGTAGAAAAATTAGCCGAAATCGAAGGTTGTCCTGTGTTTCGGGAACTAGTCGCCGAAAATGGTCCTGAAAAAATGATTCCTCGTTATTGCCGGGCAACTTATTGGCTGGATCATTGTTTGGAAACAATCACTCAGGCCGGTCGACCTGATTTAGCTGAATCACTCCTTTCACCCCGCGCTCGCTTACCCAACGAGCCTTTAGGCGATCACTCTGAAAATTGGCTCCCGGCTGATGCCGACTCCACCGCCTACCGTTCTGCCTCAGCCTATTTTATTGGCCGATTATTTTGGACTTTTGTTTCCCAATCGGGTGATTCAAAAAAGATTAACAAAACCCTTGCTGACCAACTCCTCTCTGAATCCGCTCAAACTGCCCAAAACGAAGTTGGATTGTTAGTTACCTTTGCCGAAAAACTTGCCACTGTAAATGTAACTAGAGCTTATGATCCGCCCACACTCCGAAAGCATCAAGATGCTTTATTGACCCGAGTCCTTGGTGTTGGTAAATTGCACGAAGATAACCAGCTAACTGAATACGGCCAAATCGTAGACGCTCTAATTGCCACTCCCATTTTAGGGGTTTATTATGCATCTCTCGCTCCTAAAGAGTTAGATAAGTTAAGGCTCTATTCTCCCCAAAGGCTCGCCCGTTTCCTTAAACCAGAGACTTTTGGCCGGGGAACAGTAATGGGTGACGATCCGTCCATCTTATTACTTTGTCCCGTTGAAAGATTGTGGGTATCCGCCTGGAGGCACGCTTGCCCCCAACCGGAAGCAGTGTCCAAAGAGTATGGAGTTGAGTGGACCCGTGTCCGTTATGACAGTTGTGACTTTGAGTATGGGCTTATTATTCAACTAGCCCAGACTTTAAACCCGGATTTGGCTAAGTTACTTACCGCCGCTACTCCTCGCCTGGTCACTGAACCCGTTGGTTATTCTGAACCAGGAAGAGTTCCTGGGTCTCACCAACATGAAATGTCCCCGCTTTCAACCCTAGCTGGCTATTCTATGCCCCGGGTCCTTGTTGAATTAATCGGCCGTGGTGAGGTTACCGACCCGTCACGATTTGTAAGAGCAATTGATGGGGTCACCCAACTTATCCAAATTTCAATATCTCCTCTGGAGTTAACTGCACGATTAGCTGATCTTGGAATACAAGAGTTTTCCGTTGACCCAGATATCCTCTTATCTCACTTGTTTGAGCCAGGGATTTTGAAAGAAGAAAATAACCGGACCGAGTATAGAAATATGCTTGCCACTTTAAAAGGGTATTCACCTCAACTTTACATTCACTACATTTCTTTAAGTGTGGAACAAAGATTAGAACTTGGAATTGCCAGCCCCGACACATTTCAGTGGTAAACTGACCCATGGCCAAAGAGATAATTAGACTACTCAAAACCCTTCCTCCTGAAACCTGGAATTTAGTCATCGACAATAAGTGGACCATCAAAGAAATAGTGGCCCATTTTGTGGGTTGGGAAGAGGAGTGTGTCAGTCAGTTACCCCTAATTTGGCAAAACCAGCGAACTGCTTGTTTTTTGTTTTTAGACGAAGTAGGGGACGCCAAGTTTAATCAGGAAAGTTTGGAAAAGTACGCCCACCTTAGCCCTACTCAATTATTAACTGAATGGGAAAAATGGCTCAAGCAAGGGGAAAAAACAGTTCAAGAAATCGATGAAAATAACATGAAAACCAATCCGAAACTTTTTTCCTGGTGGTTTGACCAAAGTCACTATCAGGGGCACTACGACCAAATTAGAAAAGCATTAGAAGTCCAATAGTCTTCTTCTAATTATTTTCCAAACACTAAGTTCTAAACAGCCCCGTACACACTTATTTTCAATCAACCAAGTCTCTATATAAATAGTAACTAAGCCATTGGTGTATCCTATCTATTGTTATTAACTCAATAAATTTAAGCAAACTCATGAATGATTTAACCGATGTCAAAGATATTGTTAAAAAGGAATATGGTCAAATAGCCAAAACAGCAGGTCAATGCGGTTGCGGAAGTTGTAGCTGTGGTTCCAAAAATAAAATCCAAAAACAATCCGGTCAATTGGGCTACTCAGAAGCAGAAATGACCTCAGTTCCTAATGGTTCAAATCTTGGTCTTGGCTGTGGTAACCCTACCGCTTTAGCTTCATTAAAAGAAGGTGAGGTAGTTCTGGATTTAGGCTCGGGTGCTGGTATTGATGTCTTTTTAGCTTCGAAAATTGTTGGACCAACCGGTAAGGCAATTGGAGTTGACATGACTGACGAAATGCTCTCCGCTGCTCGCGAGAATGCCAAAAAGGGTGGTTTTACTAATGTTGAATTTATAAAAGGGGATATTGAAGCTCTACCGCTTGATAACAATTCGGTTGATGTGGTTATTTCCAACTGTGTGATCAACCTTGCCCCTTCGAAAGCTCAGGTCTTTGCTGAAATTTATCGGGTACTAAAAACCGGAGGCCGCCTTATGGTTTCCGATGTGGTGTTAACCAAACCATTACCACTTGATTTAAAAAATGACCAAGATTTGTTAGTCGGTTGTATTAGTGGGGCTATATTAAAAGAAGATTATTTGAACCTCTTAAAACAGGCTGGTTTTACCAATATTGAAATTCACAAAGAAACTCCCTCATTCCTCCCCGAATACAGTTTAAGCATAACTTTCTCAGCTACCAAATAAACCCAAAAACCCCTCCTTTCGGAGGGGTTTAATTAAATCACGAACAATTACTGATTAACTCTCATACCCCTACCTCCGCGACCGGCTCCATTTCCTTGACCGTTTCCTTGCCCCATCCCATATTTAGCCCTAAAGGCATTTAATAAGGTTAAGTCACCCTTTTGTGCCCCCAGTTGTGCCTTAGCAAAATCTTTGAAGTTGGCTTCATTAACAAATCTGGTAGCCCCGCGTCCTACCATGTTGGCTACCCAAGCTTTATAGTCCCCTTTTTCAAAGGCGGTGACATTGGTAATGTGTCTGGCTTCGGTGTAATTTGGACCTTTTACCGCCGGGTCACCTTGGTAAGCTAGCGCTGGAGTAAATGATTTAACGGCGACTAAGCTTAAAGCTATGGCCGCAATTCCTAGTATGATTTGTGTTTTCATATATAAATAATTTTTAATAGACTTGCGCAGTCTATTAGTAATACAAGTCTACTGATAATTTTCTTTCATCATGTTTTGCCCCATCCCGTTCCAAGGTCGGATATCCTCTGCCCTAAATGATCTGGCTCCTGTTTGGACTCCGATTAGTTTAATATCTTCATCTACCTTAATGGTTACCCTGCCTCTAATAAGTGAATTTTCGCTGTCAATCTTCCAGTCTTTGTTATTAAAATCTTTAATAATAAAGCTATTACTTCCGGTGATTTGGATGATTTTACCTGACAAGTAACCAGACTCAGGGTTGCTCCACACTTTCATCTTCATTGGCACCATTTGTCGGTAATAAGGGAGATTAGCTTCTAAATTTCTGTCAATCCTGCTAGCTAAACCTGCTTTAAAAAGAATCCCGCCCATTATTAACCCCAAAATGCCAATAATTCCTAGTATTTTCCATATTTCAAACCGGTAAGCGCCTTTAGTATTTTTAAAAAGATAATATGCTAACCCAAAAAATGCTCCCACCACCAATAGCCATAAGTAAGGAACAATAATATCATCAGCCAACCCGAACCAAGAAACACCAATTCCAATTATCAGCACTAACAAACTAAGCCCAAGTCCTAACCATAAACTCCAGCGTGTAAATTCAAACTCCCATTTGGGTATTGGTTTAATCTGATTTTTAGCAATCAGTCCCATGGCTCTCTCACTAGCTTTTATTTTCTTTTTCATATATTTTTCTAAATTGTATTTTAGCCCTCGAAAGCAGTGTTGCCACCGTTCCCATGGGCTTTTGTAAAATATCACTTATTTCTTGGTAATCTTTTTCTTCAAACAATTTAAGTACCAACACTTCTTTGTACTCCGGCTTCAATTTTTCCAAAATAGTTTTTATATATTCACTAAAGTGCTTATCTATTGTTTCTTTCTCAATATCCGTATCCGCCCTCAACCAGTCCACAAACTCATCATCGTTTCCGTCAATATTCACTCTCATCGACTGTTTATGTTTTTTCATGAAATTAACCGCCTGATTGTGAACAATCCGGTAAAGCCAGCTACTGAATTTTAAGCGGCAATCACAATCGTTTAAATGAAGGTAGGCGTTAATAAACGAATCCTGAACAATGTCTTCAATATCATCATTCTCAAGGTAGGTAAATCGACGAATATAATTTACTAGTTTTTCCTCATACCTCTTCATTAAGCAAAGAAAATATTGGCCCTCGGTTATCGACAGCGCCACCAGCTCATTATCCTCATATTTTTGGCAATTTCGGTCAATCATTACTTATTACTAGTATATATACAATTTTTAGTCCAATTTTCTTTCGAGTAAGTATTATATTAGGAACTTCAGTCTTCCCTCAATTACCCCGGATATGTTTTGGTTGGCTCTTAAATATTCCTCCAGCACTTGTTGGGCTGATGTCGTTACCACCTTACTTTGTCCAGTCGTAAGTAACTCATCGTTGCTGACATTTAAGTAGGACTTGGAATTATTAAAGTGATACCCCTGTATTGCCAGACTATATTGACTGTTAGCGGTAACCTCTTGGCCTTTAATCTTTAAACTAACCAATTTTTGGTTTTTATCATCATACGTCGCGCCAACTTTGCTGTTTACCTGGTAACATTCTCCTTCTCCGTCGCGGTTACCCGGCCTCATAATATGTTCAAAAATCCGTCTCAGTTGTCCGCCGGTTACAGTGTATTTTGTAATGGTGTCGTCATATGGAAAGCAGGCCATAAAGTCCTTTAAGGTGATAATCGGACCGAGTTTGTTTACCCGAATCGATCCGCTTCCCACTAGCGCCACATCTGCCTGGCTAATTTCGGCAATGGCGTCGGCAATTACATTCCCCAGCGTTGTTTCTATCTCCCGTTTAGGATGGGTTAATTCAACCGCTGCTTTACACAATACAGTTTTATATTTCCTGTCCACTTCGTCTCCAAACGTGGCAATGAACTTCTGAAGTTCCTTATCCGGCTGGGCTAGGTTACTGTCAATCGGAATTAAGCGCCATTTATAGTTAACTATGCTATTGGTTTCATCGTCTACCTCAATGTCCCACCGCCCAATTTGATTAGATCCAACACCGGCTTGAGTAACCAGAATGTTGTTTATTTTTGTTGGTTGTTCTAAAACGGTATGGGAGTGTCCGCCAATTATCATGTCCACCCCCCAGCTCGGGTCAAGCATTTTTGCCAGTTCCAAATCCGATTCGTAGCCAATGTGAGTAAGTAGGATTGTCAGGTCAATGTCGTCATTTTTATAAGCATTACAAATTTTCCCCACTTCAATTTTGGCCTCTTCCAAAGTTACAAAACTTCCTACCAGTTTGTCCTGCTTTAGGACGTCCATTATTTTTTCGGTAATTATTCCGGTAAACATAATCTCAAATCCATCCTTTTTGATGATTTTGTAGGGACTCATCAACCTTTTATTGTATTTTTTAATGTAAAGATTGGCGTTGACTATCGGAAAATTCGCCATTTTTTCCAAAAACAATAAATGAGCCAATCCGTAATCAAATTCGTGGTTCCCCAAGGCGACCACGTCCGGAGCCAGGTAGTTCATAATCTCCATGGTTGAAATTCCTCTGTACTCGCTGTCAATCAACGACCCTTGAACCATATCCCCCGAAATCACATAAAGTACGTTTTTCTCTTCAGCTCTGACCTGGTTAATGTATCCCGACAGTAGGGCCAACCCCCCAATCAATTCGCCTTTTTGACCGGTGGCTTCAGCCATAAAGTCCCCATGCATATCATTGGAGTGTAGGATGGTGTATTTCTTTGTTTTCATTACCAATTTTCCCACACAAATTTAACGCTGTATAATCTGGTTATTACATTGTTCAATTCTCACCATGCTTAAGGGTTTTCGAGATTTCATTTTAAGGGGCAATGTTATTGATTTGGCTGTGGCTGTTGTCATTGGCCAAGCTTTTAACTCCATTGTCAGTGCCCTGGTCAAGGACCTCATAACCCCGCTAATTGGTGCTCTTGGTGGCACTCCTAATTTCAGTAATGTTTACTTCACCATCAATAACAGTAAATTTATGGTCGGTGATTTCTTAAACGCCCTTATTTCTTTTTTAATCATCGCTGCCGTAGTCTATTTTCTCATCGTTTTACCCATGAACACAGTTATGAAAAAAATGAAAGGGGATTCTAAATCTGATCCTACTCTCAAGTCCTGCCCCGAGTGTCTTAGTCAAATACCCCTCAAAGCTACCCGCTGTAAATTTTGTACCTCCACTCTCAAAAAGTAAACTACCGCTCCATAACCTCAAGCAAGTATTTGGCCAGCACTTCTCCTCCCAGCTGCCCCTCAACTTTAGGAATCGCAAAATCACCCCCTACTCGCTCCGGGTCCACGGTTACCCCCACTCCAAACTCAAGCATTTCCCGGTCATTTAGGTTGTTTCCACTGGTAATCATCTGTTTTGGCCCAATGCCCAGTCTGTCAATTAAGAACTGTAAGCCGGTTCTTTTGCTGGTATTTTTGTGCCCCACATCATAGCCCTCGTTGGTCCACAGGCAATACAGCTCTCCTTGCGGGTCATGTTTTTTAACAATTTGCTCAATTTCCGGGACCGGGTTAGCCGCATATACCGTCATAATTATGTGCTTGGGTTCAAAGCCAAAAAATATGTCTGGCTGTTGCTGTTTTAAAAGTTTTATCTCCCCTCTAATGTCAGTGATTTTCTGAAAATAACTCAAGTCATAGTCCACCAGTTGGTGTACTTTACCGTCCATCAAAATAAAATTGCCATTTTCAGCGCACAGCGACACTTTCTCCCACAATATGTCATCCAACATATGCTGTAAATATAAAAGTCCTTTGCCGCTGGAAAAATTAATCCAAAAATATTTTTTCAGTCTTTTAATCATATCCACCATTTCCGAGCTTAGTTTTTTTGTTTTTATGTGTAAATCAGTCCCATCCGGGCTCTCCTCCACAATTGTACCCTTGGGAACTATTACCCCGTCCAAATCAAATGTCAGCGCCTTTATATTTTGGTGTATAAAATCAGGCGTTAACTCAAAAAGCGGTTTATTTCCGTCCATACTTATCCTCCAGTCTTTGGTTATCTCGTTCTAAAACATCGCCCATTGCCACCTCAATTACTAATGCTTTTTTAATTGCTTTCATTCTGTGTTTTTGGGTTTTTTCAATAATAACTGTTCCCCCCGGTTTCACTGTTTCTATTTTATTACCCACTCTGGCCTCAATCTCGCCTTTTACTACCGTCCAAACTTCTTTTCTTCCTTCATGTCTTTGAAGGCTCAAAGATTCGCCTTGGTTAAGATATAGTTTTTTAATCCAATAACCAGGCTTTTTTTCCACAATCACATATTTTCCCCAAGGTCGG
>Ga0172379_10004241_pt1 | contig 21497 bp, 14 predicted proteins | sample GrowelOW334metaG_FD_119756 | JGI IMG/M metagenome (GOLD analysis project Ga0172379, IMG submission 119756) | Groundwater microbial communities from an aquifer near a municipal landfill in Southern Ontario, Canada - Groundwater well OW334 metaG | ecosystem: Environmental > Aquatic > Deep... | reverse complement strand
GGTGATTTGGCGACTGCGGATAACGCCAAGTCTTTGATTCAATCCATGTTCTTTAAGTTTGAGCGTTATGATTTGGGTCCGGTCGGACGCTACAAATTTAATCAGCGTTTTGGCATGGCTTGGGATGATCAGATGGTTTCAAAAGAAGAGAACAGAATTTTGTCCAAAGAAGATTTGGTTTTGATTCTCAAAGAAATCATCAGATTGAACAATACGCAGGAAGACGCGGATGATGTTGATCACTTGGGAAACCGCCGCGTGCGTGCCATTGGCGAACTTTTGCAAAGCAGATTCCGCATCGGTTTGGCGCGCATGGAGCGCATCGTTAAAGACCGCATGTCAACGCAAGAGGTGACGACGATTTCTCCGGGCAGATTGGTGAATGCGCGTCCGGTTATCGGCGCGGTACGCGAATTCTTTATGTCTTCGCAGCTTTCGCAGTTCATGGATCAAACCAATCCGCTTTCCGAACTCGAACATAATCGACGTTTGTCGGCCACCGGTCCCGGCGGTCTTTCGCGTGAACGCGCGGGCTTTGAAGTCCGCGACGTGCATCGACCTCACTACGGCCGCATCTGCCCGATTCAATCTCCGGAAGGTCCGAACATTGGTTTGGTGGGCCACATGGCAAGCTATGCGCGCATCAATGAATATGGATTCATCGAAACGCCGTATCGCAAGGTAAAGAATTGGGCGGAAAATAACGGCGAGGATCTCGTTGGTTTGACTCTGCGCGTGGATGTCCGCGACGGCGAAGGAAAGATTGTGGCCGAAGCCGGTAAAGAAGTTACAAAAGACATGGCCAAAAAGTTGGCCAAAGTTTCGATCACCAAAATTCCGGTTACGCCAAAAGTAACGAGTGAAATCGTTTATCTGAACGCTTTCACGGAAGAGCGCGGTACAACAGCTCCGGCGACGACTCCGATTGACCGCGAAGGAAGGTTTTTGGTAGAGCGCACGCCGGCCAGAAAAAACGGCGAGCCGACGATTGTTGACGTGCACGAAATCGATTACGTGGATGTTTCCTCAAAACAAATTCTTTCCATTTCAACTTCGCTCATTCCGTTCGTCGAGCATGATGACGGCCAACGCGCGCTCATGGGATCCAACATGCAACGCCAGGCTGTGCCTTGCATCAAACCAGAGTCGCCGATTGTAGGAACTGGCGTAGAGCGACGCGCCGCGGTTGATTCCGGCCATGCATTGCTTGCACCGGACGATGGCACGATCACTGAATTGTCAGGAAATCACATCGAACTTCAAACTCAAGATGGACAAATCAGACGCTACGACTTGGTTAAATTTCAGCGTTCCAACCACTCAACTTGTTTGAACCAGCGCGTTCGCGTCGACAAGGGTCAAAAAGTTTATGCGGGCGAAGTGTTGCTCGACGGAACATCGTGCCAAAACGGCGAGATGGCGCTTGGACAAAACCTGTTGTGCGCTTATCTTATCTGGGATGGTTACAACTACGAAGATGCTATCATTCTTTCGGAACGTTTGGTTCACCAGGATCGTTTCACTTCCATCCACATCGAGCACTACAATATGGATGTGCGCGACACCAAGCTCGGCGCCGAAGTCGTGACTAACGACATTCCGAACGTATCAGAAGAAAAATTGAAGAACTTGGATGAGAACGGCGTTATCCGTATCGGCGCAGAGGTTAAATCCGGCGATATTTTGGTGGGCAAGATTACGCCCAAAGGCGAAACTGATTTGTCGGCTGAAGAAAAACTATTGCGCGCCATCTTTGGGGAAAAAGCTCGCGACGTTCGCGATACTTCGTTATATTTGCAGCACGGTGCACGCGGCAAGGTTGTCGGCATCACCACGTTCACTCGCGAAAATGGAGATAAACTTCAGCCCGGCGTGCTTAGACGCATTGTGGTCGCCGTTGCTGACCTGCGCAAAATTCAAGTCGGCGACAAACTGGCCGGACGCCACTGTAATAAAGGCGTTATCTCGCGCATCGTGCCTTTGGCTGACATGCCGTTTTTGGAAGATGGAACTCCACTTGACGTTATTTTTTCTCCGCTCGGCGTTGTCTCTCGTATGAATTTGGGACAAACGCTCGAGACGCACATGGGTTTGGCGGCAAACGCTTTGGGTTACAAAGTCGCCACTCCGGTTTTTGACGGCATACCCGAAGAGACTGTGCGCTCCGAACTGGTGCGCGCCGGTTTTCCGGATGATGGAAAGATTAAACTCTTCGACGGACGCACCGGAGTAGCTTATGAATACAGTCCGACGGTCGGTTACAATTACATGCTTAAGTTGAACCACATGGTGGAAGATAAGATTCATCAGCGTTCCATCGGTCCGTACTCGCTCATTACGCAGCAGCCGTTGGGAGGCAAGGCTCAATCCGGAGGACAGCGTTTTGGAGAAATGGAAGTCTGGTCGCTCGAGGCGTATGGCGCGGCGCATACTTTGCAAGAAGTCTTGACCATCAAATCAGATGACGTCACCGGACGTTCGAAAGCTTACGAAGCGATCATCAAAGGCGAAACTATCTCAAAGGTGAACGTACCGGAATCATTCAATGTTTTGATGCGCGAGCTGAAAGGCTTGTGTCTCGATGTTGAATTGCTTAAGGACGGATCGCGCATCGAAGAAAGCAAACCAGAACATGTTGCCAAACCGGCAGCGTCAGCCCCAACGGAAGAAATGACCTGGGACGCGCCGGCTGAAGAGTTTAACGCCTCATAATTTACGACCATCTTATGTCTTTTTTTCAATCGGAAAACGTAAAGACCACGGATTTTAACGGCATGCGGCTTAAGCTTGCATCGCCGGAAACAATTCGTGGCTGGTCGTACGGCGAGGTTACCAAGCCAGAGACCATAAATTATCGCACGCAAAAGCCCGAAAAGAGCGGTTTGTTTGCGGAAGAAATTTTCGGCCCGTCAAAGGACTGGGAATGTTATTGCGGCAAATACAAAAAGATCCGCTACAAAGGTATCGTCTGCGATAAATGCGGAGTGGAAGTTACTCATTCGCTGGTTCGCCGCGAGCGCATGGCTCATATCGAGTTGGCAACACCGGTTACTCACATTTGGTTTTTGCGCAGCGTGCCATCGCGCATCGGCACAATCTTGGACGTGTCGGTCGTGGCTCTTGAAAAAGTTGTTTATTTTGCCGCCTTCATCGTTACCAGCGTCAACGAAGAGTTGAAACAGCAGGTTATAGATCAGTTGGCGACGGAATACAAAGGCAAGCGAAAACAAATCGAAATGGATTATGAGCGCGAGGTAACGCAGATCAACGAAAAAGCAAACAAAGAGGATACCGCTGCCGGTGCCGTTACCAAAGAACTTGATAAAGCAGTCGACAATAAAGATCGTAAACTCAAAGAACTGGAAACTGATGTTTCCGAACTCGAAAAAGAGTTAAAGACTTTGCAGCCTTTAAAGATCATCTCGGAAAATGAATACCACGAGTACTCATTAAAGTTTGGCCATATTTTTGAAGCAAAAATCGGCGCAGAAGCTTTGGACGAGTTGTTAAAGAAAATTGATGGCGAGGCTACCATGACAATTTTGCGCGAAGAATTGGCGCACGCCTCGGGAGCAAAATATGAGCACATAATCCGTCGTCTCAAACTTTTGAAGTCATTCACCATGCACGGCATCGATCCGCATTGGATGATTCTAAAAGTCGTGCCGGTAATCCCGCCTGATTTGCGCCCGATGGTTGCTTTGGACGGCGGTCGTTTTGCGACTTCGGATTTGAACGATCTTTATCGCCGCGTCATCAACCGCAATAACCGTCTCAAGCGTTTGCTCGAACTGCATGCGCCGGAAGTTATTACGCGCAATGAAAAACGTATGTTGCAGGAAGCGGTGGATGCTTTGATCGACAACAGTGCGCGTCATTCCAAAACGGTTATTGCTGCCACAGGCAAGAAGCGCCAACTCAAATCTTTGGCGGACATTCTTAAGGGCAAGCAGGGACGCTTTCGCCAGAACTTACTCGGTAAACGCGTCGACTATTCCGGACGCTCGGTCATCGTCGTCGGTCCGAATCTTAAGATGCACCAATGTGGTTTGCCTAAGATCATGGCTTTGGAATTGTTCAGACCGTTTATCATTGCGCAGCTCATCAAACGAGAAATCGTACACAACATTCGTTCGGCCAACCGTTATATCGAAGGCGACAATGCGGAGGTGTGGGATATTTTGGAAAATATTGCCAACAACGCCGTCGTGCTGTTAAACCGCGCTCCGACTTTGCACAGACTCGGCATCCAAGGTTTTCAACCGGTGCTCATCGAAGGCAAAGCCATCCAAATTCATCCTTTGGTCTGTTCGGCTTTCAACGCTGACTTTGACGGAGACCAAATGGCCGTGCATGTTCCGCTCACCGAAGAGGCGCAATGGGAAGCGCGCGAAATCATGCTTTCCACCAAAAACATGCTTAAGCCCGCTACCGGCAATCCGGTTACAACGCCGGCGCAGGATATCGTCTGGGGCGTGTATTACATGACGACGATGCTGGAGACGGAAGCGGATGCCAAGATAAAAACTTTTGGTACAACGGACGAAGCCATCTACACCTATCAAGCCGGATACATTACGGCCAGAGATAGAATTAAAGTACGCCTTGGAAAAGAACAGGTTATTACGGAAACTACAGTCGGCCGCATTTTGTTCTCGCGTCTTTTGCCGGAGGGTATGCCTTTCGTGAACGAACGCCTTGGAAAAAAACAAATCGGAGAGATCGCGCAGCGCTGCATTGATCAATACGGTTTCCAAGAAACAGCCATGCTTTTGGATCGCATGAAAGAATTCGGTTACCGTTACATTACGCTTTCAGGTTTCTCGTACGGCATCGGCGATTTGCCTCGCATTCCCGAAAAAGACGGGATCATGGAAGAAGCCAGCGGACGCGTCTTGACCATTGAAGATCAATATAAAGAAGGTTTGCTCACCAAGCGCGAACGCTACACGCAAATTATCAAGGTTTGGTCCGACATCCAAGATCGCATCAAAAATCTTTCCAAGATGGCTTTGGATCCCAAAGGTTCGCTTTCAGCCATGATCGAGTCCGGAGCCCGCGGTTCGGTCGTCCAGCTGATGCAAGTCGTCGGCATGAAAGGCTTGGTGACCAATCCGACCGGTGAAATTATCGAGCGCCCAATCAAATCGTCTTTCCGCGAAGGTTTGGACGTTCTTGAATACTTCATCTCATCCCACGGCACGCGCAAAGGTTTGACTGACACTGCTTTGAAAACAGCCAACCCCGGTTATCTTACCCGCCGTTTGGTGGATGTCTCTCAAGATGTCATTATCACCAGCGAAGACTGCGGAGATCAGGATGGATTCTTGCTCACGCATGAAGAGTGTGAAGACATCGGTGAAAGCTTGCTTACTCGTATCGTCGGACGCGTATCTGCGGAGGATGTTACAATGCCGCGCGCCAAAAAGCCGCTCATTCAAAAGGGCGAGATGATTATTGATGAACACATTATAAAATTAAAGACACTGGAAAAGCCGTTGCCGCAAATTCGCGTGCGTTCCGTCATGACTTGCAAAAACACCCGCGGTTTGTGCCAAAAATGTTATGGCTTTGATCTGGCTTATAACAAGGAAGCTAAGTTGGGAGCTGCTGTCGGAGTCGTAGCCGCGCAGTCTGTCGGCGAACCTGGCACGCAGCTTACAATGCGTACCTTCCATACCGGAGGCGTCGCGTCAGGACAAGACATCACCCAAGGTTTGCCGCGCGTTGAAGAATTGTTCGAAGCGCGCAATCCAAAACACGCCGCTTTGATGGCAACTGTTTCCGGCAAAGTCTCAATCGTGGAACCGGAAGCGAAAGAAATCAAAACCACAACCGGACAGCATTTGGTGGATACTGCCCGCACCGGCAAAATCATCCGCATCATGTCCAACCAAATCAGCGAAGATGTGATGGTTGTTACCAGCAAAGACAGTGTCAAAGTGAAAGACGGCGATAAAGTGGAAGAAGGCGAAATTTTAATCGTGCGCCACGACGGCACGGAAATAGTTGCGCAGCACGACGGCACGATCAAACATGTTAAAAATCGTTTGACTGTTATTTGGGAAGGTTTGGCCGCCACGGATTTTCCGTCTCCATTGGGTTTTAGAATCATGGTCAAAGACGGAGACGAGGCCGCGGCCGGAGATCAGTTGACCGAGGGCCACCTTGATCTGCAGCTTCTCTTCAGTACAAAAGGTCACAAGGCCGTGATGCAATATCTTCTCAAAGAAGTGTTGTCCATCTACGCCACGCAAGGTCAAAAAATCAATTCCAAGCATATCGAGCTTTTGATTCGTCAAATGTTCTCTCGTTCTTACGTTAAAGACGCCGGAGATACGGATCTTCTGCCGGGCGAGATAGTCTAACGCAGCCGCGCACAAGAAGAAAATACTCGTGTTGCTGCCATCGGCGGAAAAATCGCGGAATTGGATAGTTTGTTCATGGGCATCACCAAAGTCGCTTTGACCACCGAGTCATTCCTTTCATCTGCATCCTTCCAAGAGACCGCCCGCGTGCTCATTCATGCTGCCATCACCGGCAAGGTTGATCATCTAGAAGGCTTAAAAGAAACCGTCATCATCGGCCGCTTGATCCCCGCCGGCACCGGATTCGGCTACCATCATCCGGAGTTGAACCTCGTTGGAATTCCCAAAGAGGAGCTGGCTTCGTATAGACCAGAGCCGGAGTTGCCGCCGGAGGAACCGACGGAAGTACAGCCGACGGAGAATAACGAATGAAAATAGAAAGCGAAACGCGTAACGTGTAACGCGAAACGCCGGACAGAAAAGCAAAGACGCCCGCAGGGGCGTTTTTGCATTATTTGAGATCTCGACAAACGTGATTTTGAAAGGTAACATCATGACACTATGTCCGGTCACTCAAAATGGAGCAAAGTTAAACAATTCAAAGGCGCGATTGATGCCAAGCGTTCGGCTAACTTTACCAAGTTGGCGCGCGAGATTGAGATCGTCGTCAAAGAAAAGGGTGCTGATCCGGGCATGAATTTTATGCTTCGCATGGCGATTGACAGAGCGCGAGCGGGCAATATGCCGAAAGACAGCATTGAACGCGCAATCGCAAGAGGTTCCGGAGCCGGCGATGCGGTGCAGGTCGAATCTTTGCGCTACGAGGCGTACGCACCGGGCGGCGCGGCGTTGATTATCGAGTGTCTCACGGATAGCCACAATCGTACGGCAAATGACGTCAAACATATTTTATCAAAAAACGGCGGGACATTGGCTGCGCCAGGTTCGGTCGCTTTTCAATTTGATCACAAAGGCGTGGTCAGGGTTTCACTGATCCAGTCTGACAAGCGTGACGAAGTGGAACTTGAATTGATCGACGCAGGTGCAGATGATATTCGCGACGAAGAGGAGGGGACTGTAATCATTTGTCCGCCGAACACTTTGGCTAAAGTCAGCGAGGCTGCCAACAAAATCGGTTTGACGGTGGCATCTGCGGAATTTGAGTGGCTGCCAAAAACAACCGTCGCCCTCGACGAAGCGAACGGCGAGGCAATTTCCAAGTTGATTGAACTCCTCGAAGAGAATGATGATGTCGCGTCAGTGTTTACGAACGCGGCATAGTCGTTTATGCGAATAATTGGCGTTGATCCAGGATTTGGCAGAACCGGAATCGGAGTCGTCGACATCGTTGGCGGCAAAGCGAGTCATGTTTGGTATAGTTGCATCGAGACGCCGGCGACTGATGATTTTTCTTTGCGTTTGCAGGTTTTGCGCGATGGACTTGCCAAGGCTATTGTGGAATACGAACCGCAGGCCGCATCGGTCGAAAAATTATTTTTTCAATCTAACGTCAAAACTGCCATCAACGTCGGCATGGCACGCGGAGTGATTATGTTGGTTTTGGCGGACGCCGGTTTGCCGGCGGTGGAGATGACACCAAACGAAATTAAGCAGGCGATTGCAGGATACGGCAGCGCTGACAAAAAACAGATGCAGCAAATGGTCATGCGTCTCTTAAGTTTAAAAGAAATTCCAAAACCGGATGATGCTGCAGACGCCCTGGCTATTGCCATGGCCGGCGGTTTTGTATATTTAACCAGGCTAAGGACGAATCGGCCGACCGGACCCTCTATCCGTCACCTCTATTAACAATATTGCGGTGACACCTTTCCCCCGTCAGACGAGGGAAAGGAGTTAATGAGTTATTCTGTAGAGACGCAAAATCTTGCGTCTAACTTATTAACCTAATAACCGCCTTTCCCCTGTTCGACGGGGGAAAGGCTCCCCCGCAATATTATCAAAGTGAGGGGGTGGATAGAGGGGGTTCGTCAGGGTTGACATGCACGGATTTTCGGCTTGTCTATTGGGTTGTTTTATGCTATTATTTCAGCGTAAAAAACACTCAAATTATGCAAATATTCTGGCACGGTTATTCAACAATTCGCATCGAGTCAAAGAACGGAGACTTGGCATCCGTTATAATGACCGACCCATTCGAAAATGAGGCGGCAATCCGTTTTCCACGCGCCACGGAACCGGATATTCTCTTGCTTTCAAATCAAAATCGCAAGAATTTTAACCTCGAAGGCGTTGCCGGCAGTCCATTTTTGATTTCCGATCCGGGAGAGTACGAAGTTAAAGGAGCTTTTGAAAATGGTATTCAAGATCCAAAAGCAGACGAAGGAGACAAACGGCCTTTGATGCATAGAATAGATGTTGAAGGTATGTCCATCGCCTTTTTGGGACAGGCGAAACGCAAGCCTACGGACATGGAATTGGAAGAACTCGGCAACATCGATATCTTGATTTTACCTGTCGGCGGGGGAGATGTTATGGACGCCAAGACAGCCGCTTCGGTCATCAACATGGTTGAGCCTCGCATTGTAATTCCGATCCACTACTACATCGACGGCATAAAGACAGATCTCGGAAAAGTGAAAAGTTTTTGCGATGCGGTCGGCGGCAGCAAGCAACAGGAGATGAACAGGCTTAAAATAACCAAAAAAGAATTGCCTGCGGAGGATGTCGCGATTATGGTTTTGGAACGTACCTAACGAATGAGTCCATAAAGTCTGTAAAGTCTCGAATAGCCCTTTAAGAAATATGGAGAACGATGAAATAAAATCAGCGATGCCGAAGAGTAGAAGTCGTAAGAACGATCAGACTTCTGTATTGGCACGACCAAAGTTGATAAGCGATAAGGAAAAACAATCGTTGATAATGGAACATGCCAAAAATCGCCAGCCGGCTGATAACGTTCAAAAATTTTCTTTGGTTATCGGGGTCGCGATCTGTGCCGTCGCCATTAGTGCAGGTTGGCTTTACAGCATGCGGCAGGGTTTGGCAGAAATTTTTCCGGCTGCGCAAACGCAAGAGTCGGTCGGCGATGCGCAGGGCAAGGCGGCATGGGAAAAGTATCAATACGCGCAGCAGATTCATGCGGGTGCTTCCGGCATGATCGATCAGGTTCAAAAAGTGGAAGACGCTCAAATCGTGGGTTTGAATCCGATTCTTGTTCAGGGGTTGATGATGGCGAGCGCGACTGATGCCTTGGTCGCTTCAACAACGGAAAATATTCGGGCGAACTTTTTTACGCCGCCGGCAATCGATCAGGCTTCGGATAAAGCCAATTTGCCGACGGGTTTAACTCAAAATAAATAACTATGTCAGAATCAGAAAAAGAATTAGTACCGGCCGCAGATAATCTCGGAACAATAGTGAACCAATCGCTCTCCGAAGAAATGAAGAGCTGCTATTTGGATTACGCTATGTCGGTTATCGTACAGCGCGCGCTGCCCGATGTCCGCGACGGCATGAAGCCGGTGCATCGCCGCATTTTGTATTCCATGTGGCAAAGCGGATTAAGGTCGAACGCCAAGTTCAAAAAGTGCGCCACCGTGGTCGGAGACGTGCTCGGTAAATATCATCCGCACGGCGACGTGGCTGTTTATGATTCTTTGGTGCGCATGGCGCAGGATTTTTCCATGCGTTATCCGTTGGTGCGCGGTCAGGGTAACTTCGGTTCCATCGACGGTGATGGTCCCGCCGCTTATCGTTACACTGAGTCCAAGATGGAAAGCATCGCGGATGAACTTTTGTTTGATATTGAAAAAGATACGGTTGATTTTCGTCCCAACTTTGACGGCTCGATCAAAGAGCCTTCGGTTTTGCCGGCCAAATTGCCGAATCTGCTTTTAAACGGAACGCTTGGCATTGCAGTCGGCATGGCGACCAACATTCCGCCGCATAATTTGAACGAGCTGTGCGATGCGACCGTTGCATTGATAGACAACCCTGAGACCGATATCGACGAGTTGGTGGAAATCGTCAAAGGTCCGGATTTTCCGACCGGCGGAGTCATCTACGACAAGAACGCCATTAAACAAGCTTACGCCACGGGCAAAGGCGGAATCGTGATGCGCGCCAAAACGGAAATAGTGGAAGAGAAGGCGGGCTCGTTCAGAATTTTGGTTACGGAAATTCCTTACGGCATCAACAAGTCGACGCTGCTCGAAAAGATCGCGTCTTTGGTTCAAGAAAAAAAGATCGAGGGCATCCGCGACTTGCGCGATGAATCCAACAAAGAGGGCATTCGCATAGTCGTTGAGCTTAAAAAAGACGCTTATCCAAAAAAAGTTTTAAATCAACTTTTTAAGATGACTCAGCTGCAGGAAACTTTTCATGTAAACGCATTGGCGTTGGTGGACGGCGGCATGCAGCCGCGCGTTCTTACGCTCAAAGACCTTTTGAGCGAGTACATCAAGCATCGCCAGGTGGTTATTCGCCGCAGAACGGAACATGATTTGGCAAAAGCAAAAGATCGCGCGCATATCTTGGAAGGTTTGCGCATCGCGCTTTTAAAAATCAACGAAGTAATCGAGACCATCAAAAAATCCAAAGACAAGGATGAGGCCAAGCTTAACCTCATGAAAAAGTTTAAGCTCTCCGAGGCGCAAACCATGGCTATTTTGGAGATGCGCCTGCAGCAGTTGGCAAACTTGGAACGCTTAAGAGTCGAACAAGAATATAACGAAAAGATGGAACTGATCAAAGAATTGGAAGCGATTCTAAAGTCCGTCACAAAGATGTTAGAAATCATCAGAAAAGAAACATTGGAACTTAAAGACAAATTCGGCGACGACAGACGCACTGTGGTTATCCCGCATCCGGTGGGAGAGTTTTCCATGACTGATTTGGTGCCGGATGAATCGACGATCGTCATGATCACTAAAGATGGTTACATTAAGCGCTTGCCGCCGGACACGTTCCGCACGCAAGGACGTGGAGGCAAGGGCGTGGCGGGTTTGTCGACTAAAGAAGAAGACGAAGTCGAGCAGCTGTTTTCCACCAACACGCACGCGGATATTTTGTTCTTTACCAGCCGCGGACGCGTGTTTCAGCTTAAGGCTTACGAAATTCCGCAAGGCAGCCGCACTTCCAAAGGCCAGGCGATCGTTAACTTTTTGCAGCTTGCGCCGGGCGAAAGAGCGACCGTTTCATTGTCGCTTTCCGATATCAAGGGCAGCAAGTTTCTTTCCATGGTCACAAGCAGGGGCACTGTTAAAAAGACGGCTATCGAAGATTTTGCCCACGTGCGCCGCAGCGGTTTGATCGCGATTACATTGCACGAGGGCGATGACTTGCTGTGGGTTAAACCGACAAATGGAACCGATGACATGTCGCTTGTGACAAAGAACGGCCAGTCGATACGCTTTAGCGAAAAAGATGTGCGTGCCATGGGCAGATCGGCATCCGGCGTGCGCGGTATTAAATTAAAGGGCAACGACGAAGTTGTCGGTATGGATATAGTTGATCCGAAACTGGCGGCCAAAGGCATGTTCACTTTGTTTACGATCGCAGAAAACGGCATGGGCAAACAGACTGAATTAACCGAATACAAAACGCAGGGCCGCGGCGGATCCGGTAGCCGCACCATGAAGGTCACGGCCAAGACAGGTCCTGTCATCGGCGCGTTCGTCGCCAGCAAAGATGATGATCGTGATTTGATGTTGATTAGCAAAAAAGGCGTGGTAATTCGCGTGGCCTACAAGGGCGTGCCAAATCTTGGACGCGATACGCAAGGCGTTCGCATCATGCGCTTTAAAGAAGCAGATGACATGCTCTCGAGCGCCGCGCTTGTGGATACGGAAGGGGAAGAGAAATAAAATCTGAATAAAAACATAGATACGCCCTCTGAGGGCGTCTCTATGTTTTTAGACGTTGCATTATTCCAACACCTTGTCTATCAAGCCGTAGACCTTGGCGGTTTTGGGATCCATGAAGTTGTCGCGCTCCGTATCCGCTTCGATTTGTTTAACCGGTTTGCCGGTGTGCTTTGCCAAAATTTTGTTCAACTGATCTTTTATTTTTAGCAAGCGCTCGGCGCGTATTTTGATGTCGGTTGCCTGACCTTCCACACCTCCCAAAAGCTGATGGATCATTATCTCGGAATTGGGCAGGGCGAAGCGTTTGCCTTCTGCGCCGCCGGCAAGCAATACTGCACCCATTGATGCGGCAAGGCCGATGCAGATCGTAGATACGTCGCAGGCGATGTGCTGCATTGTGTCGTAAATCGCCAGGCCGGAGCTTACCGAACCGCCCGGGGAGTTGATGAACAACTTGATATCTTTGGTTTTGTCCTGGCTTTCCAAAAACAGAAGTTGTGCAACAACGATATTTGCAATGTCGTCGTCGATCTGCGAGCCGAGCATGATGATGCGATCTTTTAAAAGACGCGAATAAATATCATAAGCCCGTTCTCCGCCTTGAGTTTTTTCAATGACGGTGGGAATCAGATAATTGTTTTGCATTTGCGAGTTGATGGTATATTTATTCATACAAAAGAATGTTACGTGATTTCGATTTAGCAGTCAAATCGTGAGAGTGCCAACCCTCGCCCCGACCCTCTCCCATCGAATGAGCGAGGGAGTCAGACCACTCTTACTCCCTTTTCCGTTTCAACTATTTTGCCTTGGATTGTAAAACCCGGAGCATGTTTGTGACCGCCGCCGCCGAGTGCTTTGGCGATTTTTGAAACGTCTGTCTTGATTGAACGAAAAGAGCCTTTTATGGTGCTTTCATCTTTCTGCGTCAGAAGCATGATAGCTTCTGCATCGCCGCAAACGCCGTTTAAAAAGTTTATCATTCCCTCTGTCGCATCTTGTCCGACTTCGGCCAAGGCAAGATCTTCTTGTTTGATGTAAGTGAAAGCCATGTCGTACTTTGGATTGTATTTTAAGCGCGACAGAGCAATGCCCCAAAGTTTTAATTTTCCAGCCTCTTTATTTTTCAGAAGTGTTTGAGCAATCTCAGTCGTGCGTGCTCCTGCGGCAAGCAGATCGCCGACCACGGAAAAACTTTGGCCTTGCGTTGCCGAATTGGAAAAATATGACGTGTCAAACATGATGCCCGTCATGAGCGAAGTCGCTATTGCGGAGTCGACGGGTTGACTGTTAGTCTTCAAAAACATTGCAACCATTTCCGAAGTTGAACTGGCCGTTGCGTCGACAAACTGCAGATCTCCAAAACCGTCATTTGTTTTGTGGTGATCAAAGTTTATGACTTTGCAATCAGGAGAAAGCCTGCCGATAAGTTGATCAATTCCGCAGTAACTCAACGTACCGGAGTCAAGGACTATCAGAGCGTCGTATTGTCCGTCGAATGCTTTTGGGTCGTCGATAAAATCCAAATAATGATTTAAGCAAGAATAGCTTTTTGCAGGTTTATCCTTGCAAAAAAAAGTCACCTTTTTGCCTTGCGCGAGCAGCCAGTGTCCAATCGCCGTAGAAGCTCCCAAGGCATCGCCATCAGGTTTTTGATGGGCAGCCAAAAGCAAGCTGTCGCAGCCTTTTATGAGTTCAAAAAGATGAACGTATTTTCTAGACAAATCCATAAAGAATCGAACAGCTTAACCGTAATCTGTTTATGCGTCAATACCAACTGCCTTTCCCTTGTTTGACGGGGGAAAGGTGTCGTCCGCAATATTGTTGATTGAGGCGACGGATAGAGGGTCAGATCTCTCCCTTTTCTTTGAGATCTTCTATCAAGCCTTCTATTTCCCAGATTTTTTCGTTACTTTCATCAAAAGCCCAATACAAGCGCGGCAGTTTGCGCAGGCGCATGCTTTTGGCCATGGCGTCCAATATCTCGTGTTTGTTGTCGGATAAGACCTGCAAGGCGGTTTCTTTGGCTGTAATTGGCATTAGGCTCAGCACGATCTTGGCGTTGGCTTGATCGTCCGTTATGCGCGCATCAACAACCGTGACAAATATGTTGCGCGGAAAATCCACAACCCTGGCCAAAATTTCGGCCATAGCCTCTTTAAAGTGTTCGTGCCTTTGTACTGGTTTGGTCATGGCGATAACTTACACGACTTGACTCATACTGACAATCTTTTCCCCTTGTCTGATGCGTCTTTTGGACGTATGCTAGTGCAATCACTATTGTCATTTTGGCTCTTTCTGTCATTTCGACCGGAGCGTTAAAGCGAAGCGGAGAAATCTCATTGCCATTCAACACAGTCACTATTGTTGTTTAGTTAATAAGATCTCTCGACTCCGTCCAACTACGCTCGAGATGACAAAAAGGGATGCTCGAAACGACAGAAGTATTATGTATCTCAAACGTCTTGAATTGCAGGGCTTTAAAACTTTTGCCCAAAAAACAGTCTTGGTTTTTGAACCGGATGTCGGCAACCGTAGAGGTTTGACCGCGGTTGTCGGGCCGAATGGCTCGGGTAAATCCAATATTGCAGATGCGCTGCGCTGGGTGATGGGCGAGCAGAGCCGTAAATTGTTGCGTGCCAAAAAATCTGAAGATGTTGTTTTTTCCGGTTCGGAAAAAAAGTCGCGTGCAGGTTTTGCAGAGGTAAGCATGACGCTCGTAAATGACGACAAGCAAGAGTTAGATTTTTCAGAGATTCTCATCACTCGCCGTTTGTATCGCGATGGACAGTCAGAGTACGAGATCAATCAACAATCCGTCCGTTTAACGGACGTGATTATGCTGCTTGCGCAATGCGGTATCGGCCAACGCACGTACAGCGTCATAGGCCAGGGTATGGTGGATGAGGTGCTTTCATCTTCCCCGGCAGAGCGCAAAGATTTTTTTGACGAAGCGGCGGGCTTGCGTCCTTTTCAACTCAAACGCCAATCCAGCATGAATAAATTGGATGCGGCGCGCGAGAATCTTAAACAATCAGAAACTTTACTGCGCGAGATTGCGCCGCGTCTGACATCGCTCGATCGTCAAGTTAAACGTTTGGAGCAGCGCGAAGGTTTGGAGACGGAGCTTAAAGATCTGGAGTTGCAATATCACGGAGGTATGTGGCGGCAACTGCGTTCCGCTCTGCAAACGTCAAAAACATTACACGAAAAATCTGCGGAAAAAGCCACTCAGGCCAGTGCGGAAGCGGATAAGCTGGAAGAGGAGTTGCATGCCATGGAAAAGGCAATACCTCCATCCGAGGGTTTTCGCGAACTGCGTTCAGTTTTAGATAAACTATCGGAAGAAAGAGTCGGACTGCGCGAGCGCCAGTTAAAGCTTGAATCGACTCGCGAGATAGCCATAGCGCGTGCCGAAAAGCCTTGGTCGCCGTTGCCGCTTTCAAAGATCATCGGAGAGATAGAAGATTTGCATAAACGCCAGTTGGAGCTTTTGGAGATGTTGGAAAATCCAAAATCAGACCAGCAGAAAATCAAAAATTTAGCTGGTGATATCCATGCTAAAGTCGCGGATTTGCTGAATAAATTGCAGCGCCCCGCGCCGGAGCCGGAAAAGGTACAGGCCGAAGATCCAAAAGTCACAGCTGAGGTCAAAGAAATACTGCAGGCCATGTCTGATGTGGAAAAGCGCATGCAGGCAACTCAAATCGAGCTTGAGCAATGGAACAAACGCGAAGATCAAAAACGTTCGCATGTTTTTGAGGTACAGCGTGAGCTTTCGCGCCGCAGGCAAGAGGCGCAGTCGGCGGAGCGCCGCATGAGCGAAGCGGCTGTGGAACTTGCGCGCGTTGAGACGCGGCGCGATGCATTTTTGCAAGAACTGCGCACGCATCGTCCGGAGCAAGAAACCGAGCTGGATAAGCTGGCGGATGAGGTCAAAACAAATGAATCGCCAGAAGCGCTTTTACCCAAGTTGACCAAGCTGCGCGCGCAGCTGGAATGGATTGGCGGAATAGATCCGGAGATTCTCAAAGAATACAAAGAGACAAAGGCTCGTTATGAGGATCTTTCTGTGCAGACTAATGATTTGTTGCAGGCGATTGTCTCGCTCGAAACGATCGTAAAAGAGTTGGATCAAACAATTGCGGAACGCAGTGCTGTTTCTTTTAGGGGATTGAACACGCAATTCGAGCTTTATTTTAAACGCTTGTTTGGAGGAGGCGAGGCGAGTTTGGTGGAGGTTTTTCCGGAACCGGAATACAATGAACAGGGAGAGATGATTAAGGAAGCGGACGGAGAAGCGGCTCGAGTGGGTATAGAGATTATGGCAACGCCGCCCGGAAAGCGGTTAAAGGCAATTGCTTTGCTTTCCGGCGGAGAGCGCGCGTTGGTGTCGATTGCGCTTATTTGCGCGATTATGGCCACCAACCCTTCGCCGTTTGTCGTCTTAGACGAGGTTGATGCGGCGTTGGATGAGTCTAATTCCAGCAAGTTTGCAGAGATTGTCAGCACTTTGGCCGACAGGACTCAATTTGTAATAGTAACCCACAATCGAGCCACCATGTCTCATGCGCATATTCTCTATGGGGTGACTATGGGTGCAGACGGCGTATCGCAATTGCTATCAGTCAAGCTTCAAGATGTGATAAAAAATTAAGAATTATGAATTAAGAATTATGAATTTAATGTTTGATAATTTTGGCTCAATCAAGCTGTATTTTAGCCCTTGACGCATGGTGTAGCACATGTAATAATCTAAATAGTTCCTTACGCGCCAAGCTGTTCTTGGCGTAATTTGTCATCTCATGACCCTTGACAGAACCGGCTGGGCGTGTTATAAAGCTTAATCCTAAACGTTGGATAAGGAGCAGGTTGGACATAAAAAGAGCAGAGGCTTCCAGCAATCTGCATCCACGACAAGCATGGAATCTTTTCATAGGATTCAGCTGGTCTTCGGACTCGCTACTTCCTACAAAAAGGTTTCTTGGGTGCGGATTGCTAGAGGTCTTTGACAGATCCTCGTCCAATGGGCGAGGATTTTAGTTTACACGAATTGTCTTTACTTATATTATGTGACCTATTGAACGATATGATGAAGGCAACCGTCACGACAATTCAAGATACTAAGGTTAAATTAACTCTGCCCGATGGTCAGATTTTTGTTGTACCCCTATCTTCATTTGAAGGAATCCCAAAGGAGGGCATGTCGGTCGCGTTAATACTGGCCGTTCCGGGAGCTGATGACGCGGCCAGACAGCGGCTTTCGAAGGATTTGTTGAACGAACTCATGTCAGACTAACTCTCTTTGTCATTCTTGCGAATGCGAGAATCCATCCGGCCGAATTTTGGATCCTCGCCTACGCAAGGATGACAATGTAAACAAGGATTACAATGTAAAATAGCGAATTATGTCCCCTGAAACTAAAAAGTCCAAAAAGTTTATGGTCAAACCGACTTTGATTTGGGTTGGTGCAACGGTCGGCGTTCTCGTTGTACTCGGTTCTCTGATTGCAGGCGGAGTATTTGCTTACACTCGAACGTATACGGATAAAATTTATCCCGGAGTGCGGGTGCTGGGAGTCAGGCTGGATGGATTGACCAAAGAAGAAGCCAAAAAACAGTTGGACAAAACGGTTGATGATGCTTTGGGCAAAGGTTTGACTTTTGTCTTGGATGGAAAACAGATAAACGTTCAAGTCTCTTCCGACAGTGATCTGCCGGATTTGATTCGTTTTGATTTGAGCGGCGCGATAGATCAGGCGTACAACGTCGGCAGAGAAAATTCGATACTGCAAATCATTGCGGATGTTTTAGCTGCGCGCATTTATCCTAAAAGCGTGGACGTTAAAATTGATATTGATGAAAATCGTGTTCAGGATGCTTTAAAATTGCAGTATGCAGATAAGCTCCCTAATCCCGTTGATGCATCATTTTCCATCGAGGTTAAAGATGGCCAGTCTCCGGTTGTACGCGTGTTGCCCGAAAAAGACGGCGCAACATTGGATATGGACGGCGTGGTCGAAAAAATAAAACAGCAGGCAAAAGTTTTATCTTTTCAACCCATAACTTTGCATGCTAAAAAAGTCAGCGCGCAAAAACGCGCCGCTGATTTAAGTCCGCTCGTTGATAAAGCGCTCGAAATTCTCAATCGTCCGCAATTGATTTTTACGTATCAAGACAAGAAATATAAAATTTCAACAGCCACGTTGGCTGAATGGATTGCGCCGGATAAAGCCGACAATACGCTGACGATTGATAGTTTGGTTTTTGCTTCCAGTATCCGCATGTTGGCCGAAGGCGTCGAAGCGGAAAGTAAAAATGGCAATCTGTCTGTCGTGGATGGAAAGATTGTTTCTTTTTCGGCATCAACCGTCGGCCGAACGATAAACATTGAAAAAACCTTGGAGCCAGTTCTGACTTCGTGGCCCCCGACGTCCACATTCCCGTTGGTGGTAGACGAAACAAGAGGGGAAATAACCGGCGGTGATTTGGAGCTGTACGGAATTAAAGAATTGATCGGCATAGGTATCTCTGATTATGGCAATTCTCCGCCAAACCGCATAAAAAATATTAAGAAGGCTGTAGATGAAAGAGTGAATGGAACGCTCATCGCGCCAGGCGAAGAATTTTCGATGTTAAAAACTTTAGGTCCCGTTGACGGGGAGCATGGTTGGTATCCGGAACTTGTTATCAAGGGAGATAAGACAACGCCGGAATTTGGCGGCGGCTTGTGTCAGATCGGCACGACCATGTTTAGAGCAGCTCTGGCTACGGGTTTGCCTGTAACCGAAAGACGCAATCATTCTTATCGAGTCAGCTATTATGAACCGGCCGGTACGGATGCGACCATCTATGAACCGGCACCTGATTTTAAATTCATAAATGACACCGGAAAGTACGTTTTGGTGAATGCGTACATAAAGGGCACTAAAGTCTATTTTGAGATGTGGGGCACGAGTGATAGTCGAAAAGTCGCACAAACAAAACCGAGAATATATAACATTGTGCCGGCACCGCCGACAAAGTTGACCGAGACGGAAGAGTTGGCGCCGGGTCAGAAAAAATGCACAGAATCAGCTCATGCCGGAGCGGATGCGGAATTTTCAACGACAGTCGAATATGCCGACGGGCATAAGCGCGAAGAAACTTTTTCCAGCCACTACAGGCCTTGGCAAGCGGTTTGCCTTATCGGCGTTGAAAAAGGCACGCTTACCGCGACAAGCACCGCGGTCACCAATTAAGAATTAAGAATTAAGAATGAATGAAGATGTAGTGTATTTATTCCAAAATTCATAATTCATAATTCTTAATTCATAATTATGATATACTGTTCCAGTATGTATCAAGATTTGCAAACAGAGTGGATGACCGCAACGGAAGAAGGCCAGCTTTCGGTGGATATTTATCGCGAGGGAGACATGCTGGTTATCCGTTCGTTGGTTGCTGGCGTTGCCCCGGATTATCTTGATGTTTCGATAAGTAGCGATTTGTTGACGATACGAGGCAAGAGAGAGCAATGCGACAAAAACGGCGATAGCGATGTTTATTATCAAGAGTGTTATTGGGGATCTTTTAGCCGTTCAATTGTCCTGCCGTGCCACGTTGCCGCAGATTCGGCAGAAGCTCAACTTAAAAACGGTTTATTGGAAGTCAGAATCCCCATCCAGGCGGAGGGAAAGCAGGTAAAGGTTAAGTGGGGATAGAGGGAGGGAGCTGAATTTGTCCCCAGTTACCGAGTTTTGCTCGGTTCTTTTTTATGTACCGGCGTGATATTATATTTGGGCCATATGAAGGAGGTATCCAATGGTTTAGGGTTGGCAGTAAAAGCTCACTGGAAGCAATTGAAATCAAAGCAAAAAGCTTTTTTTGCCGTATTTATTTTTTGTGCCACTGTTGCGTTGGTATTTTCGTATTATAGCGTCCGTCAGGGGGTTACTGCACCTTGGCAAGTTTCCATTGCAGATATTCAAAAGCAAAAAGATCTGCTCAAAGATCCGACGCAAGTACAAGAAGAGACCGCAAAAAGAATCGACACGGACGGCGACGGCCTTTCTGATTATGACGAGGAGAATGTTTATCACACCTCTCCGTATCTTTGGAGCACTGCGGGCGACAATGTGCCGGATAATGTAAAAATTGCATTGGGAGAAAATCCTTTATGCAAACATGGCGAGGAGTGCGACGCGGCCGCTGCCATGAAATTTGATTTGCCGACAACAACCTATCCGGGCGCGGATTTATTAACCAACAATGTGCAGAACGATCTTGGAAATATCATAATGGGCGATAGCCAAGTTGGCCAAAACATTCGTCAAACAGCCAGTGATGCGTGCATAGATATGAGTTTGTCCAGTGTAATACCGCGCGATCCCGCAATGTTGCGCACGGCTTTGTTGCAAACAGGCCAAGTAACGCAGGCTGATTTAGATGCAATCTCGGACGCACAGCTTCTCCAATATTTTGATGACGCCCAGGCAGAACTGATAAAACAGAATCCAAATTTAGCCGCCACTTCAACCGGTGCGGCGCAAAAATAAAGTATGCAGCTTAAAGGAAACGATTTGATTAAAAAAATATTGGTTGGATTGACCTTTCTTTCCTTAATCGGATTGTCTTTGGTTCCTGCGAGCGCGACCTTTGCTCAGACTGTAATGATCCAAGATCCGGGAGCGACGCCGCCGTTTGATGCCAATGTTCAGTCTTGCGCTTTGATTCTAAATCAAGCGGCCATAGTGGGTACCTTGGTACCAAACATGCCTCAGAAAACTTATCAAGAGATTTATTATGAATACGAAGAATGCATGGCAACCAAGGGCCAGAAGCAAGCGGATTGGTTTTATCGTCGCGCGCAATATTTGAACAATCAGTGGAGCATGCGCATCATGACCTCTCTTTACGGAGGTTTGATAGATTCGATGAGCATGATTTCGCAGCGCATAGCATACGAAGCTGCCAGTGATTTATTGACCGGCAATCCGGGTAATGAGGCTCGTTTTTGGAACAGTGATTTCGGTACCTGGCTAGATAACGCGGGGAACGATGCAAGCAGCAAATTCATCGATCGTCTTGATGTTGTTGTCGGTGATTGGACGGAAAGTACAACGGCTACCGTTGATCCGAAAACCGGTCAGATTATCCCAGGCGTAAGGTTTAGTTTTTGTTCTCCTCCGGATCCTTACACATTAAAAATGTCTTTGGGCATAGGTGAAGTCGCGCGTATTGGACCGGGAGCTTGTAATCTTAAAAAAGTGGCGGATAATTTTAAAGCGATCGGAGAGTTGCTTTCTTCGGGGGAGGCGCTGCAGGTACATAGACCGAGCGTTACTTACGGAGCAAGCGATCTTTCGGTGGGCGTAGAAACAAACTC
>Ga0172379_10004240_pt1 | contig 21499 bp, 20 predicted proteins | sample GrowelOW334metaG_FD_119756 | JGI IMG/M metagenome (GOLD analysis project Ga0172379, IMG submission 119756) | Groundwater microbial communities from an aquifer near a municipal landfill in Southern Ontario, Canada - Groundwater well OW334 metaG | ecosystem: Environmental > Aquatic > Deep... | reverse complement strand
GCTCGCAAACGCAATGTTTACAAGGCTTCAACCCGCTGGTCGGCTCTCAGGTTTTCGGTTACTGTCAGCAACCTGTCCCTGAGGGCGAAGCATAGTTTACCACCACTTCTTATTTCTGTCAAGTAATTTTTAAAAATAATTTTAAGAAAGTTGCTAAAGCTTTTTCTTTTTACCGATAGCGTGTTTCAGTTTTTCAATTATCTCCGGATAATATTCGCTCGCCGTCTTGATTGCATTCGAACCCCGGCTCACTTTAGCGAGACTGATATTGTAATCAGCCGCAATCTCGCGATGGGTTTTTTCACTATTGAGCATTGTCGTCAAGATAATGTAACGATCAGCGACGTCATCACGCTCGGCCGCGGTCAAAAACAAATTGAGCATTTTATCTAACTCATCTTCTGAAAGTGCCGCGCAGAGTTTCACAAAACTTCGCCACTCCGGTTTTGCCATAGTACTACCCACACCTTTCGTAGGCTCACGCCGCAAAAACTATAACTTTCATTCTGCGGTTGCCTGTGCTTATTCTCGAACTTTTTCAAGCTCGAACACAAGCTCATTATATCAGCTTAGTCCATAAGCCGCGCCATAATTATCAATAACATAATCCAAATCTTTGTCCCCGCGGCCGGATAAATTAACAATAATCGTTTCGTGTTGCGGCCGGGTAGCCGCAAACTTAAGCGCAAATGCCACCGCATGCGCACTTTCCAGCGCCGGAATTATTCCTTCAATACGCGCCAGTTGGAAGAAAGCTGCCACAGCATCAGCATCATTGACGCTTACATAATTAACCCGTCCGCAATCTTTGAGATAGCTGTGCTCCGGACCGACACCGGGATAATCCAGGCCGCTGGCTACCGAATGTACCGGCAGCGGCTGTCCGGATTCATCCTGCAACAGATAACATTTAAAACCATGGATGACACCCGGACTTCCAAGTGTCAACGTGGCGGCATTGTCACCGGTTCGCAGGCTGCGCCCGCCCGGCTCCACGCCGTACATCGCTACATCGGTATCGTTCAAAAATGCCGTAAATAATCCCATGGCATTTGAGCCGCCACCGACACAGGCTACTAAATGGTCTGGTAACCGGTTGGTTTTTATCAATATCTGTTGCCGCGCCTCGCGTCCGACGATTGATTGAAAGTCCCGCACCATCAGCGGAAACGGATGCGGCCCAACGACCGAACCAATCGCATAAAACTGATTGTCCAAATCCTCGAGATAAGCCGCAAAGGCCTCGTCAACCGCCTCCTTGAGTGTCTGCAATCCCGACGTGACAGTGACAACCCGCGCGCCCAGCAGCTTCATACGCAACACATTCGGCCGTTCCTTGGCAACATCAACAGCTCCCATATAAATATCACACTCCAGATTGAGAATGGCCGCTGCCGTTGCCAGCGCCACACCATGCTGTCCGGCGCCGGTTTCCGCAATCACCTTACGTTTGCCCAGTCGCTTTGCCAATAACGCTTCGCCCAGACAATGATTAATTTTATGCGCGCCGGTGTGATTCAAATCTTCACGTTTTAAATAAATCTGCGCGCCGCCCACTTGTTTTGTTAAATTAGCCGCAAAATACAGCGGACTGGGCCGACCGACATAATCGCTGTAAAGCCGCAGCAACTCTGTTTGAAATTCTTCATCTTTCTGAATTTTTTGATATTCTGCCGTAATTTGTTCCAAATGCGCCCGGAGTTGCTCCGGTACAAAAGCGCCGCCATAATTACCAAAATAGCCCTGGTCATCCGGTTGACTTACAAATTCGTTCATTGCCTGCCTCCTCGTTTTCCGACTTGTTGTAATGATACATCATAACAAAGTTGTTGTCTATAGTCCGTACAAAAAAAATAAACCAGCCGAAGCTTTTTAGCGCTCAGCCGGTTTTCTTTATATCAATTATTTGCCTACCCTGCGTTCACCGCCGTTTCGACATCAGAAACGGATTATAGAAAGGTAACTTCAGCCGCTTTACGTACGGGTATTTTTATATATTTGTATTTAGGATAGCCCAGCATTAATGCGCCATGGATGGAGTGGTTATCCGGCAATTTAAGCAATTGGGCAATCGGTTGATGGTTGTTGGCGGCCCATTTGAAAAATCCCGCCCAGCACGAACCTAAATCAGCCGCTTGAGCAGCAAGCTCTACCGTCCTGAGTGCAATAACACAGTCATCTGCGGGAGTGGTTTCTTGATTTTCGGCATAAGCAATCAGCAAATGCGGTGCTCCGCGGTGAACAATATCATTACCATTTTCAAAATCAGTACGAACTGAAGCCGGTAAAATCTTTTTACTAACAAACCAGTCTATACAAAGCGCACTTAAATCACGAAGTTTATCTTTGCCACCAACGACCAACCATTTAACAGACTGAGCATTGCCGCCCGTAGGCGCATAACGTGCAATATCCAAAAGCTCTAATATAACAGCTTGCGGAATTAGTTTTTCTTGATAGTGACGTATAGAACGACGGTTTTTCACTAATGAACTAAACTGTAGCAAGTTCGCTTGTTCACTGATATCAACGTTTTCCCAGTCTGCAACATCGTTTTCAGAGAAAGCTATAGCAGATTTTGGGCAGACAGCAGCACACTGGCCGCATTTAAAACAAGCTTGTTCGAAATTTGCTGCAACCAGTGGTTGGTTGTCCTGGTTCATGCTGATTAGTCCGCCGACACAGTGCTTACTGCATAAACCACAATGAATGCATAATTCTGAGTTGATTTTTAACATACGTGGCTATCTCCTTAATTTTTTTATCCTCGGTTGATATTCTATTTTTGTACGCCAACACAAAAACTTTATTAAGACAATTTGGATTTTTTCGGGAATACCGCTTTGGACTCCCTGACAAAAAGCGACCGCAACTTATCCCAAAAATCGCCGCCCAGAACAAAAAGACTGACTAGAAATATTACATCGGCACTGATGTTTATCATCAGCCTTTCCAAAGAATAATCGGGCAGCCAGCGGGGAAAATAGGCCATAATATAGGTAGGCACAATCGGCATAATGAACAATAGCAAACCAACATTGTAGCGTGTCCGCCCCACTGTTCCCGCTGGTTTTAGCTTTCCAAACCACCCTTTTACCCCCTTCATAAGGCGGTCGAAGTTCTCTTTTCCCATAATAGCGACCGCGGGAATTGCCAATATTTCAAAACCAAAAGTGAAAATTCCGCTAACGGCAGTTTTTGCCGCTAACGGCCAGTCTGAATGAACAACCGGATATACAGCAAGCGGCAAAAACACACCAATAACCAGCAAGCTAATACCAAGAATAAGCCTGATGTTTGAATTCATTAAATAATCCTCCGGACAATGTTTAATTTTTTTGCGAATTTCAAGAAATCACACTGCCATTATTCCGTTTTATCTGACTATTTGCGACGCAAACACCAGTTCGATTCCCGACTGATGAATTTCACTTAACATATTGCTTATTGCCTGGGCAGTGTTGACGCGCGCGTGGCCGATAGCGATGATAGTCTTATTATGCGCCAGCTTTACTGCCTTCCGCAGCTGATTCTCAATATAGGGAACACTATTGCGATTATCCAAAAACAGCTCGTTTTCAGCAGTTGCAACTCCGAATGCCTTAGCCGCTTTGCAGCCCACACTGGCCGGAGTGGTCATGGAGTCAATGAAAAACATTTTATTATTTGCAATAGTTCTCATAACATTCTGCATTATGCGAATGTCGGTCGTTGCCGAGTCGCCTTGATGATTATTTACACCCAAGGCTCCCGGTGTTGCATTAATCGCATTTTGCGTAGTCTGTTCTATTTCCGCATCAGTCATTGATGAAAGTATGGTAGTTTTCTCCACATTAGCTTCACTTGGAGATTGCATCGGCAGATGTACCATAACTTGTTTTCCGCTTGCTTTGGCACTATCAATCGCCGTTTGACTATACAACACATACGGCAATACCGAAAAAGTCAGCGGCGCATCAATTTGGGCGAATTTTTCAATTATCGAACCTGAGTAACCACAATCATCAATTATTATTGCCAGTTTTCCCTTGCCTGGCGCGACTGCCTGGGTTTTTACCGCCATATCCTGACTACCGGACTCCGGACTGCCGCCACCAGCGGCGAGAATAATCCACGAACAAAGCATTGCTGCAAAAATTAACCCTATTATCCATTTTACCCTGTTGGTTATCATCTATCTTTCCCTATTCATCACGCTATTTAAACTTGGCGATTCCAACTTAACTCTTTATGTCATCGCTACCGAATAGATTAAACTATACAAAGGTATATTGTCAATGTCAATATTAACGGCAATTATTGAAAAAACAACCCCGCGTCACCGCGAGGTTGTAATTTATCAACATACGATTTTTGAGCGAAAATTACGCTTTCTTTTCGAAATTAGTTTTATCAACACCACACAACGGGCAAACCCAGTCCGCCGGGAGCGCTTCAAATTTCGTGCCAGCCGCGATGCCGCCTTCAGCATAACCAGTTTTTTCATCGTATTCAAATCCACAGATAGTGCAAATCCAAACCATAATATCCTCCAAATTTTTATTTATCAATTCAACCGCGTCGGTATGTATGTATTATATTATAGCGCGCTGACCGAAGTCTGACAACCGTAAAATCATCCCATAAGCTTCAGTACAGTCGCTGCGGCAAAAGCCACGGCAATAATCCAGATAATCCAATGAACTTCACGCGCCCGACCGGTAAACAGCTTCAGTATCGCATAACTGATAAACCCAAACGCAAAACCTTCAGCGATACTAAACGTCAGCGGCATCATAATAATAGTCAAAAACGCCGGCACTCCTTCAGTCAAATCGTCAAACTTAACATGCTCAACTTCGGACATCATCAAAGCGCCGACCAAAATCAAGGCCGGCGCCGTGGCAAACGCCGGGACAAGCCCGACAAGTGGTGCAAACACCAACGAAACCGCAAACAACACGGCAACAACGACTGCAGTCAATCCGGTTCGGCCGCCCTCACTGATTCCGGCGGCATTTTCAACATAAGCATTCATCGGTGTGGTTCCAAGCAAGGCACCGGAAATCGTAGCCACGGCGTCAGCATTAAGCGCCTTATCCAGTCCTTCAATTTCGCCATTAGCTTTCATCATTCCGGTTTTTCTGGTCAAACCAATAAGCGTCCCCATATTATCAAACAGTTCTATCATCACAAAAATAAACACTATGGAAAACAATCCGCGGCTAAAGAATCCGGAAAAATCCAGTTTCATAAAAGTTGTGGAAATACCAGGAACGGCAAAACTTATAATTTGTTCCCAGCTGTGCGGTATCGGCACAACGCCCGCAACCATACCCAACGCCGTGACAACAAAAATACTGATTAACATCGAACCTTTAACGCCACGTTCCATCAGCGCCGCAGCCATCATCACTCCGAACAGACAAAGTAACGGTTCCGGTTTGGTAATATTGCCCATGGCGACAAACGTCACATGGTCGCTGACAACAATTCCGGCATTCTCCAAACCAACGAACGCAATAAACAAACCGACGCCAACACCAATTGCACTCTTGAGGTTGTGCGGTATAGCACGGATGATCGTGGCGCGAATACCACCAAATGTCAACAACAGAAAAATCACCCCTGAAAAAAACACGACTACCAGCGCTACCGTCCACGGCAATTTCAAAGCGCCGCATAGATAATAAGCAAAAAGCGCATTTAAGCCCATTCCCGGAGCAATTGCAACCGGATAATTCGCCCACAATCCCATAAGCAGCGATGCCCAGACCGTAGCATAAACCGTCGCCGCAAACGCCGCAGCTTTCGGCACTCCGGCATCAGCCATAATCGCCGGATTAACGAAAATTATGTACGCCATCGCAAAAAACGTCGTCAAGCCGGCGAGCATTTCCGTTTTGATATTAGTACCCTTAACGGTCAATTTAAAAAACTTATCCAAAAAATTACTTTTAATCAAACTGCTATGCTCCTCAAATGATTAGTTCCAACTGCGAAAATTATAACACAGAACAAATATAAAGAAAAAGAGAGCAAGGAGTGTACTCCTTGTTCTCTTAATGATATGCAATGATTGATTCTAAATAAGTTGGATGCTATGGTCAATAAACACCCGTTTGCCGTTGATGTACACCGCGCGAGTTGTCCGTTCATCACCCAGGATCATGTGCACGAACAACAAATCAGAAATATTCTCGCATTGCTCTGTACGCCAAGCCGTTTGTGTGGTCGCATGGTTATCAAGAATCATAAAGTCAGCTTCCAAACCAACCTCAAGATTACCGATCTTGTCCGCTAATCCCAGGTTTTGTGCCGCGCCTGCGGTCGAAATATAATAGGCGTAGGCCGGATGCAATGAGAAATTATGAACTTGGGCAATTTTATAGGCGGCATCCATCATCATTAGCATTGACATTTTATTGCCGGCGCCAAAATCGGTTGCCAGATTTACTTTGACACCACGGCGAATATATTTGTTCAAATCCATAAAGCCGCTGCCTAAAAACAAATTGGATCCTGAAGAATGTGCAACAATCGAACCGGCATCCGCCAGACGGTCGATCTCATCGTCGGTAAGATGAATGGAATGGGCGAAGATACTCTTGTCGGTAATTAAACCATAATGGTCATAAATATCCAAATAACCCTTGCGGTCAGGAAACAATGACTTGGTGAATGCCACTTCGTCAGTGTTTTCGCTCAAATGTGTGTGAAAATATACGCCGGGATTGCGCTTAAATAACTGGCTGACAATTTCCAATTCTTCCGGAGTACTGGTAATCGCAAACCGGTCAATAACCGAATACTGTGCTCGCCCACGGTTGTGCCACTTGTCAATAAGCGCCTGTGAGGCGGCATAATTGACATTGCTGTCCAATGCTAATTTTTCCGGAACATTACGATTCATAAATACCGAACCGCAGATTATCCGCATTCCGATTTTTTCCGCCTCGGTGAACACGGCGTCGGTAAAATTCGGATAACTGGTTGCAAAAGCTACCGGCATTGTAATGCCGTTGGCGATGCATTCGCCCAAAAATATCCGCGCAATTTCAGCGGCATAGTACGGATTTTCCAGCCGCATTTCCGCCGGAAAGGTGTATTTATTCAGCCAATCCAGCAGTTTTTCACCATATGATGCTGCAACATCAACCTGAGCTGCATGAACGTGCGAATCAATAAATCCGGGCATAATTACCGCGTCGCGATAGAATTCTACATGCGTTCCGTCGTTCAGGATGCCGCTGTTAATAATTTCATCGGCCGGTCCAATTGCTGTAATTTTTCCAGCTTCAAAAACAATGATTCCGTCCGAACAACTGTCTAGCGCCTGCTCCGGACCGACAATAAACGGGTTGTTCACGAACCGGACGTACATTCCCCTAATCGCTTTTTTGTCAGAATAGTTCATATTAACACTCTCCGTAATATTATAGAACCCCTCCAAAATATGACGTTTCAGTTACCTTACTTGACATACTCTGAAGGGTGACTTTCTTGCTCTATTTTCCGAAATAACGTTGTAACAAACCTTTGAAAGCCATACCATGCCGGGCTTCATCTTTACACATTTCATGAACCGTATCGTGAATAGCATCAAGATTAAGCTGTTTAGCGCGGGTAGCAATGTCCTTCTTACCCTGGCAGGCACCATGTTCGGCGGCTACACGGGCTTCAAGGTTGGCTTTAGTCGATGCAACCAATACTTCACCGAGCATTTCTGCAAATTTCGCAGCGTGTTCGGCTTCTTCAAAAGCAATCCGCTTATAGGCTTCGGCAATCTCCGGATAGCCTTCACGATCAGCCTGACGGCTCATCGCCAGATACATTCCGACCTCGGTACATTCACCGGTGAAATTCAAACGCAAGCCCTCGAGTATTTCCGCATCGACAGCTTTAGCAACGCCAACCCGGTGCTCGTCGGCCCAAGTCATTTCAACTGTTGATTGCTCAATAAATTTCGATTTTGGGGCTTTACATTGCGGACAAAACTCCGGTGCTTCCAACCCCTCGTGCACATAACCACATACAGTACATATAAATTTTTTCATAATTATCCTACTCCTTATCAATATTTGACACAATAATTATAGCATAGTAAGCGTACAAAACTCTCCCGCCATGAAAATAATTCCCGCCATGAGCGTTCGTCAACTCTTGTGCCCATTATAACGAACTAATCTGACCAACAGCTGACCATGCGAAAAAGCGTACCCGCCGTCTGGCAGGTACGCTTTAAATAAATTTTTATGTTATTCGTGTTTACCGGTATCTTTAATATCTAAATTCATTTTATTACCAATTGCATCATGCTCGACTGTAGATAATAAAACATCTACTTCAGTATCATTAGCACGAGCTTGGATGAGCTTAGTAAGTTTGCCAGCGAATAACGCCATAACTATCGTTATTGCCAGAGTGACAAAACCAATGTTATTGAACACGCCAACATAGATTCCCAATACTTGTACCGGATTGGTTATGCCTTCCGGCACGTTGGTAAGGCCGGCAACCAAGCCACCGAGGATTGATGCCGCAGTATTGGACAAGAACCAGACCCCCATAATAAAGCCCTGCATCCGCGCCGGAACCAGTTGCGCGACCATCGCCAGACCCAAACCGCTGATTAGCAATTCGCCAAAACTTTGGAAGAAATAACTGCCAAACACCCAGTCACCGGAAACGATGCCGTCTTTGGCAAACCATGAACTGACTGAGAGAATCAAGAATGCGCAACTGCATAGCAACATTCCCCAAGTAAATTTCCAAGGCATTGAAATGTTAGTGCCTTTCTTGCCGGTGTGAGTATAAACCCAAGCCAGAAGCGGGCTTAATGCTACAACCCAGAACGGATTGAAGGACTGAAACTGCAATGGATCCATAGTTATCAATCCGCCCAAAATCGAATGATTGGTATTGCGGATTGAGAAAAAATTAATCGAAGTCGGCATTTGATTGTACAAAGTGAAGAATATTACCGCTTCAACAATCAACACCAACGCCACAATCATTTTGCGCTGTTCAACGCCGCGGCTGGCAATAATTTCTTTCAGGAAATACAAAATCGCTGCAATGCCAACGATGGCAACCAGCCAGTTACAATACGAACGGTTGGATAACAAGAAAGTACAGATACCAATAGCCACAACACCGCCGACAATGGCAATCAGAAGACGGCTGAAATCAAATTTTTGAAATCCGATCGGAGAATCATAACTTTTCAACAAACCGTAACCACCGATAAATATCAGCAATGCGCCGACCATACCTAATGCGCAGACCATATAACTAACACCGTGGCTGTAGGCCGCGGAGGTCCAAGGCGTGATCAACATTGAAATAAACGAACCAACGTTAATCGCCATATAATACAGCGTGAATGCACTCTCGATTTTCGCCGGGTCACCGGCATAAATTTTCGAAACCATGCTCGAAGGATTAGCTTTGAAAAATCCGTTACCGACCGCAATAGTTGCAAGGCCGGTGAACACCATTGTCCGGCTTTCACCGGCAAACGACATCAAAAAATAACCAACAGCCAAGGTTACTGCACCCAAAACGATGGTGCGCTTGGTGCCAAGATATTTGTCACCAATGAAACCGCCAACTGCGATCAATCCATAACACAACGCGCTGAATGCACCATAGGTCGCGAAAGATTCGGCGTCGGTCATGTGCAACGATTGCACAAAGAACAGGGTCAGGATTGCCATCAGGCCATAGTAGCCAAACCGCTCCCAGAATTCGAGAAAGAAAATTACCGAAAATGCTTTGGTTTTGTTGTTTTTGCCCGCTACAGGCATCGCTGCATTTGTCATCAGTTTCTCCATTCATTATTTTATTTTTTTCTAACACGGGGAAATTATAACACAATAGCCGGACTGTTCACAGCATTATGCTCAAATATAGTATAAATTGACGACTCAGCCCTTCTACTAATTGTACAAAATTATACGTTCCAAAACTGACCAAAAGCTGACCAAAGATGCACGCACATTAATCACTCATCTGCAACCATATAATACCGTTCCTCCAAATTGGCGGCAATTTCATATGCCCACAACCAACCGTTTTCCGAGCAAAAGCCTTCACCGTGAATTTTCTTTAGTTCGGCTTTGTCGGCAGCAGTAATACCGCTCCGGGCTTTGTGCATAATCTGTTCAAAAGCATCCAAATCGCTGTCCCAGTGTTCACGCGTCATCCGGTAACAGTCGTTAGAATAAAAAATCTTGATATTATCACCGGCCACGGCAACAGCCTTACGGGCGCGGTAGGCTGAAGTTTGCAAATTCATCAACGCCGTCTCGCCGTCAAAATCCGGCCACAATAGCTCACACAATTGTTCTTTATGCACATATTTTTCGAGATTATACGCCAGATAAGCAAAAACTTCCTCGGCCTTCTTGCTGCGCCACTTGACCGGCTGACCGCTCATCCGCAAATCAAAGCGATTAAAAAAACTTATACTTATCGGTGCCTCGGCAATTGGTTTAGGCGGCTCAACTATTGTCGTAATTTGTTCCGCCCGCAGTCGAAGAACAGTCTTCGCCAACCGCTCACGGTTGACCGGCTTGAGTAAATAGTCAATGGCGTTCAGCTCGAAAGCTTTTATCGCATACTCATTATACGCAGTGACGAAAACAATCTGTGTCGCCGGCGCTAAACTAATAATATTTTCCGCCAAAGTCAATCCGTTCATTTCCGGCATCGAAATATCGAGAAAGGCGGCATCAACAGTGTTGCCACTTTCGAACCATTTATAAGCTTCAAGCGGTCGGGTGAACTGTTCGACAATATCCACCTCGGCATTTTCGCCAAGCTTTCGTGCTAAATCTTTTAACAGCATCGATTCATCGTCAACCAATATCACGCGCATAGTTTCACTCCTTTGTCACAATCTCAATTCTCGTACCGTTCCGATCAGATTTAATAGTAAATTCTCCGCCGTAGCGCAATACCCGTTCACGGGTGTTTTGCAAACCAATCCCTTTGCTTTGCATAGCAATCAACTCGGCGAGTTTTTCGCGACTCATGCCCTGCCCGGTGTCAGCAATTTCAATATATGCCCTGCCATTTATTAATCGTCCGGCAATCGTTATCTTACCACCTTCACTGCTGGCCAGCAGTCCATACTTTACCGCATTTTCAACCAACGGCTGTAAACTCAGCTGTGGCAATTGAAAATCCATGATGCTATCTTCTACATCGACAACAACCTTCAGCCGTTCGCCGAAACGCATTTTTTCCAAACGCAAGTAGTATTCTGCCAACTCCAGCTCATCCCGGACGGATGCAATGACGCCCTCGGCGGATGGTTTCAAAAGTTTTCGCAGATAGGAACTAAAATCCACCAAAGCGTCTTGTGCGACACGCGGTGCATCTTCAACAAGACAAGATATCGTTCCCAGCATGTTATAAATAAAATGCGGGTTTACCTGCGCGCGCAAGTAAGCAAGCTCCGCCGCCTCCATACGCTTACGAACATAACTTTTGTTGTGACGCTCATTAATAAATAATAACTGTGAGGCCAAAAATAACGGCATAACAACCGCGATTGCCTGAACGTCATTGATCACTCCGAGAAAGTTGCCGGCCATCAATACGACTAGAACAAAAAAACAAATTAGTCCGAACAACAAATAACGTCTGCCGTCAACGTGGCTGCGAATTGCTATGATCAGCACAATCATTAAGAAAATCACAAAAACTGAAACAAATACAAACAACATTTGTCCGACATACATTAGTGCCGTAACCGGCGCCAGCAATCCAAAGAATATACCGAAAACTCCGAGCCCGCTTAAAATTTTTACAACATTGTCCGTCGGGCGCTTAAGCGCCGCATTAGCGTACAGCATTATAAAGAAAAACGCCGCCAATGTCGCAACAAAATCTATGCGAACACCCAAATTAAAAGATACTGATGGAAAAACGTCAAAAAATATCCGTTCGTTTTTCAAAGCGAACGTAAAAGTCGAGCAAAAACAATATAAAGAAAAATATAGTAATTCCCGTTGATAAATCTGCTGAAAATACATGCCGATAAAAATCAACAACGCCAAGAAAAATGACGCAACCACAAAACCATCCGCGAGAATGCTAATCCGGCCATCCGCTCCAACCGCTTTAGCACTGCCGAATTCCATTGGAGTGATAATTCCTGCTGATGAAGTGTTGATAAAATTCGCAACTTTTATGACTATTTCAATTTTGTCGGAAGCTGGAAACTCATAACGTCTGGGTTTATTATTCGCGATAAACTGTCCGATTTCGCTCGCTGCAACGCCTTCACTTCCCATTAATTTACCATTGACATACACTTCATTAGCACTGCGAATCACATCTGTTACAATCGCCATTTGTTTCGAGTGTTTTTTGGGCATGAGAATAGTTAGCTTATAGGCAATCGCAGCAAAAGCCGGTAATGGTTTTCTTAAAGTGCTTGCCCTTGTCCAATCACCGGGAACATTAATATATTCGCCTTGGCTGTCTAACTTCAACGCTTCGTTAACGTCCGGGAAATATTGCCAATCACCATTCAATTCATATATCTGACTGCTATCGATACCGTTTTGAAAATCTGCCACGCCGTTATGGACGATCGCTTTCTGTAATCCAAAGTTTGACAACGTAAATGCAAGCACCACCGGCAACAACAACACCAGCGCTCCGCAAATATTTCTAATAGTTATCTTTCCCGGCATTGTCCATCCCCCTTCACAGTTGCCACTATCCACAATTAAAGCGGCTTTCGTTCCGGCGTGCCGGCTTGACGCGGATATGCGTCAGGTGTGTTTTTGATCTTTTTTATAACTATTAATGACCGTAAATCGTTTAGGCCGGGTAATTTAACTTCAACACTTTGCTCAAATTTTCCACCCAATAGTTTTATCGCCTGTTCGGCTTCGAGCAATTCATTGTTTGCGGCCGCACCTTTTTGGGCAATAAACAACCCCTGCCTTTTCACAAATGGCAGACACAGTTCACACAACACATTTAACCGCGCTACCGCCCGCGCTACCGCTATATCGTAACACTCACGCTGGTTTTTGGCACGGCCAACTTCTTCAGCACGACCATGTATAAGGATCACGTCCGTCAATTCCAATTCATCAATAATTGTTTGGAGAAACTTCAACCGCTTGTTTAAACTGTCTAATAGTGTCAGTTTTAACTGCGGATAAATAATTTTGAGCGGAATTCCCGGAAAACCGGCGCCGGATCCGACATCGATAAGGCAGAGCGGCTGGTTATTAGTAGTTGGCAACAACTCCGCAACTGTCAGCGAATCAACAAAATGCTTAACCGCCACATCAGCAGGCTCAGTTATCGCTGTAAGATTGATTTTTTCATTCCACTCAATCAGCAATTCATAATAACGATTAAACTGCTGTAATTGTTTATCGGTTAATTCTATGCCATATTCTATGCAACTTGCATTCAGTATTTCAATCATCTCCATGTAAATAAATCTCTCCTAATTACCCAGAACCAACTTCACGTGGTCCACATCATACGGCTGATAGTTTATTGTCACCGCCGCGCGGTTGGCACCACAATTGCGATCAGCCACCCTGTTAATAACAACTTCTTCATTAGTAAGATTATAACCGTCTGCCAGCCGGTAGCCGCCAGAGATTTTCGGCCATTTGACACCAGTTGATTCTATATCAGCAATTGTCAGCGGATATTTTCCGGTTTTCACCCGGTATTCAACGATACTTTTATCGGCCTGAGTCAAGGCACTAATAATTTGTCCGGTATCAGCTTCTATCGAAAACAGTTGGCTATAAGTAACATAACCACCAGTCAATATTGCCAACGCAACTGTGCTGATAATAATTTTCCGGGTAAGCGCAATATTGGCACGAATCACTCTGATCAATAAAATTATCACTATTAATATTATCCAAACTCTTATCACAATTACACCAAAGCCTTTATAATTTGCTATAATTGCATTATACTACAAACATTGTTGTTTTCATACAAACCATAGCTATTTGGAATTATGAAATCATCAATTTGCAACTTCAAGTTACCCGGCCAACTTTTGACAATAGCGGGGGCATTATGCAACGCAATCTTAAAAATCGCCACATCCAAATGATCGCACTCGGAAGCGCCATCGGTACCGGTCTGTTTTTTGGTTCCAAGAACACTATCGCCATGGCCGGACCCAGCGTGCTGTTGTCCTATGCCGTCTGTGGTATATTTATGTATTTTATCGTACGGGCGCTCGCCGAAATGTCGGTACACAATCCTGTATCCGGATCGTTTTCGGCCTACGCTTATGAATACTGGGGGCCGGCCGCTGGTTTTGTCACCGGCTGGAATTATTGGTTCAACTATGTAATCGTAAGTATGGCTGAATTAATCGCACTTGGCGTGTATATACAATTTTGGTTCCCTTTTGTCCCGGAATGGCTATCAGCGTTGGCTTGCGCAATTTTACTAACTCTTGTAAACCTTGTAAATGTCAAAACTTTCGGCGAGACCGAATACTGGCTGTCAGGAATAAAAGTTTCCGCAATCATCGGCATGATTGTCTTTGGCGCGTATTTGGTTTTTGCGCAATACGGTCTTGCCGACGGCATCCACAATCTCCGCGCCTACGGCGGCTTTTATCCAAACGGTTTTACCGGTTTTCTTATGTCTTTAACGATTGTGATGTTCTCGTTCGGCGGTACCGAGTTAATCGGAATAACCGCCGGCGAGGCGGAAAATCCCGGCATAACGATTCCTAAAGCTGTCAACAGTATAATTTTTCGAATACTTATTTTCTATATCGGCTCAACAGCCATTGTATTGATGCTTTATCCCTGGAACGAAATCGGCAACATCCAGAGTCCGTACGTCGAAGTTTTTTCAGCAAACGGTTTACCGGCGGCAGCTAACGTTTTAAATTTTATCATTATTACCGCTGCATTATCCGCTTATAATAGCGCACTCTACGCTAACGGCCGCATGCTTTGTAATTTATCCGCCCAAGGCAATGCTCCGCGAATTTTTCGTAAATTGAATCGCCGGAGTGTTCCAAGTAATGCTCTTTTATTTTCATCCGCAATTTCAATGGCTGCGGTATTTTTGTTATATATCGCACCGCAATCGGCGTTTATGTATGTGGTGGCAGTTGCCACTGCTGCCGCCCTGATTAATTGGTTTATGATCCTTGTCACTCATTCCCATTTTCGCAAAAAAGTCGCCATCGGCCAATTTGCGCCATCAACTTTTCCCTTGCCCTTCTACCCTTATATCAGTTACTTATGCTACCTCTTCTTGTTCGCGGTATTTGTAATCATGTGGTTTACGCCGGGCATGTCGGAAACCGCTTTCATTGCACCGTTATGGCTATTATTGCTATTTATTGCCTATTCCATAAAAACTCACAGATAGACAAACCGCCCGAATCATTAATTTGATTCGGGCGGTTTGTTTATCTGTTGTACCAAAACAGCCGGGCCGCGCTGTCGATATCACAACGTAATTTGGCAGTTGTTGACAGTTGCAGCATCGGCCGATGAATGGTTTCATACTGCGCCCATAATCCGGTTGCCGGCGTGTTAGATGCATTACCGGTTGTAATAAACGCTAACCATGCTGGTTGAATTAATTTGGTTACCAGCGGATCGAGCGGAACGTTACCAAAATATACTTTTGCATCCGGCATCGCATTTCCAAACACAGCCGGCAATTCCAAGCCATGGATTGCACCATATTCACCACTCCAGATAAAACGGTACATATAAACGTTGCCGTTATAACTTTGAGCGTCAGCTAATCTATAAGCGTTAACATTAAAAAAAACATCGTCAACCGCTTTGAACAGTAAATCTATTCCGGAAAGTTGCGGATAGGTCGTTTGATAAAACTGTTGCACCTGATAATCAATTTTGCCAACCAGTGTGACCGCATCATCTGGGACAAACAATCTGTAGGTGGTCATATTCATTAACGGTTTGAGCGGCACAAACCGCTTAAACAAGCCCATTTCATCCTGATTAGTGCCGACCAGCAAACTGATATTTCTGGCCGCACCGTTTTGCAAACTAACCAGCGGATTTTCAGGAATTAAGACATCCCCGCGCACCGGTGCAAATAGCGTCTCGTTCGCCAGCCAACCGTATTCTTTCATTAAAACTGCCTGTGCTGTTAAAAATTGTTCCACGCTGAGCTTTTGCAACTCAGCGATGTTTTTGCAGTTGGCATATTTCATAAACTTCTTCGTAACTAGCGCAGCATCTGATTTATCCTTGGTTAATTGAAATCCGCCGCTTTCAATAATCGCTTTATTAAATAAGCCTTTTGCAGCGGGCGCTACCATCAAACAAGCTACCGAACCGGCACCGGCCGACTCACCCATGATCGTCACCTGCGCCGGATCACCACCGAACGCTGCGATATTGCGCTGTACCCATTTGAGCGCCGCGACTTGGTCTTGCAATCCGATATTACCACTACCGGCAAAACTCTCGTCAACCTCATTTAAATACAAAAATCCTTCAGCGCCCAACCGATAATTTATTGTCACAAAAATAATATTACCGTTTTTCGCCAAATTCGCACCATTATATAACGGCTGCGCACTGCTACCAATAGTATAACCGCCGCCATGGATGAAGACACAGACTGGCAAATTCTGAGCCAGTCCTGAATTCTGAATCCTGAGTTCTGAGTTAGTTGTCGCAGGCGACCAAATATTAAGCGTTAAACTATTCTCGGATATTGTATCAACCAATTTGAATTCCGGATTAATAACCTGCAGGCAAGCCGGACTATACTTATCTGCATTATATATTCCGATAAAATCGGCGACCGGTTGAGGGGGGCGAAACCGATAGTTCCCGGATGTTTCATGCGCGTAAGGAATGCCAAGCCAGGCATTTGCTCCATTATCGGCCATAATTCCGGAAATCTGCCCGCAGGGTGCAGTGATGACCGCAGCGTTAGCGACTGCCGCCAACAAGGCCAGCAGTATACCGCAAAAAGCTAATACTCTGATTGTTTTCATGTTCGCTCCTAACGCATTTTCTGCGCCAACTCCTCCGCCGACAGTTGACAAGCAACAAACAAGCCCATCGAATATACATCACGCTCGTCATAGTCTTGAGCATTGGTTATTACTGATTTATAAAACGAAAAATCTTTCTCGCGCGAGAATTTCGGTATACACAGCGCCGACAGCCAGACTTTGTAGATCATCTGCTGCTCAACCATATTGGTTTTTACAATTTTGCAATTGATGCCACTAATATCAAGCGAAATCGCACGGTTGGCTTTTTGCATCGAAACGATTTTGCTACCACTCGGACTATTAACCGTCATCGAGAAAATTCCACCAGTAGCCGAACCTTTCCAATTGCCATCACAAAGCGGCGGATAAACCAGCAAATCATTAGCTGCTAACCAACCAGAGTACCATTCCGAGACCATACTTTCAATCTGTTTATCCTGATCGCCATATAATGCCCGCGCTTTATTGGAACTCATGTCTACCGTTTCAACCTGATAAGTATTCATGGTAAGCGTTTTGGTTTCCAGATTGTTTAGCTTGATTTTTTCAAGCTTAGGTTCGAGTTGATTGTAAAGCGATTTTTTTAGCAGCTCTTGAAATACTGCTGCTTTTTTGGCAATTGTCGGCGGTTCGTTAATTGGCGACTGCAGTGGGTTCTGCGAAACCGCGTTAATCGGGATGCTGTACAAAATCCTTAAACTGCCATCACTGTTATCGGCGCTGCAAATGAGCATATTGTAGGTGCAGTAAAAATCGCTGCGAATAACTCCAAGTGTTTTATACGCCTCATCAGCCGTACGGTCAGAAGTCATTAACAGGATAATTCCCAGCTGATTACTGGTCTGGAGCAATTGGTTGTTGTTTGCATAAACGTCATCGTCAGCAGTGTCTTTGATGATAAACGGTAGTACACCACGCTTTTGTGCCGATTGCAACCACTCCTTTATCGTGGCTTCCGTTTGACCAAAATCAAAGGCCGCCAACTTATAATTCTCATAAATTTTATCAGCATCACCGGCAAAAAATACATAGCTGTTCCAATCGAGGTTGACAACCGGTTTATTCGCTGCAACTGTTCCTGAACAGAAAAATATAACCAAAAATAAAAAAGCAACTATTTTTCTCATAAGCTCTCCCTAATATTTTCACACTATCAGGAAGATTATAAACGAAAAATAGTTGCTTGTACATAAAAGCTGACTGGAATCAATTTTTGCTTTGCGACAATTTCTTTATCAGCATTTCCGTAATTTTCGGATTGGCAATGATACCCGGTCCATTGATACATCCGCCGCGGCAGGCCATTCCTTCCAACAAATCATATCCGCCGTCAGTGATTTTTTTGAAGGCTTCCGCTGCTTCTTCCATACCATTCATCGTCAACACTCGCAAATCGTGTTCACCAATTTTCTGAACATATTTCGCCACACCGCCGGCGCAGGCGAATTTCCAACCATCAACCGTAGCATTTAGCTCTTCCTCGCTTGCGTTATCCGCTAAATTGATTTCGGCAAAATCAAAAAGGATTTTTAAGCCCTCAAAAGTTATACAATAATCAATCACTTCACTGCGATGGGCTTCAAGTTTTTTGGCAAGACACGGACCAAAAAACACCGTCTTGGCGTCTGGATAATCCACACGTGCCACCTGCCCCATTTTGACCATTGGCGAAACTGCCGAAGAAATATTTTTGCTATAATCCGGCTGATATTTATTAATATATTCAACAAAAGCCGGGCAGCAGGATGTAGTCATAAATTCGCCACCACCGGTAAAATGTTTCGCTTCTTCCTGTGCCACTAAATCTGCACCATTTGCTGCTTCGAGCACCTCGGCAAACCCGATTTTCAGTAAACTCTCGCGAATTGTATGAAACGATGTTGCCATGCCAAACTGCCCCAGTATCGCCGGCGCCACGATTGCAACAAGTTGAGTGCCGTTCAACATTTGATTGACAACTTTTGGTAAATCAGCAATAAATTCGATAACGCCGAAGGGGCAGACCTGTACACAACGTCCGCAAACAATACACTTCTCGGTAATTATTTCTGCGCTGCCATATTCATCCTCAGTTATCGCGCCAACCGGACAGGCCGCTTTGCAGGGCCGCTCTAATTTAACAATGGCTGAAAAATTACAGGCTTTCATGCACAAACCGCACTTAACGCACTTCTTTTTGTCAATTACTGCGCGGTTGCCGATAATATCAATGGCACTCTTCGGGCAGGCAGCAATACAGCGTTTTTCCAAACAATTGCGGCACAATTCAGTTATGTAATAACCGGAAGACGGACAAGCATCACAACCTTCTTTGATCACCTGAATAATTTTATCCTGTGCTTGCCACTCACTTGTTTCTGCAAGAATTTCCGGCAATTTTTCGGCTAATTCATATAGTTCAATATTTTTGGTTTGCTCGTAATCCAGCCCCAGATAGATCTTTATCCGCTGCATCAATATTTCGCGTTCCATGTAAATCGATTCGCGATAGGTCGGGTTTGGTCCGGGAAAAATCCGGCGTGTAAGTTTTGGCAATTCAGCCTTTAGCTCACCTTGCCGCATCAACCGCACAATTTCTATTACTGCCCGCTCGCGAATCTGGGTAGTGGTGTTTTTGATCATTTATTGATCCCTCGAATTTTCACAATAATGAGCAATCACCTGTTCGAGAAACGCCGGCATCTCACCGCCGAACTGATTGATGATATTGGCGCGAAAATCCGGACTGCTGTTGTAGGTGTTTCCTAATCCGCGGAAAGCTTTAATATCGCAATCCCAAAAGTTATTTACCCAGTCATGCAACTTTCTCGCCTGTTCTTGCACAAACTTATCGCTGACACCATAATCCCGGCGCTCATAAATCACATTACATATTTCGAACCATTGTTTTTTTAAATCGGCAACACCCGCTTCGCCTAATGCTTCGATCCGTTTTTCGCTATCTTCAACAATTTTTTCACCGTAACGCTCCGCCGCCTGTTCACGGTGTTGGGTTTGCTGTTCATCAGTCAGTTGATCAATTTTACTGGTCATTGTGCTTGTTTCCTCATCCTTCGCCATTATTCTGCAAAGCTTGTTCCGCTGCCGCTTTACGCCGCAACACGCGCAAGCGTTTACGCACATGCATCCGCATTCGCAGTGAAATTATTACACCCATAAACATACAGATTGAGGTAATGCCCCAAAGCATGTTAAATCCGACACCGTCGCCGTAAGTATCCAAAATCCAACCGGCTAGCGGATAACCGAACATTGTCGGCGTAAACCCGATAAAACAGGCAAACGCTACCGACGCTCCCATGGTTTTACGCGGCATTTTTGTCTCTTCGAACAGCACCGTATAGGTCGCGCGCATCGATAAAATCATAAAACAAAATACCAACGTCAAAATAATCGTCGGCCACAACATCGCCTCATGCACCGGAATCATCAGCAACGTCACCGCAATCAGCGCAGCTGCAGCAAAACCAATATACATCAATCTGCTGGCTGCACCCTTAAATGAAAAGTCAACAATAAACCCGCTCAGCGGCCCCGCGCCAATACGCAGACCATAGGACGCAATAATTCCATAGACAGCGGCAACCGCGACCGGCATGTGATACATTTTTACCAGGTATGGATTAAAATACGACGTTGTCACCATCCCGCAATAGGCAAAAAATACGATAAAAGCTGCCATCCACGATTCCGGCATCTTCAATACCTGGAGCGTATCCTGCCAAGTGACCTTGTCTTCGGTTTCTTTCTTGTTAGCAAAAGTCGATTGTTTCAGAAAAATCAAAGTAATCAAACCGATGGTAACGTCCCAACAAGCGTAAAACACAAATGTTGCCTTTAAACCGCTGATGCCGCTGCCAAAATAACTAAACAGCACTACTCCGCCGATAAATGCCACTGAAGTATCGATTATTCCGCGTCCGCCAGCCAGAATACCAAACAATCTCCCCTGCTCGTCATCGCGGCCAAGCATGCGCACCAATTTTGCCAACGCCGGCCAATACATTCCTTCACAAAAAACACCTAATACTATCCACACCATCAACAGCGTTGAATACGCCGGCATCGTCGAAATAACGAAGCCGCAAATTCCGGTAATTACCAGCGATCCACCCACCAATAATTTCGCAGGAACCCGGTCTGCCGCATAAGTAGATAATAGATAGGCAATCGTCTGTGCAATTGAATAAACTGTCAGTGTAAAAGCAATCTGCGAATTGCTCAAGCCAAAGGCATCTTGAAACGGCACATATAAAACATCTGTGACATAAGCAATTTTATAAATGCTCCCAAGTCCAACCGTCAGCATCGCCAGCTTCATCCATTTGGCATAATTAATCGAATTATTCTGCAATTTCCCTCCAACCACCCCGCATAAAAGGGTGTGTGAAATAAACTCTGTAAATAGCAAGAAGTAACAAATGGAAGATAGGATTGATGCTATTCGATTCTGTCGCCGTGCATAATTGTTAGTTCACCATACACTTTCGACCAGTCTTT
>Ga0172379_10004239_pt1 | contig 21503 bp, 16 predicted proteins | sample GrowelOW334metaG_FD_119756 | JGI IMG/M metagenome (GOLD analysis project Ga0172379, IMG submission 119756) | Groundwater microbial communities from an aquifer near a municipal landfill in Southern Ontario, Canada - Groundwater well OW334 metaG | ecosystem: Environmental > Aquatic > Deep... | reverse complement strand
GACCGCAGGACGGGATCATGATACCCATCCCGCAATATCCCCTGTATTCAGCGACGATAACCCTTTACGAGGGAAAGCAGGTCCACTATTACCTCGACGAGGCGAACGACTGGAAACTCGCGCGTTCGATGCTCGAAGAATCGCTCGCGGAGGCCCGGCGCTACGGCGTCAAGGTAAAGGCGATATGCGTAATCAATCCGGGCAACCCGACGGGGGCGGTGATCGACCGCGAAAATATCGCGATGATAATCGACTTCGCCAAGGAGCACGGCCTATCCATCCTCGCCGACGAGGTCTACCAGGAAAATGTCTATCGCGCGGGGGAAAAGTTCACCTCCTTCGCGAAGGTGATGGCGGAAAAGCTCGAAACGCAGGTGTCGCTCTTCAGTTTCCATTCCTGCTCCAAGGGCTACCTGGGCGAGTGCGGGCATCGCGGCGGCTACATGGAGATCCGCAACGTGCCGGCTGACGTCGCCGCACAGATCACGAAGCTCCAGTCGGTGGGGCTCTGCTCCAACCTGCCGGGGCAGGTCGCGACATACGTCATGGTCAAGCAGCCCAAAGCCGGAGATCCGAGTCACGCGAAATTCATCGAGGAGCGGGACGGCATACTCACCGAGCTTAAGACGCGAGCCAAGCTACTCGTCGACGGGCTCAACAAGATACCGGGCATCGTGTGCAACGAGGCGGCTGGCGCGATGTACGCCTTCCCCAAAATCAGCCTGCCCGCGGGAAAAACCGACGAGCAGTACTGCATGGCACTCCTCGAGGCTACCGGCATCTGCGTCGTTCCCGGTTCCGGCTTCGGGCAGATACCCGGCACCGCCCACTTCCGCACCACCATTCTCCCGCCGACCGAGAAACTCAAGGACGTGGTCCGCCTCATAGCGGAATTCCAGGCTAGCTACAAGTAATTAGGACTAATTTGCCGCCATTCCGGCCGCCGCGGCGAGAAACGCGGGAAAGCGGCGCGGATGGCCGGCGATGTCCGCTATGACCATCGCGCGATTGCGGAAAGCCCTGGCCGCGCCCCTCCCCGGGCCGGCCGCGCAGGCTCGCATGCTGCCCCCGTATCGGAGCGCGGAGTTCCACGCGCCGCAGGGCTCGACGGAATTCGCCTATCGCGAGGCGGCTGTCCTCGTCCTCTTGTATCCCCTCGAGGGCCGGCTCTTCTTTCCGCTCACGAAGCGGAGCGACGCACTGCGAAAGCACGGCGGGCAGATGAGCCTGCCCGGCGGAGCCCGTGAAAAAGGCGAGAGCCTCCTTCAAGCCGCTCTTCGGGAAACCGAGGAGGAAATCGGCGTCGTCGCGGCCGACATCGAGCCGCTCGGCGCTCTCTCGAATCTCAGGGTCGCCCCAAGTCGCTACGAAGTGACTCCCTTCGTCGGGGGATTGGCCGAACGCCCTAGCTTCCGCTCGGACGAAAGGGAGGTCGCGGAACTCGTGGAGGTCTCGATCAACGAACTCCTCTCGCCCGAAAGCGAGTACGAAGCCACGCGCTTTTTCGAAGGTCGGCTTTGGAGCGTCCCCTGCTTTCGCCTTTGCGGCCGCGAGGTATGGGGTGCCACCGCCATGATGCTAGCCGAGTTGCGGCAAGTAGCGCTCGCTCTCGGCGCAAGCTGACTTACCTCTCGCCCTTTTGCGAGAATCGAAATAGTTTCTTTTCGAAAACATCACGAATGAGTATATTGGAAAATGATATGGAGGCCTTCATGACACTTGCAAGGAAAAGAACCTTAACATTCTTTTCGATGATTCTGCTAACGTCTCTCTTTATTACGGCTCAACAAAAAGAACCCGCACGCGCCACCTTTGAGGCGGAATTCGGCGCGCTTAAATTGCTTTCGCACACGTATAGAGTCGGTACCGTGGCCGCTTCGACGAATTTCGATTTCGTCAATCAAGGCGGTCAGGAGATTCTATTTCCCTTCGATCGCTATACGGCTTTTTTCACGCTCGCCGGAGATCATCAAGTCCGCTTTCTCTATCAGCCCCTCGAGATAGCTACCGAAGTCAACTTTCCGAGCGACGTGAGGATCGACGGAAAATATTTTTATGGACCGACAAAAATGACCTATGGCTTTCCCTTCTATAGAGCCACCTATCAGTACAGGTTCCTCAAGAGCGAGGGGTCCTGGCTTGCGGGAGGAGGTGCCATTCAATTGCGAAACGCATCCATCCGTTTCGCATCCCTGGACGGCTCGACGCTCGCCGTATCGCAAAACCTCGGAATAGTGCCCGCTCTCGCCCTTTCGGGTCGCGCCAATATCGGTGAGGGTTGGTTCGCTTCCTTCGACGCCACCGGGCTATATGCTTCGAGCGCATTGTTGAACGGGGCGTCCTTCGTATTCGAGGGATCGATTCTCGACGCGTCCGCGCGACTCGGCTTCGCCGTATCCGAAGGCAAGGAAGTCTTCCTTAACGCGCGCTTCTTCGGCGGATCGGCCAAGGGCGTTTCCGGCTACGATCGAGGCGCATGGAGCAATTCGGTAAGTCCGGAGACGGAAAACCGGATCGCCGCGCTATCCTTTACCCTCGGCGCGACAGTCAGAGCGGACTCGATAGCCGATTGAGATTACTCGCGCGACGCCTCGATGATAGCTCGGAATAACGGCAGCGACGCGTTGCGCGATTGCGAAAACGTTCGGTGGCTCCTGGAATTCGGCCAAAAGCCCGTCAGCGAAACCCCAGGCCGGAAAGGCGATAGAATTCGTCTATGCGCTTTCGAACCGAGCCTTCGTGGACCAGAGACCGGCCGCCGGATTCGGAACGTAGAAAACCTCGTCGCCGTCGGCCAGGACGTTTTTGCCCGGCTTAAGCTTGGCCGGACCATATCGGTCGAGCGCGGCCGCGAGATTTCCATATCCGAACCCTGCGGACTCCGTTTCCTCCTTCGATAGCCCGCCTGGACAGTAGGTGACCTTGAAGCGCCCTTCCGTCGAACCATGGATAAGATGGGCGGCGGCGGATAGGTTATCGGCCAGGGTCCGATCGTGGGCGACGGCTTCGAGCGTCGCTTGCGTGCCGCGATAGCCGTGCTTTCTGACTAGGCGGTCTATCGCCGCGTCCTCCCCGAAACGGGAAACGCCCGGTCCGAGGACGACGAGTTCCCCGCCGTCGGCCATGGCCATGCGCATCCTGTAAATGCTTTTATTGCCCAGCCAGGTGGACTTGAATTCTCGCGCGTCGAGATAAACAACCGCCTTTTCGATCGGGCGATCGACGAAGTTAACGTTGAGCGAAAGAGATAATTCGGCGGCGGCCTCGAAGCATTTCCTATCCGTCCCGAAAAAGATGCCGCGCAACGCGTCGTCCGCGGCAGATTCGAGAGCGCTTTTTCTCGCCGGGTCGGCGACGGCCGCGACGCGGCCGATACCGGATAACGGCTCGCGCGGACCGACGACCGTGAGCGCGTAGAATATCGGCATCGCCGCCGCGAACTCGCGGGAGGCGCTATCGAGAAGCGCGCGCACCGGGCTGTCGACCCTGCCCATTATGCGTTCCATGCCGTAGACGGCGCCAAGAAAGTGACTGCGATGAATGCCTTCCGCCCCACCGGTTCCTACGAAAACGTTCTTGGCGTGGTTAGCCATGCCGACGACTTCGTGCGGCACGACCTGCCCGATCGATACGATCAGATCGTGGCCTCCCTCGGCGACGAGGCGATTGACTTGAGCCGGCCAATCGTAGTCGAGCTTGCCTTCGGAAAGCTCCCGCACCTTCTCCGCGCTCACGCGGCCGAGAGTCACGAGGTCGCGGCGCCAATCGTGGGCGCGGAACAGCGAACGCGGAATGCCGGGGAACATCGAGTCAATTTCCGCGGGCGACATGGCCTCGTGCGTTCCGAGAGCCGGCATGACATCGACCAAGGCACTGCCATAGTACTCGTGTAAAAAACCGAGAATGAGCCCCGCGCGCGACCTTCCCCTCGTTCCATCCGGAGGAAGAGCGAGCACTCTTTTTTTAGGACCCAGCCGGTCGAGCGCCGAAAAAAGAGCCTCTTTGGCCGCTTCGTCGCTATAGGTCATAATCTCCCCTCCATGTTGGCGCATTCGCCGGCTTCGCCCTTTTCATGGGGAAAGCCTCGAGCCAGTATATCTCGGCGAGAAGTCGTTTCGCAACGCTCGATTTTGGGGCGGTTCTTCGCTCCTTGCGCGCTCACCCATGCGATGGTTACATTGTTTTACGCGTTTGCGCGCATTCCGAGAGACCATCTCCGTAATCGAAGCGCGAGCGGGGAGGCTGGTATGGATAGGCGGGATTTCCTCGAACGTTTGGCGGCGCTGGGACTAGCCGGCGCGGCTGCCCTCGTCGAAGCGGAGCGACTCTTCGCCTCGGCAAGAGAAGCGACCGATTCCGAGGCGGGCATGCCGGAGATGAAAAGGCTTAGGTCAGCTCGCGAGGGCTCGAAACAAACGATCTCGGCGGCACTTTATCCGCATCTCGTCGCCGTCCGTGGGGGCGACGCGATAAAAGGCGTCGTCAGGCGCTTCGACGAGGGAATGACCGCGATAGGCGGCATCGGACGCTTCGTCCCGAGGGGCTCGGTCGTAGCTATCAAGCCGAACATCGGCTGGGATGTGACGCCCGACAGGGCCGCCAACGCGAACCCCCTCCTCGTCGCGCGCATCGCTCAAGCCGCGCTCGAGGCTGGCGCCAAGAAAGTCTACGTCTTCGACCATAGCTGCGACGAATGGAAGGCATGCTACAGGAATTCGGGCATCGAAAAGGCGGCCCGCGACGCCGGAGCGACCATGGCTCCCGCGAACGCGCAAGCCTATTACCAAACCGTCGAGATCAAAGGCGGCAAGGCGCTCAGCGAGGCGAAGGTACACGAGCTCGCCCTCGAGTCCGACGTCCTCATCAACGTGCCGGTTCTGAAAAGCCACGGCGGCGCCGGGATGACAGCGGCTCTCAAGAATCTCATGGGCCTCGTCTGGGACAGAGGGGCGTTCCACGCCCGGGGCCTCGATAGCGCGATAGCCGAAATAGGTTTGGCGGTGCGCCCCGACTTGACAGTCCTCGACGCTGGCCAAGTCATGCTAACTGGCGGCCCGAGGGGCAATGCTTCCAGTCGCTACGCCGCACTCGGCATGCTTATGATCTCGACCGATATGGTCGCCGTGGACGCGGCCGCGGCCAAAGCCTACGGACGCGATGCGGCCGCTTTTCCCTACATAGGCAAGGCGGCGACGCTCGGGCTGGGCTCTCCCGATCTCGAGCGCATGGATATTCGCAGGATCTCTTTTTGAATCCCCGGGCGATGCGACGCGGAAGCGGACTCGCGCGGTTCAGGGTCGCGATTGGGTTCGCCCTGGTCGCTTTGTACTCATCGATTTTCCTCGGGGCCTTCCGGGCGGCTCCGGGTGTCGCGAGTCTCGCGTCGGACATGCAACTGATGCCCGCAGCGCTGAGGCTTGCCGCCGCGCTTTTCGACGGCGCTCTCTCGGCAGCGATCGGGGCTTTCGCCGCGCTCGCCGCGGAGATGGCCTTGACCATCGTCGCGGGAAGACTGTATTGCTCCTTCCTCTGCCCCTTCGGCGCCTTTCAGGACGCGCTCATATTCCTCGAGCGAAGGATTGGCAGCATTCCCTCGAGGGCGCGACGAACGAAAACAAAGACCTCGGGAGTTCCCGCCGCGCCTCCGAAGGCCTACGTCCATGCGATGGCCGCGATCATAATCCTCGTTTCCGCGATTTTCGGCGCGCCTTTTTTGCTCGGATTCACGGAGCCTTATTCGGCCTTCGGAAAGCTCGTCTCGGGTTTCGGCGGGCCTGCTCTCGATCTCGCGATCAACGGGCTGGCCTCGATCGGCTCCATTTTCGGAAGTTACGCGATAGCCTTCCGAGACCTTGGCTTCGACGCGGCGAAATTGATCTCCGCCGCCGCGGTGCTCGCTATTCTCGCGGGCCTATCGATCCGCCGGAGACTCTCCCTCCCCTCGATTCGGAGCCCCGGTATTTTTTCGAGCCTCGGCCGGAATTACTGCAACAGCCTCTGCCCCACGGGAGCCCTCTTGCGCCTCGCCTCGCGAAAGCCGCTCTTCGGAATGAGAATATCGGCCTCCTCCTGTTCCGGCTGCGGCGCCTGCGCGAGAGTATGCCGCGCCTCCTGCATATCCTTTGCATCCGCCGGCAAAGGCGCGCCGAGCGTGAACGAGTCGGCCTGCGTCCGCTGCTTCGAATGCGTCGGAGCATGCCCCGCGAAGGCGATCTCTTTCGGCGGACCGTCGGTCCCGCCGGATTCCGATCGCGGCGCGGGCGCGGCCGAACCGCCAAACGAGTTGAACGTTTCAGCTAACAGTAATATATTATTCCCGCCTTCCATCGATAGGCGAGCGCTGATCCGAGGGGCGACAGGCCTCGGAGCGGCCGCGCTCCTTTCCGCCTTGGGCGCGGCGGCGGCTCCCTCGACGCGAAAGCCGCTGGCGCTCATGAACGGCTACGAGAGGGAACCGGCCGCGCCGCCGGGGGCCGGCGAGAGAAACCGCTTTCTCTCGCGCTGCACCGCTTGTCTCACCTGCGCTTCGGCATGCCCTTCGGGCGTCATTCGATCCTCGAGCCTCGAATGGGGAATCCTCGACGCGGGCAAGCCCTTCCTCGCATACGACAAGGCTTATTGCCAATTCGAGTGCGATCTCTGTCTCAGGGCATGTCCGACGGGAGCCTTGTCGCCCCTCGCGCTCGAAATCAAAAAAAGAACGAGGATCGGAAAGAGCGTCCTGCTCCGCGAGCGCTGCATAGTCGTCGAGAAAAAGACGCCTTGCGGGGCCTGCGCCGAACACTGCCCGACGGGAGCGGCCTCGATGAGAATCGCGACTCCGGGCGGACTGCCCGAACCCTACATAGATGAAGCGCTTTGCATAGGCTGCGGCGCCTGCGAAACGGTCTGCCCCGCCGAACCGATATCGGCCATCAGGGTCGAGGGTAGAACCATCCAGGATCGAGCGGAGGCGCTCGAAGAAAGGCCGGGGGACTCCGGCGACGTGCAGGGGAAGCGAGCCGACGGATCCATGACCGTGAGAAGGCCGGCTCGGGCGGCCACGGAAACGACGGCCGAAAAAGAACCGCCTAATGAGAGCGGCAACGAGGGATTCCCCTTTTAGGGATGGGCTATCGCGGAAACCATGGATCGTCCACACAACGCGTAAATTGCGGGAAAATTCTCGGCGAAAATCGCGCGCCCCGCGTTTCGATCCCTCAGCGCGCGCTCATAGCCGCTCGATCAGCTCCTTTAGGAATCGATAATACCGACCGACCGAGGAGATATCCACGCGTTCGTCGGGCGAGTGGGGATACCGGATCGTGGGGCCGAGCGAAATCATATCCCAGGCCGGAAAACGCGGACGAAACACTCCGCACTCGAGTCCCCCGTGCGTGGAGGTGACCTTCGGCTCAACGCCGAAAAGCTCGCGATAGACGGACTTGCTCAGCGCGAGAAGGGGACTCGCGATATCGGGCGTCCACGCGGGTGAAACGGCCGGCCTGACCGGAGAGGCGCCCAGCGCCTCGAACGCGGCCTCGACCTCGCGCGCTATCCTTTCCTTTTCCGAGTCAGAGGAACTCCTCACCATGACCAAGGCCTTGACGATAATCCGGTCGCCTCGCTCGACGGTCCCTAGCTCGCCAAGGTTGGACGAGCTGCGTACGAGATCGGGCATATCTTTTTCCATTTCCAGCAAGCCGTTGGGAATCGCCCGGAGCGCTTCGAGAAGATGCGAGCTTTCGGCCTCGCCGATCGAAACCGAAGGAGCGAGCCTCTCCTCCAAATGAATAGCAAAGCCGGGATCGCGCCCCACGAGCTCTTTACTTATAGCCGCCGCCTCGCACTCCAGCGCGGCTCGCGCGATTCCGGCGCGCGCAGCGGGGATGCCCACGAGAGCGCGAGCCTCCCGGGGTATCGCGTTAGCCGCCGTACCACCCGCTATCGATCCGATCCTAAACCCTTCGCCGACGCTTGAAAGGAGTCGCGCGAGCAGGAGGCTCGCGTTGGCCCTTCCCTTATCGATGTCGACGCCCGAATGCCCGCCGAGGAGACCCATAACGTCTATCCCGAACCAGGCCGTGGAAGCGGTCGCGGCGCTTGCCTCGAAGGATATCTCCGAAACGGTTCTCAAGGTTCCCGCGCAACCGATCGTCAGCTCCCCGCCGTCCTCTCCGTCGAGATTGAGAAGGATGGCGCCTTCAAGCGCGTTAGGCTCAAGAGCGCGCGCGCCGCTCATGCCGTCTTCCTCGTTCGTGGTGAAGAGGCACTCGAGGGGTCCGTGCGGCAGCGATCCGTCTTCGAGAATCGAGAGCGCGGAGGCCACGCCTATTCCGTTGTCCGCCCCGAGTGTCGTCCCTGAAGCCATAAGCCAATCGGGATCTGCGGGATCGAAGCGGGGCACTATGGAATCGCGCGAGAAATCATGCTTCGAGCCCTGGGCGAACTGGGCGACCATGTCAAGGTGCGCCTGCAGGACCAAGCCTCGGCCGCCTTCCCTTCCAGGGGAAGCGGGTTTCCGCAGGATCACGTTGCCCGCGCTCTCTTTCGCCGCGTACAAGCCCCGACCTTTGGCCCAGGCAACGATCGTATCGGCCAGCGACTCTTCCCTATGCGAAGGATGCGGTACCACGCAAATCGCGAAAAAATGCTTCCATAGACCGCGAGGCTCGAGTTCGGAAAGGTTCATCGTTGGTTCCCCTCGCCCCTATGCTAGCATGGGTTCCGCCAAAGCGCGAGCCGATCCTTAAGCCTCGACGCCGGGTATCTTGAAGTAGTCACGCGCGTTGTCGAAGGAAACCGCGCGCACGAGAGCGCCGAGAGCCTCGAAATCGGCGGGAGCCTCACCGTTCTCGATCCAGCCGCCGACGATTCCGCATAGAATGCGCCTGAAATACTCGTGCCTCGGAAACGATAGGAAACTCCTCGAGTCTGTAAGCATTCCGACGAAGCGCCCGAGCAGTCCCAGGTTCGCCAAGGCGCGGATCTGCAAGCCCATGCCGTCGATATGATCGTTGAACCACCATGCCGAACCGAGCTGCAGCTTGCCCGCGACGGAGCCGTCCTGGAAGCAACCCATGGTCGACGCCAGGATTTCGTAGTCGTGGGCGTTGAGCGAATACAAGATGACCTTGGGGAGGGCGCCTTCGGAATCGAGCGCGTCGAGGAAGGCCGCCAAAGGTCGAGCGGCTATCGCGTCGCCCACGGCGTCGAAGCCGGTGTCGGGACCGAGTTTCGCGAGTTTCCGCGAATTGATGCCGCGCATCGCGGCGAAATGGAGCTGCATGGCCCAGCCGCGGCGCGCGTCCATCCTTCCCACTTCGAGTAGGAGAGCAGTCTTGAGAGCGAGCGTCTCGCCCGCGGCGAGGATCTCTCCGCGGAAGGCTCGATCGAAGGCGGCTTCGACGGTGGACGCCGGGGCGAGGGAGCCGAGAGGCTGGACGAGGGCGTGGTCGGAGAGCCGGCAGCCGAGGCCGTGGAAAAAGGCGTGGCGACGCTCGAGCGCTTCCACAATGTCGCTGTAGTGGCGAACTTCCACCCCCGCGGCTGCGCCTAACTTCTCAAGATAGGCTTTCCACGCGCTCGGATCCTCCACCGCGAGGGCCTTGTCGGGCCGGAAGGTCGGAACCATGATCGGGCCTTCGCCGACACGGTCGCCCGAGGCGCGCTTCGCGTCCGGGCGGTCGCCCGAAACCGACGCGGACGCGCGCTCCATGGCGTAGGCGGAATGATGCTCGAGCGAATCGGCGGGGTCGTCCGTCGTGCAGACGGCACGGACGCCCATCTTGCGCAGGAGATCGCGCGCGCCGAAGCCCGGCCCCGCGAGTTGCGCGTTGCAGGCTTCCCAGATCGCGGGCGCGGTACGTTCGCACAACGCTTCGCGCACGCCGAAGTAGCGCCTGAGCTCGAGATGCGCCCAATGATGGAGCGGGTTCCCGACGAGTTGGGGGATCGTCCTCGCCCAGGCCAGGAAAGCGGGGTATCCGGGTCGGCCTCCGGTTATCAGGTCCTCGGCGACGCCGTTCGCGCGCATCGCCCGCCATTTATAATGATCGCCGCCGAGCCAAGCTTCCGCTATCGTGGAGAATCGCGCGTTATGCGCAATATCCGCCGGGGGCAGGTGGCAGTGATAGTCCAGTATCGGGGCGTCCTTCGCGTGCTCGCCATAGAGCCTGCGCGAGCTTTCGTCGCCCAGGAGAAAATCCTCGCCCATGAATTCCTTCACAATGTAACCCCTTCCTTGAAAATCGCGATGCCCCGATGGCCCGCGACCTCCGCCTTCGTCGGCTTCCCCTCGGCGACGTCCACGATGGCGCGCAGCAGCTCGAGCGCCAGATCGTCGAAGGTATCTCCTGAAAGCGCGCGCCCGGCATCGAAATCGATCCAACCCGGCTTGCGAGCCGCGAGCTCCCCGTTCGATGATATCTTGAGCGTGGGGACGGGCGCGCCGAAGGGCGTACCCCTGCCGGTCGTGAAAAGCACGAGTTGCGCGCCCGCGGCGGCCAGCGCCGTGGAGGAAATAAGGTCGTTGCCGGGTCCCGAGACGAGCCTGAGCCCGCCATCCCTCGAGGCGCCGCCGTAAGGGAGGATACCCGAAATAGGCGCGCCTCCGGCCTTCCTGACGCAGCCCAGGGATTTTTCCTCGAGGGTGGTGATGCCGCCGTCCTTGTTGCCGGGCGATGGATTCTCGTAGACCGGCTGTCCGTGCTCGGCGTAATAGTCCTTGAAGCCTTCTATCATGCGCTCCATGCCGGTCAAGGTTCCGAGATCGGCGGCCCGCTCGTAGAGATCCTCCTCCGCCCCGAACATCTCGGGAACCTCGCTCATGAAGGCCCCCCCTCCCGCGGCGATGACGAGATCGCATACCTTTCCTACGAGGGGATTGGCGGTAATGCCCGAAAAGCCGTCGGAGCCCCCGCACTTGAGTCCGATCCTGAGCGCGGACAGGGGAAGCCTGATCCGCCGGTCGGCCGCGAGAATCGAGGCGAAGGTTCCGAGAATCCGCCGTGCGGCGGCTAACTCGTCCGCCTCGTCCTGAAGACCAATGAAACGAGTTCGTTCGCGGTCATAGGGGCCGAGAGCTTGCTTGAATTCGGCCAGACGATTGCTTTCGCAGCCCAGGGAAAGCACGAGGACGGCTCCGGCGTTCGGATGGACGGCGAGGCGGGTCAATATGGCCCGCGTCGCTTCGAGGTCGCCGCCGAGCTGAGAGCAGCCCAAGGGATGGGTCAAGGCGAAAGCATCGATACCGAAGGATTCGCGCGCGATGCGCGCGACTATCTCGGCGCTTCCGTTGACGCAGCCGACCGTGGGCAGTATCCACAGCTCGTTCCGTATCCCGACGGAGCCATCGCCTCGATGATAGGCCTCGAAGCCCGATGGCAGTCCGGATTCCGTACTTTCCAGCGTAAACGCGAGGCGCTCGCGTTCCGCCCAGATATATGCGGTCCGCGCCGAAGGCGATAGGCCCGCGAGCCCCGCGCTTAAGCCCGATGCGAGGTTGTGCGAGTGAACCCAGGCTCCGGCCGCGACGCGCGCCGTCGCCCTACCGATAGGACGGCCGTATTTCAGGATCGCCTCTCCGCTCGCTATATCGCGCAATGCGATCTTGTGACCCCGCGGTATCGTCTCCAGCGCGGCGGGGCCTTCTCCGCCGCGCTCTCCGATAAGCGAGCAAGTGGCGCGAGGCGGCAGCTCGTCGATGGCGACGGCGACCGAATCGCCCGAGCGAAGAAGAACGGCTCGTAGGTTCCCACGGCAGATTGGGCCGCCATTCTCATCCTCGCCGCTCGCCGCCTCGGAACGCCCCTCGCCCGCCGATATTTGATCGTCGCGGCTTTTCTCGCTTCCCCGTTCCATCTGTTTGGCCTATCGCCCGAGCCAGCCGCCGTCGACGGCCAGCGTATGGCCGGTGACGTAGTCCGAGGCCGCGGACGCGAGGAACACGGCCGCTCCGGCGATGTCGTCAGCCGCGCCCCAACGGCCCGAAGGTATTCGACCGAGAATCTCCGCGCTTCTTTTGGAATCGGCGCGGAGCATCTCCGTGTTGTCGGTGGCCATATAGCCCGGGGCGATCGCGTTCACCTGGATGCGATGCTTGGCCCACTCGTTCGCCAAAAGCATGGTAAGGCCCCGCACGCCGCTCTTGGAAGCGGTATACGAAGGCACCCTCACGCCTCCCTGGAAGGAAAGCATCGAGGCGATATTCACTATTTTACCGCCCCTGTCACGATCGATCATGTGTCGCGCAACGGCTTGCGTCAGAAAAAAAAGCGACTTGAGGTTGACGTCCATGACATCGTCCCAATCTTTTTCGCTGAAGTCGATCGCGTCGTTCCGCCTTATTATTCCGGCGTTGTTCACGAGGATGTCGATGCCGCCCAACTCGCGAACGGCGGTTTCCACTATCCTTTCAATGGGCTCGAGACTGGACAGGTCGGCCGGGACGTGCAGATAGCGCCGCCCCGTCTTCGCTATCGCCTCAGCGGTCGCGGGCGCTTCCGCCGCCAGGGAGACGCCTACTATATCGGCTCCAGCTTCCGCGAGGGCCACGCATACCGCTTGCCCGAGCCCGCGCGCGGCTCCCGTCACCAAGGCCACTTTCCCGCCGAGCCCGAATTTTTCGAGTATTCCCGCCATGCATTCCTCCCGGACTCAGCGCAACTCGGAGGCCGCGATTCCGTCCATATCGTCGAAGGTCTGGTTTTCGCCAGCCATTCCCCAGATGAAGGTATACGGCCCCGTGCCGACACCCGAATGGATGGACCATGAGGGCGATATGACCGCCTCCTCGTTGGCCACGACGAGGTGCCTCGTCTCGTCGGGGCGTCCATGAAGGTGAAACACGCGAGTCTCGGGAGCCATCCCGAAATAGAGATACACCTCCATGCGACGCTCGTGCGTGTGCGGCGGGAAGGTATTCCAGACGCTGCCCCGTTCAAGAGTCGTCATACCCATGACGAGCTGGCAACTTTCGCACACGGCGGGGTGGACGTATTGGCGTATGGTGCGCACGTTGCACGATTCCGACACGCCCAGTTTTCGCGGATTGGCATTCGCCGCCTGAATGAGAGCCGTGGGACAGCTCCTATGCGCCGGACAACTCATCAAGTAGAATTTCGCGGGAATCTCCGCGTCAAGGCTCTCGAAATCGACGCTCTGAATACCCTTCCCGATATAGATGCCGTCTCCCTCCGCGAGCTCGTAGGCGATCCCGTCGACGACAACCCGTCCGGCCGAGCCGATATTTATGGCGCCGAGTTCCCTGCGTTCGAGAAAACTCCCGGTTCCGAGCTCTTTGCCGCCTTCGAGCGAAAGCTTTGTCCCAGTCGGCATCGCCCCGCCGAAAATAACCCTATCCGCGTGGCTATATACGAGTCTCAGGGCTCCGGGCTCGAAGACTCCCCGCGCGAGAAAGTGACTACGGAGAGCGGCGGTATCGTAGGCCGCGGCGTCTGCGGGATCCTGCGAATAGCGAATATCGAACTTCATGCTTCCTCCTGGCGACGACATCGCCGCTAGCGGCTAACTCGTCCGGTCCCGTCGCCGGCGACGAGTCGCTCGATCTCCGGCCGTGTGGCCAAGTTGAAATCCCCCGGTATCGTATGCTTCAAGGCGGAGGCGGCTACCGCGAACTCGAGCGCCTTGGCTTCGTCGCCGTACTCGAGGAGGCCATAAATCAGTCCCGCCGCGAAGGAATCCCCGCCCCCGACCCGATCCACGATATCCTCGAGCTCGTAAGAACGAGAGGTCCTGAATCCCTCCTTGCCGAGCAAGGCGGAAGACCAACCGTTCCTGTCGGCGGAACGGCTTTCCCTGAGCGTTATCGCGATCGTCGAAAGCCTCGGAAATCGATCTTTCGCGCGCAGGGCGAGCGAGCGATACGCGTCCGAGGCCAACTTGCCCCTGCCGGGATCGATGCCGGGCGCCTCGATCCCGAGCCCGAGCTGCAAATCCTCCTCGTTGGCGATGAGGACATCGGCCAGGGACGCGATCATCCGCATCATTTCGGGGGCCGGCACTCCGTAGTTCCAAAGCTTTTTCCTGTAATTGAGGTCCACGGAAACCTTGGCGCCCGCGGCTCGCGCGGCGGTCGCGGCCTCGAGGCATGCCTCGGCGGCGCTCCTCGAAAGCGCCGGAGTTATGCCGGTGAAGTGGAACCAGTCGACGCCGGAGAAAATCGAAGACCAATCGAAATCGCCGGGGCGCATTTCGGAAGCGGAGCTTCCCGCGCGGTCGTAGACGACTTCCGAAGCCCGCTGATCGGCTCCCGCCTCGATGAAATAGATGCCGACGCGCGAACCTTTTCGCATAACGCGTGATACGTCGACGCCGTAGGCCTTCAGGGAACGCAGCGCGGCGTCGCCGACGGGATTCGAGGGCAACGCGCTTACGAAGGCGGTCGATTCCCCGAGAATCGACAGGGAAACGGCGACATTGGCCTCGCCGCCGCCGAAGCTAGCCTCGAGAGCCGGAGACTGGAAGAGCCGCTCCCTTCCCGGAGCTTTCAACCTGAGCATGATCTCGCCGAAAGTAACTATCTTCTTCATCTCGAAACCTCGTGCGTACTATATCTTTGCGCGCGCCGTTTATACGCCGGCCCGCACTCGTCAAATCTCGGGCATCAGCAAGTTGGGGACAAACATCACGATATCGGGTATGAACGTGATGAGGAGGAGGACTATAGCCATCGTGGCGTAGAAAGGCAACAAGGCTTTCGTCACTTTCTCGATAGAAATCTTGCCTATCGCGCAGCCGACAAAAAGCGCGGAACCGACAGGGGGCGTGCAGAGCCCGATGGCCAGGTTGAGCATGAGCATTATGCCGAATTGCACGGGGTCCATGCCCAGGGCCCCCACGACTACGGGGAAAAGTATCGGCGTCGTGATGATGATGAGAGGCGCCATATCCATGATACAGCCGAGGCCGAGAAGGAGTGCGTTGATCAATAGCAGCAAGAGCACTCTATTGGACGTTACCGAAAGCAATGCCTCGGTCGCGAGGGCGGGGATGCGCAGATAGGCCATGAGCCAACCGAAGGCGTTAGCCGACGCGATGAGAGCCATGACCATGGCGAGGGTCTTGAGGGAATTGTAAAGTATTTTCTTGAAGGCGCGAAGCGGGATCTCCCGATACACGAAAAAGGTGATGACGAAGGCGTAGACCGCGGCGAAAGCGGCGGATTCAGTGGCCGTGAATATGCCGGATATCACGCCGCCCAATATTATAACCGCGGTGAATAAACCGAGAATCGCGTTCTTGCTGGCGATGAGAGCCTGCTTGAATGTGACCGGCGCTTCCTTCGGATAGCCGCGCTTGACGGCTATAATATAGCTTATCAACATCAACGCGATTCCCAGCATCAGCCCCGGCACAAAGCCTCCGAGAAAGAGCCTGCCCACCGACACGCCGCCAGCGGCCATCGCGTAGATGATCATGTTGTGCGAGGGCGGGATGATTATTCCCTCGCAGGCGCTCGTGACCGTGACCGCGACCGAGTAGTCCAGATCGTAGCCTTTTTCCTTCATCATCGGGATTATGATCGTGCCCTCGGAGGCGACGTCCGCGACGGCCGAACCGGATATGCCGCCGAAGAACATGCTCGTGAGCACGTTGACCATGGCGAGGCCTCCCCTGATCCTGCCGACGAAAACGTTGGAGAACTCGATGAGGCGGCGGGATATTCCGCCCTGCCCCATCATCTCCCCGGCGAGGATGAAGAAGGGAATCGCGATGAGGGAGAAGGAACGCACGCCTTGCACCATCTGCTGAACGACCGCCAAAAGCGGAATCTTCAGATAGAGCGCCGTGGCCATGGCGGCTATCGCGAGCGAAAAGGTGATCGAGACTCGCAGGACCAGGAGGAGAAGAAATCCGCCCATAAGTATGAGGGTCGCCAATCCGTGGTCAGGCATTGTCGCCTCCGAATACCTCGGCCGCGGGGCCTTCGCCAGAGAGGTAGGCATCCAGCGCCGCGTCCTTGCCGTCGAAACGCAAAAGGTGCATGAGAGACTCCACGACGATGCTCACGCCCGCGAAAGGCAGCGCGAGATACATGATGCCGGCCGGCCAGCCGGTGGCGGGCATTATGGAGCGCATTGTAAAGCCGACTAACTTGCCGCCATATACTACCATGACCGCCCCGACTATGAGCATGACGATCTCGCCCAGGAAATCGAGGGCGGCGTCGAGCCACTTTGGAATTCTTCCCTTCGGCAGGATCGAAAGCGTTATATGGAGCCTCTGTCTGACGCCGAGACCGAAGGAAATGAAGACGAACCACACGATGAAGAGAAGGGCCACCTCCTCAGACCAGATGATCCCGGTATTGAAGGCGAAACGGAGGAATACGTTGGCGGAGATGATGACGACCATGCCCACGATAAGCGCGCTGGCCGCCCAAACGAGGGCCACATGGATCGCGTTGAGCACGCGCACGAGGATTTTCTTCATTGGCTGACTCCGGTTTGGATGGAATCGCGCCGCTGGCGGCGCGCGCCGCCGACGCGGGCGAATAGGGCGCCGCTCAGGGGAAGCGGCGCTAGGCGCTCGACCGCGCGATGTGCGGTCGAGCGTCATGACCGAAATGGGGGGACTTAGGACTATTTTACCGCTTTCACCCGCTCGATGAGCTTTTGGACGTCGGGCTTCTGCTTGGAGTAGAGGGGAGCCATGAGGGCCTGCCACGCGGACTTATCGGCGACGGCCACTATGGTATTGCCGGCGGCGCGTATCTTGTCCTCGGAGATCTTCTCGTATTTGGCCCATTCGGCGCGCTGGTAGTCGATGGCGTCGAATGCGGCCTTCGCGATCAAGTCCTGGTCGGCCTTGGAAAGCCTTCCCAGGCTGATCTTCGAGCCCACGATGATCTCGGGCACGAAGGTGTGCTCGTCGAGGGTGAAGTACTTGGCGACCTCGTAGTGGCTCGTCGAGAAATAGGAGGGCCAATTATTCTCGGCGCCGTCGATGACGCCCGTCTGGAGGGCGGAGTAGACTTCGCCGTAGGCCATCGGAGTCGGCACCGCGCCGAAGGCGGAGACGAGGCCCATCATGAGCTCGCTCTCCTGGACGCGGATCTTGAGTCCCTTGAGATCAGCGGGAACGCGGACCGGACGCTTCGAATTATAGAAGTTGCGCGATCCCGGCTCGAACCAGCCGAGGCCCACGAAGCCGAAAGGGTCGAGGCTCGAAAGAAGCTCCTTCCCGATGTCGCCCTTGAGGACCTTCCACATATGGGCATTGTCCCTATAAAGGTAGGGCATCTGGAGGGCGTTGAGAATCGGGACGAAGCTGGCCATCGGGGAGATGCTGACGCGGGTCATGTCGATGCCGCCGAACTGCACTTGCTCGATGACCGCCTTTTCCTGTCCCAACTGCGAGCCGGCGTAGACCTCGATCTTGATCCGACCGCCGGATCGCTCGTTCACGAGGCGGGCGAATTCCTTGTCGCCCCTCGTCGTTGGATAATCCTCTGGATGGGTTTCCGCGAGGCGCAGGACGACACTCTGCGCGATTGCCTGCATCGGAATTGTAGCGATCAGCACGACGATCATAGCCGCTACGAAAATGCTCTTCTTCATGAATCTGCCTCCTTGAAGCGGTTTCCATTGTGTGAGCGAAATCCCCGATCGCGGATCGAGAGTCTCATGACTTTTCCGGTACTATCGTGCGCTCCGGGAAATAGACCGAGGAGCGTTCGCGGTACTCGGCGGGGCTGGCGCCTTCGAAGCGGCGAAAGACGCGCGAAAAATACGCGGGATCGCGGAAGCCCACGAGAGCCGCAGTCTCCTTGACGCTCGAGCCCGCCGCCAACAGGCTTTTCGCCCTATCGACACGCAGGCGCGCCAGGCAATCGGCGAATCCGGCTCCCGCTCCGAGGGCGAGCCGTCGAGAAAGGTGCGAAGGCGTTACGCGAAGCTCGGCGGCTACGCTTTCGAGCGACAAATCCTCGCCGAGCCTCTGGGCCATTATCCGCAGCGCTCGTTCCGCGATCGCCGAAGACGAGCCGGCGGAAACCGATCCCGGGGCTGGAACGCGCATCCTGGAATCCCCGGCAATACTGCACGAAGCTCGAGCGCTCACGAGCGGATGGCTCGAACGAGCGAGGGAAAGCGCGCTCTTGGCCGAAGCGACGAGACGCTCCGCGGTCAATGCCTCTTCGGCGGATCGGCCATTACCAGCGCAATAAACGGCGCCGACGAAAATGGGTATCCCAAGGTCGATCATGGCCTTTTCGCGCAGGTCTTCGATGAAAGCCCGAGAGTCGAAGCCATCGTCAGCCGGAGCTGACGCGGCCGGGGCTGACACAGCCGGGGCTGAGGCGGCCAACGCGAAGACGAGACCGATTTCAGAACCGGCGCCCGCTAACGCGCGCCATCTCCTAGTGGCAAGAAGCCTTTCGGCGAGCGACGCGACGCGTCCGAGCTCCGCGGCCTCGATCGCGGCTCCGCGCAACGCGTGTCGGCCCGCCCCGTCCAGCGGCCTCGCCCGGTCGAGCTTGAAAGCGAGGGCGAGGCGCGGCGACTCGGTCGGCGGCGGCGGCCCCACGAGGCTTCGATACTCGTCCACTACTCGCTCTAGAATTCGCCCCTCGGCCAGGCCCGATCGGATCTCGCGCGCGAGAAAGGCCTCGGGATCGGGAAATGCCGCTCGCTCCCGTTGTTCACGCTCGAGTTTTCGCGAGCCGTCGAGCGCGCGCTCGAGCGCCGAAACGACCTCCGCGGCGGAAGCCGGTTTAAGAAGGTATTCGCCGACTCCGAGACGCAAGGCCTCGCGCGCATAATCGAAGCTGTCGAAAGCGGTGAGCATGACGATGGGCGTTCCCGGCCGCGCGACGCGGATCATTCTCGCGGCCTCGATGCCGTCGATGCCTGGCATGCGCACATCGAGGAAGGCCGCGTCCAGGGGGGCTGCCCGCGCGGCCTCGACCGCTTCCCGCCCGTTCTCCGCCTCGACGAGCTCGAGCTCGGCTATCGCCTGAGCCTCGAGAATGAAGCGGAGCGCCTTGCGCTCGAGCTCCTCGTCGTCGGCGATCAGGACTCTAGGCATCGATGGCCCCTTCCCTGGGTATCGAAATACGGACGACCGTCCCTCTTCCTAAAGAACTGGCCAGGGCTACCCTGGCGCCCTTCCCATAACGAAAGGCCAGGCGAAGCTCGAGATTGCCCAGTCCAAAGCCGATACCGCCCTCCCCGGGTACGATGGGCTCCGGGCGAGAGCATTCGGCTCGGCCCTCGATCCCGGCCTCGGCCGAAGAAGTCGAACGCAAGCGCCGGAGGAGGGCTCGCTCCATGCCGACGCCTGAATCGACGACCACGATGCGAGTCCTACCGAAATGCCTTCGCGCCGATACGCGAACGAAGCCTCCTTCTTCCTTGGGCTCGATGCCGTGCCGCACCGCGTTTTCCACGAGGGGCTGGAGGGTGAAGCGAGGGATGAGCAGGCCGCGCACGGGCTCTTCGGCCCCGACTTCCCAGAGGAGGCGTCGGCCGAAACGGATCGACTGGAAGGCCAGGTACTCGCGAATGACCTCGAGCTCCTCGTCCAGCGAGACGAAGGCGCCGCCTGGATGAAGCGCATAACGCATCAGTCGGCCCAGGCCGAGGGCCAGGCGCTCGGTCTGGGCCGCGCCTTCCAGGAGGGCCGTGCGGGAGATCGCGTTGATGGCGTTGAAAAGGAAATGCGGGCGCATCTGGTCCTGCAGGTTCATGAACTGCGCCTCCCTGAGCGCACGTCCCATCGTCACGAGGGCGAGTTCCTCGTCGTGGAGCCTGCGCTCGAGCTCGGCTTTTTCGCGCAAGCCCTCGATGAGGGTCTTAATGTTCGCGGCCATCGCGTTGAAGCCCCGGGCGAGGATTTCCACTTCGTCGCCGGTGCCCGCGGTCACGGGCTCCACAGCCAGGTCTCCGGCGGCCAATCGCTCGGAGGCGGCGGCGAGGCGGCGTATCGGGGCGGCGATCGACGAGGCGAAAAAGGCGGCGAAAACGAGGGAAAGGCCTCCCATGCCGAGGAAGCCTCCGAGCGCCGCCTTGCGGTACAAGGATGCCTTCGAGGCCATTTCCCTATATCGCGATTCGCCCGTCTGCAGCGAGAGCGAAAGCAGCTTGCTCAAATACCCGTCGATATAGGCGGCTATCCTCTGCGACTTCGCGAAATCCGTGTAATAATCGGGATGCCGGGCCACCCGTTTTTCGAAGGCGGCCTCCGATAGGGGCAAATAGGCTTCTATCCCCCGCCTCGCCGCTCGAACCTCGAAATAGGCTTCCAGCGATTCGGCGCCGTAGGGTTCGAGTTCCTCGGCCATCTGACCCAGGACGATCAGATCGTCGCGAAGGCTAGCTAGCTGATCGGATCCCAGCTCGCGCAGATAGCGCTCTCCGAGATTCCGGTGTTCAAAGAGGGCGACGCGCAGGCGATGGATCGCGTGATACCGCGTGAGGCGCTCTTCGTACTCCCTGCTCGATCGGTAGGCCGCGGCCTGGGCTCCGATCTCGAGGGCGAAAATGAGGGCGATCATGAAGCCGTAGAAGGAGAGCAGCTTTCCGCTGATGCCGAGGCGGATCTTTCGCATGCGCCTAGACTCCATCGACGCGACCGCATAGTCAAGTGCGATCGAAGCGCCGCGCCGCCGAGCGGCCGAGCCGCCGCGTGCGCCGCGTGCGCAGTCCGCGAAACCCGCGAAGCCCGCGTAGTCCGGCGCGCCGCCGCTTTACAGGAACGGAAGGCGGAGTGTACTGTTTCCGCGCATCTTTTTAAGGATTCCAAAAAACCCTTGGAGGCGAGCATGGGCTACCCGGTGAAAATAGTTCAATTCGGCGACGGCGTATTCTTGCGCGCCTTCATCGACTGGATGGTCGAGCGCATGAATCGCGCGGGCCGCTTCGGCGGCGGCATCGCCGTCGTAAAACCCAGGCCCGGCGATTTCAGCCCCGCCTACGCGAAGCAAGGCCGCGAGTACAGCGTCGCCCTCAAGGGAATCCTCGACGGCAAGCGCGTGGAAACTCGCGAACGGGTGCGTTCGATATCCCGCCTCGTGAATCCCTATGCGGACTACGGGGCCTACCTCGCCGAGGCGGCCAATCCCGACCTGGTCTGCGTCGTCTCCAACACGACGGAATCGGGCATCGCGCCATCTCCGGCCGACCGCGCCGAGGACAGGCCCGCGCCTTCCTTCCCCGGCAAGTTGACGCAGTTTCTCAGGGCCCGTTACGAGGCCTTCGGCGGCGATCCGGGCAAGGGCCTCGCGATCATCCCCTGCGAGCTGATCGAGAGCAACGCGGCCATACTGCGCGATCTCGTGCTCGACCACGCGGCGCGCTGGTATTCCGATCCCGCTTTTTCCGCCTGGCTCGTCGACGCCAACAGCTGGATCGACAGCCTCGTTGACAGGATCGTCACGGGTTTCACCGAGGCGGAAAAGGCCGCGATTCTAGCCGAGGAGGCTTTCGAGGACGACCTGGTCGCGGTGGCGGAACCCTATCACATCCTCGCTCTGCAAGCACCCGAGTCCATGGAGGCGCTCT
>Ga0172379_10004238_pt1 | contig 21503 bp, 12 predicted proteins | sample GrowelOW334metaG_FD_119756 | JGI IMG/M metagenome (GOLD analysis project Ga0172379, IMG submission 119756) | Groundwater microbial communities from an aquifer near a municipal landfill in Southern Ontario, Canada - Groundwater well OW334 metaG | ecosystem: Environmental > Aquatic > Deep... | reverse complement strand
TTCGGAGCCGACTTCGCCGGTAAGAACTTGGACCAGAAGCTGGACTTGACCGGCATCATTTTGATCGGAGATGTCTTCGCAATCTCTGTCGTGACGGCCGGAGTTTTCGCGACGACAGCCGTGGCGACCGGCATCGTCTTGGTCGGAGCCGCTTTCACGGGAACCGGCAAATCCAACTGCGCGGCCGGCGCCCCCAGTTCGTGCTGATAATCTAATTTCGGAGACGGTTTCGGCGAAGCGGCCGCCAAAGATTTTTTCAAATCATATTCCCCACTCTTGTCTGACGCGGCCATAATCTTGTCCAAGCGGGTGACCGGCGCGACCGCGGCCGGTGTCTGAGACGCGGCAGCCTTATCCTTAAGTTCCAGGTTGCTGAAATGATGCGCTTCGCAGACCTTCAAGACGCGAGCGATTTCTTCTTCGCTCAGATTCAGGCCGCCAATCTTGGCGTCTTTGGATAAAGAGTTGCGCGTATCAATCTTACTGCGCACGCCGCGCAGATAAGTCGCCAGGATATTCTTAAAACGACCGACGAGAACGGCGCTGGGCAAAACCAAGCCCGCTTCCTTGATGAAAGAGTCGATGTCTTTATCCAGATCCCAGGCCCGCTTCTCCGCGCTGAGACCGAGATACTCCGCGACTGGAGACAGGACTTTCTCTTTCAGCTCGCGCGCCAGAGCGGCGGCGGCGTCGGAAGCCAGGCCGGATTCGCTGACGAAATAAACCGCCAGATCCTGCGGCCGCAGGCTCTTGATCATTACCTTCATGACCACCATAGCCAAATCCACCCGATACTTGTTCTCCAGTTCCGAAATTAGGGTCAGGGCGGACGGCGAAGAGACCCGATCGCGCAGGTCTTTTGACAAATTATTGAATTGTTGCAGGTAGTCGAACATTTTCCGCGTCAAAAACCCGTCAAAAACGTAAAAACAGAAGCGTTCTTCTGTTTTTATTTTAGCATATTTCGCGAAAAAGAGGAAAGAATCGGCTGCCTGAGCGCCGCCTTCCGGGACGGCCTAGAGCGTGGTAATGGGGCGGCTCTGAGTAATGTAGAATTTTCCTTTCAGATAAGCCCATTCTATGTCGCAGGGAAACTTGTAGTGCTTCTCTATGCCGAGGCAGATCTTAGCCAGTTCCACTATCTGCCGGCCGCTCAATTTCTGCTTCTCCCGCTCCGCCTTAGCGACTGGCACCCATTTCACACCGCCGGTCGGGCCCTTCACGATCTTCCGCTCTTGTGCGGCGACGTTGACGTCGATCAGGGAGTAGTCGCCCTTGTCCAAGACATAAGAATCGGGCGTTATTGAGCCGGAAACGATGGCTTCGCCCAAGCCATAGCCGGCCTCGATGATCATCTGCTTCTTGTCTTTGGTCACGGGATGGACGGTAAAGGCAATACCGGAAATCTCGGAGTCCACCATTTGCTGGACGACGACCGCCACGCTGACGCTGGTCTTGAGCATCTTCTTCTCATGGCGATAGAAAATGGCGCGCGGCGTAAAGAGCGAGGACCAGCACTTCTTCACGTTGAGGAGCAGATCCTTGTCGGTCGTGTTGAGGTAGGTCTCCAGTTCCCCGGCCCAGGAAGCGGCAGAAGAGTCTTCGGCCGTGGCGCTGGAGCGGACGGCGACAAATTTCGCCTTGAGCTTCTTGAAGTCGGCGACGATGTCTTTCTGCAAATCGGCAGGCATCTTGGCTTTGAGGATCAGGGCGCGAATCTTGGTGGAAGCGCCGTCCACGGAATTGATGTCCTTGTACCCCACCTTCCCCAAGATAGCCTGAACTTCCTGCGTCAGATCGGTTTCTTCCAAGAAGCGGTTGAAGGCCGAAGCGAGAACAACAAAACCGGGCGGCACGGGAATCCCGGCGCCCGTCATCTCGCCCAACGAAGCGCCCTTCCCGCCCGCTTCGCCGACGCTCTTCTTGCTGATGTCCTTGAAGAATTTGATGAACATAATATTATAGCTTCTTTACTATCCTTTCAATATTTCCGTACATGATTTTAGCGATATCATCATCCCCAAACCCTCCCTGCTCCGATAACTTATCTGCGATAACAGAGAATTTCCCAATCTCATCTAACTCCGCATACAGATGCTCGGCGCTGAGCCCGCCGAAATCGGTTCCGACAGCCAGATTGTCAGTTGCTCCTGTTAAATCGCTAGCCTTTTTCATGTTCTCTATGTAGTTAGCCAAAGTCGGGAAAAATGGTGTCGCCGGAGTAAAGCCTATTACTCCCCCACTCTGAGCGATTTCTTTAAGCAGCTCCGGAGTGACAAACCTTTGTTTGGTACCAAATCCTGTATGCGTCACGACTGTCTTGCCGTAATCCACTGTCGCCTCAAGAATATCTTGTGCTGTCTTATGGTTAGCATGAGCCAGGTCGATGATCATATTCCTCTCTAACATCTTCTGAACAACCTGACGCCCCAAAGCTGTCAAACCGCGCGCAACATCACCTGATGCGCCTCCGCCCAACTGATTATCATGACTGTATAGAAGCCCGACAGACCGTACGCCACGCCCATAAAGCTCGTCGATGACCTGCGGATCAGTAATGATGTCGCCGCCCTCCAGATGCAGGATGACGGAATTAGACTTGGTGTCTTCCGGCACAATGACTAGGTCTTCTGGTTTCTCAATGATCTTAAAATCGTCGGTTGACTTATAGTAATCCAGAATCTTCTCAATGTCGGCTCGGATCGGCTGCTGCTGTTCAGCGCTGCCCGCCACAGCACCGCTCTTCATTTCTTCATTCAGTCTCCGGTAAAGAGAGGAGAAAACAATATCCATCTTCTGCAAACCAGCCTGGGGGATTTGCTTATTCCTTTCTCGCGCATACTCAAATTCGGGAGAATTCAAAATCTTATAAAGTAGGGGGTTGAGCGTGTCTTGATGGAAATCTGCCATCTTCATTTTTTCAGGATTGTTGATCATAAAGTTGATTTATAAAATTTTAAAAATAATTCATCAGGACTTTCTCCGATGAAACGAGCGCTCTTAAAAGTCGGACTAATCGACTGAAAGCCGGGGTGGATGTCGACTTCCAGCAGGTAAAGCTTCTTGCCCTTGATCAAAATATCAGCGCGGGAAAATGTCCGGCAGCCGAGGGAACGGTGAGCGGAGGCCGATAGCTGCTTGACGGCCTTAATCAGTGGCGGCGACAACCGGGCCGGCAACCGGAATAAGCAAGCGCCGTGATCCTTATCTGCAGAGGAAAAGAAATCATTATCCTTAACGATCTCGACCGGTTCATAGGCGACTGCCCGTCTATTGCCGACTACCAAGCAGGTTGCCTCCTGGGTGCGACTGATGAACTTTTCAATAATCACTTCGACGTTTCGGCGCATGAGGCGATTCATGACTTCTTTTAATTTTTCCTCATGACGGATAAAATACAGCCCACGGCTATCGCTGCCGCCGACGTCCTTCACGATACAAGGATAATTTAGCTTATCTTCAACAAAATTAATAACCCTAGCCCTGGTGCGGCGCCAAATCTTCTGACTGACATGCAAATCTTCGGCTACCGGTAAGCGATGCGCCTTAAATCTTTGCTGGGATAAATATTTCGAGGTGCCGATCAGAGTAGCCCGGGAACCCGAGCCCAAGAAAGGGATATTATTTTTTTCTAGAAAAAGTTCAACATCGTTCTCATGGCCGCGGCCGTGACTGTTCTTTAAAACTATATCCAAATTCCCAGCTTGAAAATCTTTTAGCAGGCGCCGTCGGCCAGAAGCGTTAAAATAGTATTTCTTGACATAAAAACTGGTCAACAGTTTACTGAGGTCTTTAAACTGGCGCCGCCGAACTAAAGACAGCGAGCGGTCGCCGTAGAATACGACGGCTAGATTTATTTTCTTGAGCATAAGCTTAGAGCCAATCGAACCTGATTTCAGCTAAATCGTCGGAATTTATGTTCAATGTCATCTTCTCTTCCGCCGGTATGTATTTCTGAGAAAGATAGTCATACATATCGACCGTGCTGACCGACAAGAAATCGGAAAAATTCATGTCAAAGGCGGTGCGCAAGTATTCGGCGCTAATGCCGCCATCATATATGATATCGCTGGCATATAGCGTCTTGAGCTTTCCGTCCTTCTTCTTGAAGAACAGCGCCAGGCCGGCGACCAGGCTTTTCGCCTCAACCGTCTCAAGCAGCTTGCTTTCCTCGTTCATGTTGAACTTGGACAAAGTCTTCAGCCAGGCCTGCTTCATCAGATGCAGGTAAGTGATGGAACCGTAGCCGGACAAGGGCTTCACACCGGCATAGTAATTGAGAACGCCGAAGATCATAAACAGGCTGGGGTAGATTTCCCGCGCTTTCAAAAGCTCAATGACGGCCTTCCGTTCTAAGGGCACAGCTAGATCTTTAAAGCGCTCATCCGTCGGCACGAGACTATCTCCTTCCAGATACAGGCGCAGGGATTGGCTGCGGCCCGGATACTTGCGCCAGAAGAAATGCGTTCCCTTCCCCTCGTCTTCGCGCCAGGCGACAACGATGCCGCGGAAATTATCCAAAACTTCCGCGCGGAACTCCCGGTCAAACAGGCACCGGCTCAAGATATTATCTTCGGCGAGCAACTCAATCAGACATTCCGTGACCAGTTCTTCCTGAGTGATAAAAATAAGTTCCGGAAGAGTCTTCCTCAGGTCGGGGGCGAAAAGATACGGCCAAGAATTCTTGATAATCAACGAGATCTGGTCGTTATAGTCCCGACAGCGGGAGTAGTCGTAAGAGACGATCCGATCACGCTCCGCCGATAAAAATTTTTGCTCTTCCGGCGTGAATTGACGCCAGAGATCGGCGACCTTCAGCTTGGCGATAAAATCAAAATCTCTCTTCGGCAAGTAATAGGATACTGATTCGCGCTCGCTGTTGCTGAAGATAGGCACTTTATGATTATGGAAAGTAAAGCCGTTCCGACTGAAAAAATTATTCGGCGGGACATCGCCGCTAGAGATAACGACGATAGCTTCCTGCTTTTCCTCCTGCAAGAACTTACCGACGCTACTGATAATATTAGAGGAAACTAAGAAAGGATGATTCAAAACTTGGTGATGATCGGCGATATTGAAAGCAAGGGCGCCAGAAAGATTCACTTTCAGACCCTTCATCGCTCCGACTCCAAATAACTTCTCTATCTTCTCTGCTAACTTCTTCCTTATTATCTCTTGACGACGGAGGTGCTCGGCGGGCGGATTAAACTTATAAAGACTGGCGGAGTAATCACGCAGGCTTACGTGCATGTCAAAAAGACCGCCTAATTGGGGAGAATACTTCTTGATTTGCCGAATCAGCCTTTCATTTTCTGACAATTTTTCAGCGTTACTAAGATACATATGTTTATCGCTTTCTAAAATAACTCGACTTATACTTCTCCGGATGAAATGATTTCATCCGCTTAATCTTACAAAAAAGGCGGAATCTTCCGATTTCGCTCTTGAGCTGCGCGAGATCTATCTGCTGGTCGTAACCGAGACAGATGACGCTCGGCTTATATTTCCGGATGACCAGCCAGCGGTTATTCAGATCGCCGAGCGCGGCGCGACCGGCGATGCCCATTTCCTTGAGAGCGGTGCGCACGCGGCGCACGCGCGTCCGCTCGCTCTGCATAGGCGAGCGCCCCTTGAACTTCCGGGCGTTCTCGTCCCGCGCCACGATGGCGACCAGCTCGGTACCGAAGCGGATGGCCTGACGGAAATAAGCCCGGTGGCCCGGGTGAAGCTGGTCGAAGGTTCCGAAAACCATGACGCGTGCCATAAAAAGATAATCAGGGCATATTTTCAGCCCCGAAAAAGGCGCTTAAATATACCCTGATTATAGCGAATTAATCTTGTTTTTTCAAGCTATTTCGCGGCCTTCCGAACGGCCGTTTTCAGAGCGGAAACCTTATCAGTTTTCTCCCAGCGAAACTCGGGACGGCCGAAGTGGCCGTAAGCGGCGGTCTTGAGGAAGACCGGCTTCTTCAGTTCCAGGTGGTCGATAATGGCCTTGGGACGGAAATCAAAAGTCTTGCGGATAGCGGCGAGAATGTCGGCTTCGGAATACTTGTTGGTGCCGAAAGTATCAATATAGATGCCGACCGGCTGAGCCACGCCGATGGCATAAGCCACCTGCAATTCGCATTTGCCAGCCAAGCCTGCCGCCACGACGTTCTTGGCGGCATAGCGAGCCATGTAGGCGCCGCTGCGATCAACCTTGGAAGAATCCTTGCCCGAGAAACAGCCGCCGCCGTGCCGGGCGACGCCGCCGTAGGTGTCAACGATGATCTTGCGGCCAGTGAGGCCGGTGTCGGCGGCCGGACCGCCGAAAGTGAAGGCGCCGGTGGAGTTGATGAAAATCTTGGTCTTCTTGTCCAGATACTTGCCCAGAACCGGCTTGATTACTTTCGCTAAAATGTCGCGGCGCACCTTGGACAAAGCGACCTTGTCGCTATGGCAGGCGGCGATGACGACCGTTTCCACGCGCTTGGCGATATGATCGTGATATTCCACGGTCACCTGGCTCTTGCCGTCCGGCTTCAGGTAAGCAAGCGTCTTGTTCTTACGCACGGCGGCCAGACGGGCCGTCAGCTTATGCGCCAGCACTATCGGCAGAGGCATGAGCTCCTTAGTCTCGTTCGTGGCGAAACCGTACATCAAGCCCTGATCGCCGGCGCCCTGCTCCTTGCTTTCGCCCTTGCCTTCGTCCACGCCCTGAGCGATTTCGGCGCTCTGGGAATGCAGCGCGGACATGATGCCGACGCTGTCGCAGTCAAAGCCGGACTCGGCGTTATCATAGCCGATGCCCTTGAGAATCTTGCGCACGATATCGTCCACGTTGACGTAATTCTTGGTGCGCACTTCCCCGCCCACGACAACGAGGCCGTTAGTGGCGAAGGATTCCACGGCGACGTGGCTCTCCGGATCCTGGCTCAAGATGGCATCCAAGATGCCGTCCGAGATCTGATCGCAGACCTTATCGGGATGGCCTTCGGTCACCGACTCCGACGTGATTAGCTTGACGTTCATATTATTGTTCCGCTCTGGTAACGGAGATTAATCAGCCCTTAAAGGGGGCTTGAATATTTATGTTCCCAAGTCCCAAGACGCGAGATACGCGGCCTGTTCCTTGGTCAATTTATCGATATTTATGCCCAACGACTTGAGTTTCAGGATGGCGACGCGATTCTCAATCGCCTCCGGGACGTTATGGACCTTCACCGCCAGCTTCTTAGCGTTCTTCACGACATATTCGGCAGCCAAAGCCTGCGTGGAAAAACTCATGTCCATGACGCTGGAGGGGTGTCCTTCGGCGGCGGCCAGGTTGATAAGGCGGCCTTCGCCCAAAACATAAATCCGCTTCTTACCGACGATATATTCGTCCACGTGCTTGTTGATATCCTTATTCACCCGGCGCGACATCTTCTTCAGGGCCGGCAGATTTATTTCCACGTCAAAATGACCGGAGTTGCAGACCATGGCACCGTCCTTCATGACCTTGAAGTGCGCCGCATCAATTACTTTCAGATCGCCGGTGATGGTGCAGAAGACATCGCCGACTTTGGCGGCCTGAAGCATCGGCATGACGCGGAAGCCGTCCATGGCCGCTTCCAGAGACTTGATCGGATCGACTTCAGTCACGATAACTTCGGCGCCCATGCCGCGCGCCCGCATGGCAAAGCCGCGGCCGCACCAGCCGTAACCGGCCACGACCATAGTTTTGCCGGCGACGAGGATGCCGGTGGCGCGGATGATACCGTCGAGCGTGGACTGACCCGTGCCGTAACGGTTATCAAAGAGGTTCTTGGTCTTGGCGTCGTTGACGGAGATGACCGGGAGCTTCAATTTTCCGTGCGCCGCCATCGCGCGCAGGCGGATGACGCCGGTCGTGGTCTCTTCCATACTACCGAGGATGTCCTTGGCCTGGCTCTGATACTTATTATGCAAAAGCGAGATGAGATCGGCGCCGTCGTCCATCGTGATCTGCGGCTTGTTCTTCAAAGCCTGGTTGAGATGGCTGTAATAAGTCTTGGTATTTTCACCGCGAATCGCCATCACCTTCAAGCCGTGATTCTTCACGAGCGCGGCGGCAATGTCGTCCTGAGTGGACAGGGGGTTGGAGGCGACGAGCGTGATATTGGCGCCACCCGCCTGTAGGGTCAGCATCAGATTAGCGGTTTCCGCCGTCACATGCATGCAAGCGGAGATGCGCTTGCCCTTGAAAGGCTTCGTGCGCGAAAACTCCTTCTTGATGCTTTCCAACACCGGCATGTCCCGTCCCGCCCAAGCCAACCGCTTCTCGCCGAGAGTCGCCAGTTTCAGATCTTTAACGTGATTTATCATAAGCTTATTTTCTCTTTAAAGTTAGCATAATATCTCGCTTGTAATTCTCTGATTGTAAAACGATGGGTCTGGGTGCCGGCTTTCTCTACCGTATAGGCTGCGACGAGTCCCGCCAGCTGGCCGCAGATTTTTAAATTATAGCCGTTTAGGAGTCCTTTTATCAAGCCCGCCCGGTAGGCGTCGCCGGCGCCGGTCGGGTCGGAAGTATTCTTCGGCTTGGCTGCCCTGACCATGATTTTTTCCGCGCCGCAATAGATTTCCGAACCATGACCGCCTTTCGTGATGACCAGTATCTCCACCAGACGGCGCAGAGCGCCGAGACGAACGCCGAGCTTGTTCATGATCATCTTGATTTCGTAGTCATTGCCTATCAAAACTTTCGCGCCGGATAGGGCGCGCTTCAGCTCCAGTCCGAAAAATACCGTCAGCTGCTGGCCCGGATCAAAGATGAAAGGAATCTGGCGGCGGCGATAAGCCGCGACGTAATCCAACATGCGCTTCTTATCGTCCGGAGCGATGATGGCCAGTTTGATGCTGCGCAGATCCTCCGCGGCGCGGCGGGCATAATTCTTCAAGGCGGGTCCGGGATAAAAAGCGGTAATCTGATTATCGTCCTGGTCGGTAATGATGTTGGCCATGGCGCTCTTGCCAGGCATGACCGCAATGCGGCTCAAATCGGCGCCGCTCTGCTCCAGGTGGCGGCGATAGTCGGAAAAATCAGAACCGACTACCCCGAGGATAGTCGGCTTAACTCCGAGCAGAGACAAATTATAGGCGATGTTGCCGGCCGTACCGCCGAAGCTGGTTCGGGCGGCGGATAAGAGGAAGCCGACATTCAGGTTATGGATCTGCTTCGGTAAGATATGGTCGCGAAAGCGGCCGGGGAAATCCATGATTTGATCATAGGCCAGAGAGCCGGAAACGGCGATGGCCGCCGGCTTACTCGAGGACATCTTGTTTGGCAGCGGCTCTTTTCGCCTGCTGTAACTCCGCCGCCTTGAGGCGGCTGATTTCTTGCTTGATGGCTTTATATTCCAAACTGCCGGTGGCGTAATCGTTAAGGGCAGATTCTAAATCTTTAACAGCCGGTTGCAACAGAATGGAATCCTTTTTGACGCTGCTCGTCGGAGTAGGAGAGGCGATAGCTGTCAGTCCGGCAACGGGCGGCGTCGTTTCTTCTCCGCTTTCTCCTTGCAAACCCTTGAGGGCGCTGATATCGATATTTTCTATCTCGCCCCGGTTGAAGATGATGTGCTGACCGTCCATCTCCATGGCGACGGCATTCTCATAGCCTTGCGGCTGTTGGGAAGAAAGTTTTAATTTTTCATAAATATCAAGAAGGTGCCTGACCTTCTCCTTATCGCTCTCCGACAACGCTCTGACGTGCTGACTATTGGTGATATATTCCGTCTTCTTCAGCTTATCGAAGTCCTCCAAACCAAGATTGGCAACGAAGTCCTTGATCCATTCGTTCACTTTATGAGGCATCGTGTCGTCGGGGTACTGTTGCCGGCTGACCAACAGGCTGTCTGATCTCTCTAAGGCCTCTTTCAGCTTCCCCTTAAAGACATCACGGGCGGCTAGATCTCTCGTCCCCACCAGATGAATCTCTAATTTCGACCAAAGGTCGAAGTCGCGAATGTCCTGCGACAGGGAAAAATGATTCTTCAGTAAGTCATAGTAGTCACTCACATCATCGAAATAGTTCAGGCTCAGGAACTTCAGCTTCATGAGGCAGTTATAATACTGGCTATACGCCGCCGGATCCTTCTTCGCTAAGCCGGTCTTTTCCAGCCAGCCTTTGACGAGATTGAAGCATTCAAAAGCGCCCGAAATATCATTTTCCGTAATGACTTCGTCAATCTCCTGTTGTAATAGCTCCACAGTCAGATTCGGCATAAGGATGGGCTAGATTCAAACAATGCTTTTGATGGTGTCTAAAGACCTGGTGACGGAAGACTTCTTGGTGTTGGCCGCCATGAGCTTGCGGATCGTCTTGGCTGTCTGCCTGGCGCCGTTCCTTTCTAAAATCTCCAAATTCTTCTGATTCTCGCCGATAAATTGGATCATGCTAATCGCGCCTGTGTCCTCCAGCTGTTTGGCAAAGGCGGCATCTTTGGAGGCGATAGTAGCAATCATGGACGGCTCGAATGACCAGTTCTGAGAAGTGTGTGGCAGACCGCTCTGGAATGAACCGGCCGCCAGACGATTCAATTCGCGCACCATCTTCTGAATCTGCACCTTAGATAATTCGCTGAAGATGGATGCTTGCTGCTCGTTCCTGCCGGTGGGCTGCCACTGACCTGACTTATCCATGCTCATGGCGGCAAAACTCTGATAATGCCCAACCGATTTCCCGATTTCTCCCACCTCCGCCACCAAGCCGCGAGCATCCTGTTGGCTGAAACCGGCATGCTGTTGCAAATAAGTAGCCATCTTCTGCATGCCCTCGTAGCCCGTACCGAGGCCCAAGGCGCGATGGATATCATTGTAATTGCCGGTCTTGGTGATTTTCTTATAGGCGGCCTGGACCAAACCCTGATCCTTAGATTCCATGGCCTCCCGAATAATAGCCACCAGCTGATCTGAGTTGGTGATAGTAGCGATCTTCTTGGCCGCCTCTCCTTCCATGGTAGCGTCAACATGGGTGCGGGCGATCTGGACTTCTGACAGCTTGTTATGATCCAATATCTTAGTGAAGTCTGCAATCTTCTTGTCCCAACCCTCAACCTCGGACTCTTTCTTGGTTACAGCCTGACGCCGCTTTTTATCTTCCGTCTTCTTCTCATCTTCGGTCTTCACGACGATGTAAGCGTTGCTCAAACGATCCTGCTGTCTGCTGTTAGCCTTAATCTTCAAGTCAATGTCTCCGAGTACTCGCCGCTTGCTGTCCAGCGTGGTCTGGTCGGCAGGACTGAGATCGGCGCCCTGACTCTCCAGACGCTCCAATCTCTTATATGATTCATCATCCTCAACAGCTTTTCTCTCTTTCTCTAGCTGCTTATTATCAATCTTCAAGCTCTTAATTTCATTCCGGGTCGCTTCGACCTTATCGGCGGTGATGGTCATGTGGCTTAGATCCCTGATCTTCTCATTATTAGCATTAAACTTGGCTTCCAGTTGCGTAATATTGTTCCGTTTCTTATCCAGAGCCTTCTGATCGCTATCGCTGATGACGCCCCTTTCTTCTTTCTCCAGCAGGTCTTTATATCCGCCAGTACTCGCGTCATTGAGGATATCTTCTTTCTGGCGCCTAATTTCCTGGTTAGACTGACCCAGAGTTCTCGCATCTCTTATATTATTGATGCGCTCGGCTTCTGTCACTGTCCGCGCTCCTTCACTCTGGATTAGATCGATATCCGACTGCGCCTCCGCCTTGTTCTCGGTGCCGCTGTTAATTTCTTTCATCATCGATTCCATCTTCTCCGGCGATCCGGCGGTCAATATATTATGCTTCTTATCGACGAGATTCTGCCAGCCGACATCGCCAGTGCTGGCTAAAGCCATTTTACGATGAACCCAACCCGGCCTGGTACCATCTTCCCGTACGTCTCCGGCTGCAGTCGATAAGGTATTCTTCCGAATGCGCTGTAAGCGTAGCTGACGATTCGCCTCAGACTGCTCGCTGCGGCGATGCATGACGGCCGCGACGTTAAGGTCTACTCCCATCTTCTCGCTGGCCAGATCTCTCAAGTCGCTCAAGCCGGTACCGGCCTTCTTGAGGGCGAACATGCCGGCTCCGGCCACCGCTCCCACCGCCAAACTCTGCCCCTTCTGCAGGACGGACATGCCCTTGCCGGCCAGACTGCCGGCCGCGCCGCCGATCTGCTGAGAGACCATCAGGCCGCCGACGAGCATGCCGATGGCGATGACATATTTGATGAGGGCGCTCGGCTTGGAAGCTTCGGTATTGGCGACAGGAAAATCCGCAGATTCTGCGGCCGCCGCCTGGTCGTTGGCGCTATATTGCGCGGCTTGATTATCGACCTGCAAAGCGGCGATAGACAGCCAGATGAAGAAGGCCAGGACCGGGCCGACGATCAGGTTCTTAACAAATTCGCTCCACCACTGCTCGGAATATTTCTGCCCGCCCGGCACCGCGGCCAGGAGATAGGCGGCGGGCGACAGGACGACGTAGATCCAGATCATGACGATGCGCATCGCCAGCATCATGAGCATCGTGAAGATGACGATGATGGCGACGAGCAGGTAGATGAAGCCCAGGACATAGGCGGTGGCGGCGGTGTAGCCGGTGATGCCGTCAGTGCCGTTCTTGGCGAGAGTCAGGATGCTCGAGATGCCGAACATATCGGTGAAGTTGGCGGCGCCGACGTCCTTGAAGGCGTTGACGAAGGTGAGCATGACGACCTGGGCGACGTCGATGAGCAGGCCGCAGATGGTCTTGGAGAAATTGATCAGGACCGCCATCAAGATCAGCTTAGGTAGGAGCTTCTTATAATTATAATTCTCCAGGTTCAGAATCGTGCCGAAGGCGATGATCATGAGCACCACCACGAAGAACATGTTGCAGATGTCGCGGACGATCACCCAGCCGAGAACCACGGCGCGAGCGTCGATGAAATGCTGATAGGAAGCGATGTTGGTCAGCGCCTGCAGGACCTGGACCAGAATGAGACCGAGGACGCTGACGAAGACGCTTAGCAGGAACTGCACGACCGTGTAGGCCCATTCGCCGGCCACGGCCTGCGCCGGCGAAACGATAAGGAAAAGCCCCGCCGTCAAGAAGAGCGGCAAGAGCAGGAAGAGTAATTTTTTAGAAGCGAGCTTCTTCATGACGATGTTATTTATCATTCGGGGCCGGTGATGGATCCCCACAGCCAACCCAGAAGCGTCGAGATGGCATCAAGGGGATTATCGATCACTTTCACAATCAGGGCGATGACGGAAAGGGCGGCGATGAAGACAAAAAGAGCGGCAAGATTAAGTATACAGCAACCCATCGGCTCGCCGACCTCCGCCAGCTTGGCGGGCGCCTTGACGCTTTCGCCCGCAGCGCCGGCAACAGAATTATTCAAAGTCCATTCGTCTCCCAGTTTGCAAAAAACTTTCTCTCCCAAGACCTGACTCAGAAAAACATGAATATCTATCCAGAGCAGTGTAAGGCCGAAACTGTCGATCAGGTGCAACCAGGCTTGCCGCAGGAGACGGCTGGTCGCGGTCCGGAGCGGCGAGGCCAGAGCACCGGAGATTCCTGTCGAAGTGCCGCTCAGCTTTGCCTCTTTCTGCGCCTGAATGTCGCGTCGCCGTTTCTCGGCCTGGACGGCTTCCCGCAAAGTCGGCTGAGCGGCGGCGGCTTCCGGCGTGGCAGTCTGGCTGTCGGCGCGCGACGAGCCTTGAGCCCCTTGATCATCCCGATTCATCAGCCGGTCATCAATATTTGTAGCCATAAATATTCCCCTGCTCTTACCCGAAATTATACCCCAAAACAGGGGAAAAGGCAAAATAAAAAGTCCCGTCTATGGTGGGTAGACAGGGACTTTGTGGGGGGTGGGGAGAATCTGACTTGTTAGTCATAGACGATTATCTGAAACGATGCTTTGTTGGTGTCGGGCAGAGCTTTAGCCAACATCTCTGCTCTCAAAGGATTCGATCCAACAGTGTGCGGCATGCCGTTAACTGTAACCGTGACCCAGGGTGTGATATGTATTTCTTTACCGACTGCGTCGCCGGTAATTTCCAGAACTTCGCCGGGTTTTATCCATTTTTCTATGTGGCTGACATTGTCTATGTCCACATTCACAGCAAAAGTAACGCCTACGACTGCTCCGGCTGGGATGCCTGTCGTGTCTGTAATGATGGCAGTGATGGCTACTTTTTTGACAACGGGAACCGGTTTTTCCTTGTCAACGCTGACCGGATCCGAACCACAGCCCGTGAAGATTGCTATCATGAATATGATAGCGATGAAAGAACGCATGAATTTTTTCATGGCGATTCTCCTTATATTATTAGTTGAGAAATGAACAGCTTCGAATATTAAGTGATTATATTATACCATTTATATAATAATTTGTCAATCGTTCCTATCGAAGTAATTCCAATTGTCAGAAATCTTGACCTCCAATAACTTATCCCCTTTCTGGGTGTAATAGTGATAGAAGACGTGCGGTTCGACCTGGCTCTGGCTTTGACCGGTGATGGTCTGGATATGTCCATCGCCCCAATTAATCTCAATGCTCTGAAGAGGCTGCTGCTGGCTGTCCACCTTGCTGTTGAACTCCAGGCGGTAGATGCCCTTCGTCTGGATATCAAAGGGCTGGTTGTATTTCGGGTCAGTCTGATAGGGAGTGACGCTGTCGCCATAATACAGCCTGACTTTACTCAGCACCGGAAAGACCGGACAGAAAGAGGCGATGCCATCGGAACTGTTCCTGACGCCGCCGGTGCACCGAGTCTGCGGCGAATGAGCGAAAGGAAGTTGGCCGGGGACGCTGCCGTTGAGGGTATAGTCGTTATAAGACACGTTGATGTCTGAAATATAAGACGAGCCATCAAAGCGGTAAGCGCTATATGACTCCAAGAATAACTTGCTTAGGATACTAGCATAATGACGCTCGGAAGAGGGAAGCCGCTTAACCGGATCCCAAAGATTAGTGCAGGTGCCCTTATCGCCGCAGGTGTTGTTCGCGCCCGAAGGGCCGACCAGGCAGAAGACGGTGGGGTCGCCGCTGCAGTAGCCTAATATACCACAGCTGTCGCCGTCGCAACCATAGGGGCGTCCAGCTAAAACATTACCATTGCCGGAATACCAATTGCGCAGAGGGATGCGAGAACTCTGGTCGGACAGCTTGAAGCCCTCCGGGAACTTAGCGGCACCGAAGATAACTTCCGTATTATTACGCCCGTATTTATCCAGGTCGTAACCGGAAGGCCAGGTGCCTCCCTCTCTGTATTGCTTATACGGACTAGAGTTATCTACAAAGAAATTCGGGGTGTCATTGGCGTAAGCGGCATTATCGGCGACCCGATCCACCCAGGCCTTATTATTGCCGCTCTCATCCACGACCTGGACGAACTTGTTGCAAGTCAGATGGTAGAGGTTGGTGTCGTCATTGCCGGTATCACTAGTCAGTTTCTTCAAATCGGCTTCCGAGTCGGGTCGGTTATCATAGTCATAAACGCGAATAGCCGGATCCATGACTGATGTGTACCCCTCGACTCCCTGCAGACCATTATACTTACCTATGCCTACTGTAAAATCTTGGTTGGCACAGTGTTCCCAATTACCGTCTCCCGACACGGTAATTGAACTTGTGTGATTTGTGGTTGTCTGAAACATAGACAAAAGGTTGCCAGATTTGGGTACACACATTATATGCAAAACACTAGCCACGCCAGTTCCATTCATCTGCCAAGAAATCCAGGTCTGATAATCTGACGGACAAGTACTGCAATCATCATGCTTATAACAGCTGCTACTTGGTCCGCCGCCATCAAAAGCTCCGGGGTCGTCATATGTCCTACCGCAATAATCCCGCTTGTCTTCAAACGATTCCTGTTTTAAATGATATGCTACTCTCTTCTCCACCACATCAAAATTCCCGTTCGCTTCCGCGCAATAGTAGAGCGGATATATATTGTTGTAGCCAGCGGCGGAAACCTTGTTGTCAGCCGCGCCGATCCTGTCCACCGGATACCACATCAGGCAGGAATTCGGATTGGCCGGATCGTAATAGAGACAGTAGCCTTCCAAGCCGTTGGCGACCACGTTATTATCCTTGCTGACGCAGGTCAGGCTGTCCGTCGTCGGATATAGGCGGCAGTCGCGGCTCGCATATTGGCCGTCGCCGACCTGCAGGACCGGTTCGATCCTGATGTCGTCGAAATAGACATAATTACCGGCCGAAGGATTGCTACCGTCGGAACCCAGATATATCCTGATATCCTCGGGGCCGTCCAGGACGAATTTATTAATTTTTCTTTCCCAACCCTGGGCGGTCGAATCAAAGCGGAGATCATCTCCGGTCTCGCTATCGCGCAGCACCACATTATCCTTATCAGTAATAGTCAGCCGGGCTTTGACGCCGGAGTTCCTGGTGTTCACCAGATAGCTGACATAATACTCGCGCCGGCCGGAATCAAGCGGGATGGTGCTACCGCCGGGAGAGGTGAAGAAATTGGTCGGTACCGCCAGATAAGCGGTGCCGTGAGCCGGGTAGTCGGTGGCAATCTTCTTGAGGTCCGAATCGGAAGGCGAAGGCTCGGATATGATCGGAGCGACGCAGGGAGTAGAGCTGACCGCCATGGTCTGCTGACAGAACTTAGAACTGTCCCCTTCAAAATCGTAACCATTTTCGATCTTGACGCCGACTTCCCGCATCTGCCCGAAGTCATACTTGTCCAGCATGGAATAACCGGTCGCGTTCTTATCGGAATTGACGTCGAAGCTGCGCTCGCCGATCGCCGTCTCCGTGAAATTGGCGCATTCGCCCTTGTCGTCCAGACGGTCGCACTCACCCATGGCGTAGCAGGTCTTCTGCTTGGTCACCGAATCCTGGATATAAGTAACACAGTCGAGCCACTTGGCACAGATGCGGTCCGGCCGCACTTTGACCAAGGCATTGGACGTGCAGTCGCCGGCGACAGACTGGTCGCAGCGGGTCGGAGTCTGGCCGTCTTGAGTGATATAAGAATCGATGTCCAGGGGACTCAAGCCGTCCTTGCCGAACGAGCGCTCGTTGAACATGACGCAGCCGTTATCGAACTTGACCAGGCCGGTATCGAACTTATCGGCCAGACCACCGCATTCGCCCTTCTCGACGTTGCTCTGCAGCTGGTAATCGATAGCTAATTCTTTAACCTCGATGATCTTCGTATCATCTCCGCCCGAAACGAGGGCGGCGGTATTGGACAAGGAATTGAAGATGATGGCCTGCGGGATATTGGTCCGACCGATGTTCAGGTTGAGGACGGTGGCACCGAGGCTGTTATCGTTCATGATCTGCTTGACGCCGTTGCGGAAATACAGGCCCATGCGGCCGACCGAACCGCTTTCGCCATTCTTCCGGCTTGTCAGGCTGTATAAGGTGTTCGGACGCAGGCTGATCACCTGGCTGAAGCCGTCAATCGGCCTCTCCTCGCCGCTGATCAGCCAAGTCGCGCCCGGAGTGGGCGGACCCCAATTCTCGCGCACGCCGCTTATGACGGCATAACCGGGATTTTTCACCAGGTTCACGGAGAACTGGCTGACCGGATCGATATATTCGGTACAGCCGGAAGCCGCCTTGTTGCAGAGGCCGGCGTCCTGATCAGGGACCGGTATCTGGTTGCCGGCACCGCCGGTGCCGATGGTCTTAAAGTAAGAAACGGAACAAGGGTAGTCGTTAGTATCGGTAACGCAGGTGTCGGAAACGGTGGCAGTATGGCCGCAATCCGCGTCGCTGCTGCAGATAGCCCCGCTCTTCTCGCCGCTGGTATTGATCTGGCCGTTGCCGTCGCGATCGCAGCGCTTGACCGCAATCTTGTACCAAGCTTTGCCGGACACGGTCGCATTCTGACTGGCGCGGTAAGAACAGGCAGCGAAGCCGGGATTCTTGAAATAGGCATCGGCCCCGCTGGCGGTCTTCCAGGCTTCGCAGCCGGCGGCGCCGGCGCTGCACAGGATGCTGCCGCCCGCAGCGCTATCGCCATAGCGGTCGGGACTGTTGATCTTGAAGACGTCGGACCAGCCGGTCAGATTGGCGCCGCCCTGGGCTTCGCCCAAACGGCTGCAACCCTGATTCGGGGCGGTGCAGAGCTTGGCCGAATCATAGACGGCATAGATCGCGCTGTCCGCCGGCACCGAAGCGCAAGAAGAATCGCCGGGCGCGCAAGAAGCGACCGTCAGGCCGTCCTTCCAGGCGGCCGCGTAAGGAGAGGCGTAATTCTTGGTGTCGATCATCTGCTCGCAGCCGACCGCCGAATCGGAGCAGAGGCTCGTGAACTGGCGCAAATTATGCTTCACGCCGCCGCGGTCGCTGTACTGATAACAGCCGAGATTATAATTCGGACCCTGGTAATTGTTGGCAATGTCATAAAAGCAGCTGTCCGGCACCTGGCTGGAACCCTTGATCAGATAATAACGATCAGTAACTTCCGATAAGACGGCATTATCGAAGAAGAAATCACCATCGGCGCCGATAACCAGAAGCTCGCCGCCGCCGACGATGTGATTGAGGGCGGATAAGTTAGCTTGGTAGAGGTTCCAATCGCCGCCGCTCTTGACCGTCACGTTGCCCGTCGTATTGAAATATGCCTTGGCGCCGGTCGACGGATCTAAGAGATAAATCTGCAGATTGACATTGCTCGCGCCGGCCGTCCGGGCGATGAATTTCAAACTGTAAGAACCGCCGGCTCTCACCTTATCGCCCACCGGAATCTGCGCGACCGGTGTTGCGGCGCCGGCCGCGAGTATCCTCTCAATCAAACGGAGCCGGCTGATATCCTCTGACTCGACTAAACAGGTGGCCTCGCGGTCATACTGCAGAGAGTGTCCGGCCTGGCTATTAGAAACGGCGCTGAGACGGACGCCGTTAGTGCAGTTGGAAGACCAGTCGCCGAGACCGCTTTCAAAATCGTAAGCCGCGGTCAGGCGGACATTGGCGCCGTCGTTGCCGTTATATTCGCGGCAACCATTATCCTCGGCCTGACAGGTCTGGCCTTCGCCGGGTATGGCCTGATAGACGCAAGAGTTCTGCGCCGTGTCCCAGAGTCCGCCGTTCAAGCAGACATTGCAGACGCCGGCCGCCGCGTCCCAATGCTTATCGCCGCCCGTACAGGACGTCTGCGCCAAGCTCTTGTCGACATTCTTGTCGGTCAGACGATAAGCATGGCAGTCATCCGAACAGGTGACGGTCCGAGACAAGAGGTGGTAGGAGACCGCGCCGGCGGCATTATAGAATTCGCGGCAATCCGGGTTATAACCCGGATCGCTAGCCGGCCTGTTGAAGATCGAAGCGTTGCAGAATCCGCTGTCATCAGCCGTTACGGCCGGATTGCCGGAAGCATCCTTCTTCAGGGTATAAGCCTTGAGCTGAGGGCCGCCGTCGGTACCTTCCCAGACATAAAAATTGGCGCACTCCAAGGCGCTCGGCTTGATGCACTGCTTCAGGGAACTGTAATATTCCCTCTGTTCGCCGCCCTGGGCTGAAGTATCTAAATTAGTGAACTCATTGCAGCCGACCGCGGCGGCGCTGCAAGTCTGCGCCTGGTTCGGAATCAGGTTGGCCGATTCCGACAGATTGAAATAAGTGCCCTTGGATATATAAACATCATAACCGACGCACTCGCCCGGGCAATAATCTCCGGCCGCAACCTTGGCCGCCACCGGGAAGTTATTCTTGCCGCCCGTATACAGTTCGCAGCCGGCCTCTGCCTTGTTGCAGCGCCGAGCGAAAGCGGAACAGGCCGCCGGCGCGTTCGGCTTCAAGTTATAATTCTTGATAGCGCTGGCAACATCGACGTAGCAGGCCGACTCCAGATAATTCGGCAATAATTTCTCATAAAACTTGGCGCTCCCCGCGGTCGTGGCGCCATAAGCGGTATAGCCGGTATCCCAGCCGGTCATCTCGAATTTGAGATTCTTCACATAGAAAGTCGCCGGACTGTTGCTGTTCGAACTGACCAGGCGGAAGTCGGCTTCATTATAAGAAGTGTCAGCCGGCCGGGTCACGGTAATATGCTGCCAATCGTTAGGCACGCTCGGGCTCACGGTCTTGCTGAAGCCGTCGTCCGGATTGCCGATCGATAAAGTGACGCTGCTGACGCCGCCGGCCAGATAGACATCGGCGCTGACCGTATAGGCCTGGCCGGGATTGACCTCAAAATCGACCGGCAAGAGCGAGGAGCCGCTGCGCGAATAGAGGCCGTGACCGGCAGCGCCGGTGCCGACCAATTTCAAAGCGCGACCATTCGCGCCGCCCGGCTCTTGGTCGGCCGCGACGATGGCGGCCGCGACGCTGCCATTGGTATTGAACAGGGGCCAGACATCGGTGCGGTTGCTGGCGAAATCGGCATCCATGACCAGATTAGTGCCCCAAGCCGCTTTGACCCGTAACAATCCGGTACAGGCTTCATCCTTGCTGCTGCAGGACGCGAGATTCTTATTCAGGTAGATACTGCGGGCGCCGTCCCAGGCGACCGTGCCGCTGACCGCATTATAAGAACCGCCGAGCGCATACTGGCGGCAGCCGGAATTCTCGGCGTTGCAATCCGCGTAGTCCAGAGTATTCTTCAGATAGGCCGCGGCCTGACCGCCAGTACCGGCGAAAGACTCACAGGTATTATCGACGGCCTGGCAAGAATCCGTACCGAAATTCCAAGTCCGCCGCTCTTCATTGCAGTAGCCATAGGCCTCGCAACCGCCGCCCTGTTTCTCCTTGATGCAAGTCTTATTATCGGCGCAATAGTCATCAGCACGCACCACGTTCAGCTCGCTCGGCTGCCGGTCGGTGTCCGTGCCGGAAGCCGGCGTGACGCTCTTATTCAAAATCTGCGCGCCCGCCCCCTCCTTGCTGCAGTAGCTAAGAGGAGCTTTCAGCACCCAATTCGGATCGATGAGGCCCTTGCACCACTCTTTGTCGAGACTGAAATCGGAACTGAATTGATTATACTGATCATTCGGATCAAAACAGGAAACCAGATCGCCGATGGTCGGCTTGACGGGGTTGGTGCTGTCAGAAGCGACCTTCGCCGCCTGCTCCCAGCCGACCGGCAAGATGCGATACTTGCGCAAGATAGAGATATTGCGCAAGGAATAGCCGCTGCGGTAACTGTCGCCGCTATTGCTGGCATTGACCTGCCAATCGCTATGCAAATAGCCGTCCTTCAGCGCTTCGGCGACGGTCTTCTGTTCCGTGATGCCCTGCGCGAAGCGGTCGTCTATGACACAACTGTCCGGACCGGGGTTTTTCGGGTCCAGGCAGACGGATAAGGAAGAAATGACATTATAATCCGCTAAAACGCCGAATTTGGGCTGGAGCAGAGTCGTCGTCACTTCTCGCAAAGCGGTCGCTCCCGTATTGCTGTTGGGATCGTCGTTACGGTTAGAAGAGGCGCGGCCGCGCGGGTTGGTCGCCTGCTCTCCTAAACTGCGCAATATATTATTGAAGCCGGACATCGCCAGCTGATTCAAGAAGAGGTTCGCGGCATCCACCAAGATATCGTTAGTAGTCTTG
>Ga0172379_10004237_pt1 | contig 21510 bp, 19 predicted proteins | sample GrowelOW334metaG_FD_119756 | JGI IMG/M metagenome (GOLD analysis project Ga0172379, IMG submission 119756) | Groundwater microbial communities from an aquifer near a municipal landfill in Southern Ontario, Canada - Groundwater well OW334 metaG | ecosystem: Environmental > Aquatic > Deep... | reverse complement strand
CGCCCCTGTACGTTGGCGCTAACCCATATCTTAGGTTCAAGGCTCCCAAGGTTAACAACCTAGTCACGAATGACTTAACCCTTGCTGAGAGCAAGCGCCTTATGGAGGTCTTAGAACACTGGGAGAATCGCCCAGCCGCCTTAGCCTTTAAACTCTGCTTAATGACGGGTAAGCGCACTGGAGAAGTCTTCCCCCTGGTCTGGCGTAATGTTGACCTTGAAGCGGGCTTTATTCGCTTCATCGTCAAGAGCCAAACTCAGGATGACATTCAGCATTACCCAATCAGCCCCGGCGTTAGGGCAATCTTTGAAGACGCTCTAAAACTCTCTGTAGAGGGCTCGGGGCTCGTTTTCCCTTCTGAGGCAGGTAAGGTTATCCTGTACCCTAAGATATGGGCTAGAATCAAAGTAAGGGCACGAATCCCGTTAGAGACTCGCGCCCATGATTTGCGCCATACCTTTGCAAGCCGTCTTCTTAGCTCAGGCAAGGCAACCTTAGCAGAAGTTCAGAAGCTTCTTAACCATAAGAGCCCTCAGATGACGGAACGCTATGCTCACCTTGCGGACGAAGCCATGAAGAGGGCGGCATACTCTGCCGACGAAATCTTTGGGTAACAGCGGGCAGCCAGGAATTTTGTTCGGTTCCTGGCTTAGGTTTGACGGGCGAACGATTTAGGACGTTGTGAAGGGGAGATATTAACAATGATTGACTCAAAGGCGCTACAAAGCTTCATTGACGCTGGCTCTTCAATCTTAATCAAAGAGCCACGGTTTTATGCCCCTCTTGGCTATGCCCAGATAACAGAGAAGGGAGACTTCTTCTTTGCTGGGCTATTCCCAGATGACCAACACCATTGCCATACGCTTAGGAAGGTTAAGGACTACGTTCTTAGCAATGCGCGGAACATGAGTTTCACGGCAGAGGTTAACGGGGTTCGTACTGGCGTAACGATTTCCATTATGGATGACTTTGAGGAATGGAAGCCGACCCATGACGAATGGCTGAAGTTTCTTGAAACGCCTGAAGGTAAAAGTTGCCAGAAGTTCTGTGAAGAAGAAATGCAGATGCAGACAAAATCGCCTTAAACTAACTGCGAGCAAGAAAGGCCGGGGGGAATGCCACGGGCAATTTCTTTATGTTGCGTTCATGCTTCGGCTGAATGGGTCACTTCGCTACTGGGAGGCTAAGGCTGCTACCCGGCCAAGACCGGGTAGCCGGAATCCTCGCGCCTAATTGCGAACCTCTGTAGCCCGCAGAACGATTAACCGAACTGAACCTCTGCTTTGGCAAGCACACGCTCAAGCCCTCTGAATGTGTCCTTAACGGACTCAAGCGCACTGTTAACCTCTGTGAGCATGCCTTCATCCACGGCGTACAGCCAGTTGTCTGGCCGCTCCGCTAGGTACAATTGCGCCTCCTCAGCCGAAAGCAGCTTCGCTTCCAGCGTATCATAATCAATAACCAGACGAAGTGTCTTGGCAACGCTTTGGGCATTCTCTTTCAGCGCCATTGGGTTCTCTCCTTGTTTCGGCTAAGCTCACAGCGTGAGCGTTTGTCCGTCTTCCAAGACCAATGCATTTGGGAAATGGTCTGGGAATAGCCTCTTATGCTCCGTGTGCATAGGAATAAGTGTCTTCGGGCAAAGGGTATCATTCAAGCGTTTCAAAGTCGCCAAGTCCGCATGGCCGCTTGTGTGAATGCGCAGGAAACGTGCCCCAGGTCTGTCTGCCAGGGTCGTATACTGCTGAGCATCTCGCGGATTACGGGCCGGGTCCAGGTTGCCAGCCCAGAGTGAGTATATCGTGGTGGAAGTGACCGCGTTTAGCTGCTCAACCAAGGCAAGGGGCCGACTTGTTTTGACAACATACCCACCTGGATTGTCTTGCAACGCGCCATGGTGCAACCCGGCATCGGAATCAAATACACGGCGCAAGAAATTGCCAAAGTAATCTGGTGCATCCTTGATGGTCACATAATGCGAAGCGGCAAAGCGCCCACGCGCCAGCACACGCACCCCGTCCCACCCCACGCGAGGAACGCTTGAGTGCGCTTGCCCGAACACCTCCAACACCCAGGCCGTGTAGAGGTCGAGCACCAGGGCGCGATTTGAACGTATGGCCGCTCTGTACACAGAGACAAGGCGGTCGATGTTCTGCCCGGAACAGACCACGCAAGACAAACCTGCTTCTTCATTAAACGCCTTTGCCATGGCCGTTTCAACGCTCGCTTCGTCGGAGTATGCCGCCTTTCCACGGTCAAGCAGAGTGCCCTCCATCACGAGCGCATCTAACGGCTTTGGTGGATGTGCCAACAGGTGTTCGAAGGCAGCGGACTTGCGTCCGTGACTTCGGAAATCGCCGGTATAGAAAAGACCCTGCCCGTCAGCCTGAACGTGAAAGCCCAGAGCATCCGGAGCAGAATGGTCCATGAGCCTTGGCGTTACGGAGAGCCTCCCTAGGTCGATTTTAACGCCTGGCTTCAATGGCTGGGTTCGCTTCCCAAGAGGTGCCAACTTTCGGAAGACACGGCTGGCATCTAACAGTTGTCGCGCTGTTTCACTCATGTAGACAGGCACACTGTCAGGAACTTGGTCCAGCAAGCCGCAATGGTCCATATGCCCATGGCTCACAAAAAGCGCATCCACCTGTTCGAGAGCGGCCTTAACGTCTGGATTCAGCGTGTCCGCTGCGTCATCCAGGGGCAAGCCTGCGTCGAGCAGGATACGTTTCCCTGCTCCTCGAACCTCCAGGCAGGAAGCACCGATTTCATTGGTGCCTCTATGGACAACAAGTTCCATCTGGATTCCTAGCGTTTGCTCAATAATGCTATTAAATCTTCGCGTGTTAGCATTTGGCTTTCATAGAGCCCATAGCCCATGAAGCTTGCGGTAGCGTAGCGGATTTCCATATGTTTGTTTAACTCGGCGTGGGCAGTCAGGTAGTCCTTATCTGTCAGCATTGTGCGCAACACAGAACTCCTGGGATTGTGGTTAGCCAGAAGGAAAACGAAATAAGGCTTTTCGTCGGAGAGGGCCGCAATATCGGCTGGTCCGCCGCTTTTCGCGAAACGCACAAGGCCGAGGTCACGCTTTATCCTGAAATGGTCCACCACTTCAGCCTTTAGCTCCTGAAGCGGCTTGTTCGTTTCACAGAAGGCAAGAGCACATTTTAAATGGTCCAGCATCCCAGACTTTCCGCTCAGTGCCCCATCACCGTATTTCAGTTCAAAGAGACAGAGGCGAGGTCGATGGTTCCTGGCGTTGCGCCGAAGGGTTGCTTCTGCTGCCCAGTACAAGCCGATGAGGTCAAATCTTGTGGCCCTATCCTCATCATCAACTTTGACCATTTTCCCGTACTCTATATCCGTAATGAAGAAGTCCGTGCCATTTGAGACGTTAGAATAGGTGTTCTCACGCACGATGAGCTGCTGAAATTCACGTTCGCTCTTCTCATGCTTCGTGAAGTAGCGGTCCATTGCGAGTTTGAGCGCCTGGAGCTTACTCATCCATACAGAAACCAGCTCTTTACTCATTACGTTTAGTTCGGGAAGTTCTGCTCCAGCAGAATCTTCAAAGTACTTCTTGTCGAATGAAAACAAAAAACGTCGGCATTTGTCTTTCGGCTCAACCCCCAGGATTTTGCCGCCTCGGTAATATATATGTACCTCTTCATCTCGAATCTGAAAATCGAGGGTATTGTCCTGGATGACGGCTTCCAGGATTGAATGGAGAATCCCACTCTGAAAGGCACCAAGGAAGGGCTGGGAGAGCGCGCGAGGCATGAGAAGCTCCTTTACGCGAAGATATTGATAGTGCTGACAGCATCCATGACCGGCAACTGCTCAACAAGGAGCCGTCCCACGGGCACACCACTCGACTCCAAGAATGAGAACTCCGGGCGGTTGAAGAACTTCAAAAGGCCGCCCTGAAACAGCGTGTCGGAATCGTACTGAGGCCAATCTGAATAGCCAGGCAGTCGGCCATAATCATAGGCTTGCGACAAGAAAGGGCGAAGCAGGCTCTGGTGAATGCGTTTAACCGGGGAAGCAACGTGGATTTGCCGCCAGGAGTGTGCGCTGGCCAAAGCCTCTTCCATGAGCCTCCCAGCCGTGGCTTGCCCAGGAGCGAGGTGCTCCTGGATGTCCACGAACAGGTGAAACTGCTCGTGCCTCCATGTTTTAAGCACTGTGAGGTGCGCTAAGCTCTCAACGTCCTCGTGCCAAAAGGAATGCCCTGTCTGGGCCATTCTGCCTATGATAGCCCAGAAGAAGCGGCGCAGCGTATCGCCAAACAGAGTGATAGTGCCAGGGCTCGACATGCCACGGTAGCACCCCAGTAACTCTTCGCCCTCCTGTTGGTAGCCTTCCAGGATGCCCCCGTCCAACTGCCGAATGGCGTCGAGATTAAGGTCGAGCGGGACATCTTGTCCCTCGCCCCCATGCTCCCGTGCCACTTGGCCCGAGAACTCCGGCTCATTAAGAGGAGCCAGGATGTACTTCGTCACCTGCTTGATTATGTCTGCCACGGTACTCTCCTAGATTGCCTTCGCTTGCAGCCGGGCCAGGATGCCTTTGTCGGCGTACTCCCTAACAAGAGTAACAAAATCCTCAATTCGTTTGTCTGAGGTTGACCGGCTCAGTAGGCCGAAATAGGCGAATCGAGCGACACCGCCTTCGTCGAAATAGAGCTTGAAAGCTTCCTTGCCATTCTCCATGTGCGTGTAGGTGTCGTAGTAGGAGATGTTCGGGAATATCCGACGCAAGACATCAAACCATTCAGAGCAGGTCGCCACATAGAATCGCTCAGGAGTAAATATGTCTTTGCGCAGAAGAAGACGGTCCGGCCTGAGCATCCTGCACACTTCTCGGTACTCGCCAAGAGAGAGCCCGAGATACCCTTCGACGGGCTGACGCTTGCTGTCATTGCCGCCATCATAAGTCGGGAAACTAATTGGGAAAAATTTTACATTTACCTCATTGCGCAGGTAAAGGTGGTCGAGGATGTATTCAGAATAATTTGCGATGCCGCATAGTCCGGCCATAACTTTCGCCACGCGAATCCCCAAATGTCCCAGTTCCACAGTGGCGCTGCTATCCTTAAGAATCTCTCGCAGTTCCCCTGCCTTGGGCTCCCAGGTACCCGCTTCGGTGAAGCTGGCGTGAAAATCCGCTTTCGTGGCTAGTTCTTTATCCGAAAGGCCACCCCCGTCTTCAATCGTGAGAAAACAAAAGGGGGCGGTTAGCGGTCCATCCCTTCTAACGTAGGCCAAAACAGTATCTAGAAGACTCCGGTCAACCTTGGGATTTGAGTTTATTTTCAGCATGTAATGCCCCTTTTTTGCTACGCACTACCCTGCGGTGCGTAGTTAAGTAAAGCAGCTGTGAGAGCTTCCTTAACTTCATCCACAAAATCCACCGGCTCTAGGACCACCGCTTGAGCACCAAACGAGAGCACCCAGCGCTTCACATCATTCCGCCCAGAGGTTGAAAGCGTCAGGATAACCGACCCGTCGGGCTGGCTATCCATCGTTGCATCCGGGAAGTCCCGCTCTATGACATAACGAGCTTGGTCACTTGAAATACTTATGACGCAGCGGATAGGGTCATTAAGGGTGACAACAAACATGCCCGCCAACGCCCGCTCTGGGTCAAAGTCCTTGGGAGGCGTGAACACGCGAGAGCCAATCTCAAGAGTCTGGATACGTTCCACCGCAATGACACGGACGTCATTGTGTGCAACCGACTGGACAAAGGCATAGAGCCCATTGTTGCGGCTGAAGATGGAAATTACACCGAACTCGAACTCTATGACCTTGTCCTGTGCAAAGGAGTAATAAGTGGATTTGCAACTGCGTCCAATTGTCGCCGCGCTCACCAAGGTGAACAGGAAATCTTCCCTACCCCGCAGACTTTTGGCCAAGGAAGGGGTGACAGGGAAAAGACGTTGCACAGCCTCGAGAGCAAGCTTCTGGGGGGCATGATTCGACGCTCGCCGTATGGCCTCCAGCGTGCCTTGCTCAAGCTGTGTGCCAGCAAGCGGTCCCAAGGAGAGCCGAGCCATCAACAGCGATATCACGTCCTGTGGCGATATCCCGAGTAGGAGCAACTCACTCGGCGGGCGGGAGAGCATGCTGGTCTTGTCCACCCTCCAGCGCTTCTCCCGCTCTCCGGGTTCACGGTGGCTCAAAAGCGTGATTCCATGGCGGTCCTCAACACGTTCCAGGATGCGGTAGATTGTGCGGCCTGTGGTGCCGAGCATCTCTGCAAGTTCCTTACGGCTGGCACCTTGGGGGCGCATCAGGAGCATTAGGGCTTCCGTCATTTTGGAGCGCTTCTCACCCCACATTCGCGTGCTCCTCATCTTCCGGCAGCCTGCAAAACAGGGACAGTCTGGCAGTTCGCCCTGCCACGACATTGAGCGAACAGGACAGCAGGAACCTTGCGTCTTGCCTGAGAGAACCCTCCGCAGCTTCACAAATTGCAGAGAGGGCGAATGGCATCTCAGCGTCAAACCCGTCCATGGGGTATGACAAGACGGCGAAAGTATTTCCATTGCCATTCATGGCCGCTTTGACTCTTTCTGCCACCGAAGCGAAGCCCCCCCACCTCAAGTCAAACTCAAAGTGAGAGTAAAGGCACGTGCCCCAGCAAAGGTCACTCTGCATTTCCGTAAACTCATTCATGGCGATGGCTTCTGGAAACACATAAGCCTTCACTAAATCCTCTATGGCTGTTGCGACATGGGTCGGCGGGCTATCCGGAGCAAAACGCACGAGAAACGGACTCGTGTTTTGAAAGGAAAAGGAAAACAAGATGGAAAGGCTTGCAAAGCCGCCCGAAATGGGAACTGGAGGCACAACCCAGCCCCCTGGGGACTCGCTGTCGGTAATGAAGGCGTACACCTCAGCGGGACCGAAATAATGGGAAAGGTCATCAATGGTGATGCATTTTCTTGGCAGAATTTCGATGGTTGCGCCGAGTATGCTTGGTGGTTCTCCTGGTGTTCCTGCTTGCATCGATTCATAAACCGAAGGTCCGTTTGGACTCAGGTTAAACCACTCAGGGTGAATCTCCACAGCACGTCGCAACTCGACCTCAACACGTTCACACATGCCATGGAGATGTCCCAACACCGACTTGTCTTGTCCATTGACGCAGACCTTTGCCTTGAAGTCGAGATATCCAGGGTTTGACATTTGCCTCTCCTTTACATCCTGAGACCGTAGTTCCCAGAACCAGCGGGTTCCCTGCCAAGAGGCAGCGATTGTTTGAAGCAGGCCTTCGCGAGTGACAGGGGAATCCATCCAGTCATCATTAATCTTTACGGCGTCGAAAATTTCTTCCTCTCCTACTTGGTCATCCAGATAGTCGTACAGCCTGTCTAACAAAACAGGGGACAAGGACGCTGGTGAAACCACGGCATAGTCCGGGTCATAATATCCGATGCTCACCGTGTCTGGCCGCTTGTGCGGCTCTAAAGAACATGAGGAAGAACTTAATTTCAGAATTGCGCCAAGGCGTGCATCGGCAAGAACGCTGTCCACGCCAACCTGGATTCTTTCCAAGAACCAATCAGAACAGACGTAGTGAACAACGCCAAAACCATCAACGGTCAAGCCCTCGACCCTAAGGCTGAGTTCACTTGAGGTGTCCACGTAGATTCGGTTGATGACCAAAACGTGAACAGATACCGCACATAGGTCCGCAACGATGCATCCTGCTAACCTATCGGAAAATAGTGTCATTCCAGCCTCGCCTGTCTGATTCCTGCATGAACAGTTCAACCAGTACAGAACAAGTGAGACAAAAGATGTCCTAGTTTGCGTAAAATCTCAAGATGGTCAGCCACCGCCTACCTCTTGGGAATTACGCCTGACGCCATCTGGCTCGGCCAGGAGTTGTCAAGGAAAGGTTAATTCGACAGCCAAGGAAGCAAAGAAAGGGCGTGTCTTACTCAAAAGACACGCCCTAGAGGGTCTGAAAAAAAGCGATAGACTGAGAAAGCTACCTAATCTTTTGCTCCTTAATGACAGGCGTTTGGCCGAACATACACTGGTACGACTCAATCATCACTTGGCGCAGCCTTTCTTTCTTGCTGTGCGCCACGATGAAACCGTCATGCATCGGAATGCAGGTTATGTTTTCCCGTGCGAGTCTGAGTAAGATGTCTTCAGCAAGACAGCTTTCATAGTACATCAACTGCATGGCCATTTTAGAGCCGTAGAATTCTGCTATCCCAGCATGCTTAGCAAGAAGTCCTTCATAAACTCGCTTGGCAAAGCCAGGCTTCGTATGAATTTTGTCTGTCCCAGGTCTCTTCTCTTTATTCGCTTTGGTTATAGTGCTGGCTATCGAACGAGCTGGTTTTCCTTTTGTACCATGAAGCATAACAGCCTGCGCAACTTTAACATACTCGCGCGGGATATCTGTTTCGCCAATCTCGTAGGCGTCCCCGCAGGGAGGGAGTCCGCTCAGGGCATAGGCCATATTGGTGTGGCAAGAGCCTAGGTCGAGATAAGCAATGGGCTCACCATCAATTGTCACGTACTCGCGAAGACCACGAGGCACGGACTGAAGGTGATGACCGTAAAACCTGCCATGCGTGACACAGTCTTTATCCGCGAACTTCCTGTAGAGCTTGATATCCCTCTTGTCGAAAAGGAAGCGCCTGGGGTCAGACGAATGCATAACAGGCTTCGGAATCAATATCTCAATTTCTGACTTCGTGATTTGCTCGTTAATCTTCCGAAGCCTGGAAGTGATGAGGCGCGTTCGCAAGGACTTTTCCGGTATATACTCTTTCTTTTTCTTGAGTGTGACTTGTTTAGTCACAAGGATTTCTGGTTTTTCGTAGTAAATTGAGCATGGTTTTACAGGGAAAATGGAATACAGGTCCACAAAGTTTTTCGTCACTCTCATTCTAGACTGTCGAGAGTCGATATCAACATATTCCCCCTGTTTCCTGTACCCTGGCTTGTGCTCAATGAAACCCCGCCGAGTGAGCATATCAATAAGTTTGATGAAAGGCTTATAGGAAACACCTGAATAGTACCCGCTTGCACGGCTATAGGCGACGAATCTCGTTGGGTCTTCGAAGCGCGCAAGCAGAAGGTTAAGGATAATTACCCGTATAGCGCGATGATATTTCGAAGCCTTCTGGGGCGTAATCTTAAGCTTATTCAGCTCAAAATCAGCCAGCAAGACACCAGCTAAATCGTCCAACGTGTCATCTTTACTCCGCACTCCTGATTCAAGCCTCCTACTATTGTCGTAGTTAATACGCTTTGGGGGGGCTGCCAATTCAAGCCTCTTAAACTCAGCTAACTCCGCAGGACTGTACTTCGTATACTTGTTAAACCCACTGCCCCTTCTTCCTAAAATTTCCAACAACATAATCGCGTTCCTCTAGGTTAAAAGTTAGACTAGCCACTTTCGATAGGCAAAGATAATACTACGATAGGAATTGTCAATAGCATTTTCCGAAATGTCTCGGATTAAGTTCAACCTTAATTGACGGATAGCGTCTGGCGGGGCTGTGCGAATAGGTTAAGGCAAGTCCGGTCCTCTTGGCTCGCTCCTATGGCCCTAGGGGGCAGGTGAAGCAGAGGCTCAAGGTCGGGGGGGGGATGACTCGGATGAACTGGCTCAGGTAACGTTGACGGATTGTGGAAATCATCGTGTTAAGCTTTCTGTTTTCATGACGGCAGTAAATATAATTTTCTATCCTTCGAGCCTATGCCTTGAGAAGATTAATCCGGCTTAATTTGGATATTCTGCCAATAAGTTCTCAAGCACTACTAGTAAACGGACATGCCGTCTTGTAATCTACTTGTACTGTATTTAAGCTAACTTTAAGCATTATTTAAGCTGAATTTTAAGTGTTAATGTTAAGGGAATTTTACGACGTGGCAACCTTAAACAAACGCTGCCTAGCACTTTGTACTATAGTTAGTCACAAAGTGACTGGGATGGAACACGACGGGTCAACAACCGTGCTCTATTTCTCGCGTAAATGCCGTCTACACGCGTTCTGGTTGTCCTTCCGTGTCAAGCTTCATGGTGAGGCGTATTCGCGCAATAAGCCTCTTTTTCATCTTGGACTTCAGGAAACATTAAGCTCATCCCCAGGCGTAATTCCAACGCTAAGTTCTGCCTCTCGCCGTACACAGCAGCCTGCACGGTTTAATCAATTTTGCATTCTCTTCCAATATTCTCTCAAACGATACGAGTAAACGGACATTCCGCCTTAAGCTTATTCTTATTGTATTAACATTAACTTTAAGCATAGATTAAGCTTCAATTTAAGCAAAGTTAAGAAATAAATTTTATGGCGCAACGGATAGAAATTTCGAATATAGTAAAAATGCATTGCTTAATAAGGTTGATATGCAGGCACTGCCTAGGCACGACTGCAATGCCAAAATTTCTAGCCCTGAGCACCATCTGGCGCATCCTGCATCAGTGCGGCTACAAACTGCCATACGCATATCAAAATCGCTTACACGCTGTTTAACGAAGCCATGTCGTGATTGTAATAAACGCGAAAATTATCCTCCGAATCTGTCAACTTTACACTTTACACTTTGTCAACTTAAATAGTGTAAACTTCTCTCACAACCATTCTACAGCCAAACTATGATTACAAATTTAGTCGCGTATGAATCCTCCATGTTGACATATCTGATTTTGTGCAATTAACCTATCTGCCGAGGATTCTGTAAACAGACTGGCGGCTAATTCCGAACTCCTGGGCTAACTTAATCTTCTCATCACCCAAGCTAGCCCTTACCCGAATCTCTTCCTCCTGAACGTCCGTAAGCTTCCGAACTCTGCCCAGGTGCTTCCCCCTTTCCTTAGCCTTCGCGATGCCCTCTCTCTGGCGTTCCTTAATGAGAGCCCTCTCAAACTCAGCTACGGCTCCTATGATTTGAAGCTGAAGCGTTTGAAAGGGGTCACTCTGCCCAGTGAACGTCAGGTGCTCTTTGTGGAAGGTCACAGACACACCTTTCCCTGTAATCTCTCCAATGAGCCTGAGAAGGTCTTGGAGGTTCCTCGCTAGGCGGTCTATGGAGTGGACGTTTAAGGTATCCCCTTCACGGATGTAATCAAGACAGGCTTCGAGCTGAGGCCGCTTAGTGTCGGCGGCACTGGCCTTCTCTTCGAAAATCTTGTCGAGCACCAGGCCGTCAAGCTGCCTGTCCGTCTTCTGGTCAACTGAACTTACCCGAACATACCCAACGCTAGCCATGGTGCCTCCCTTGGCGACAAAGTGTGTAACAAAACCTCTAGACAAGACGGGCAGGTGTGTCAATAAATTAAAACATGAGATTTTGTTACACATGAGCGCAAGGGAATCTGTGTAACCGAGAACAATCCCAGAAGGTACACCTTATGTCGCTGAAGCTTCGGGGCACTAGCGTTCCCTCTGAAAAAAATCTGAGTGAGATACCGCCACATAGCCCTTTACAAATAGAACTCATCGTTCTAGCCTGACGTACAGAGCTATAAACAACCCAAGTATGGGGCACCACGATGGCGATAGTCCATGACATGTCACAAGACCTCAAAGAAAAGCTTAAAATTGCTGCGGTACACGAAAGCTTTGAGGGCGGCCAAAAGTATGTCTTCATTGCAACTCGCAATGGGGTCAAAGTCGCTGTCAAAGTCCTTCGCGGAGTATCCCCAGAACGAGATGCACGAGAAATCGAATTCTACAAAAAATACCAGAATCACGCTGGGATACCAAAAATTATCGAGGTCGTACCCCATGACGACGAGCTTGTAATAATTGAAGAGTATATAGATGGGGAAAACTTAGCAAAATGCTGCGGTGACTACAAAAGCCAAGACCGTAAGATTGGAAAGCTCATTGTAGACATTTGCGCAATTATGACACCATTTTGGGAAGCTGGCATTGTCCACCGCGACCTAAAACCGGACAACATCATCGTATCCAAAGATGGAGCCCCCACAGTTATTGACTTCGGCATACACAAAGACCCAGAAAACACCACAATAACAGGCACAGACCAACAGCCTCACACCGTACGGTTTTGCGCCCCAGAGCAATTGATACCCAACAAAACATCGATATCCTACAGGACTGACTTTTTTTGCCTTGCACTGATAGCATACTTCCTCAAGTATGGGGTATGCCCTTTTGGAAATACAAGGGATGAAATTACAGCGGCTTATGTGGCGGGAGCTTTAAAGTTTAAATCTGACAAAAATTGCGCACTGAAGCAGTTTTTAACGAATACGTTCCATGTTGACGTCGCCCAAAGGCCCAGAAACGCATCAAGGTTCTTAAGTGGAGTGCCAACATGAAAGTTTTCCACCAGCTTGGACACAACAGGAAGTGGGCCATTGATTCATATTTCGAGAATGCAGTTGGAGATGGGTTCATATTTGGAGCTTACAACTGTACAGAGACAGATTTTGTAGACAAAGTCGCTGGAAAGGCGAAGGACGATTACCTCGGCGTTTCGATGATTGACCTCCAGTACTACGGGAGCAAGCGCTCAGATGGAGGGAAGTTGGACACATACGAGTTCCACCCTACGCATATGCCTCAAGACGGCTCTACAAGCGTTGACGGCATTGGCCTTATTCAAAAAGGGGTAAAATTCCAAAGAAAGCTTGGCCTGAAGAGCATTATAGTGCCAACGATGCACTATGAGGCATGTGACCTTAAGAAATGCAATAGGCTACTCAGCACAATTAACAAAGAGATTCCGCTGAAACGCGGCGACGAAGAAAAAGTTTACATGACTCTGTGCATACCGAAGGACGGGATTATCAGCAGAGAGTACGTCGAAGAATTGATGGTTGCCGCTACAGACATGAGTATTAAATTCGATGGGTATTATATCGCCTGTGAACCAGTCGTTGAGTATAAAAAGAAAGTCAGCATTGACTATAAGTACTACGAGAACCTTTTGTATGTGTTCCAAACGCTCAAAGGGCAAGGGTTTGAGACAATATACGCCTATGCCAATTGGGACGCGTTATTATTTTCTGCCCTTTGCGATATCGACTACATTACAATCGGGACTTATGAGAACCTTCGCAATTTTAGCTGTGACCGATTTACAGAAACCCTTCCTGGCGGTCCATCTAAGGGATGGTACTTCTCTGAGCGGTTGTTGAACTTTGTCAGAGCACAAGAGCTTGACATTTTGCGACACGCAGACTGTCTAGAAGTCATTGCAAACAGTCGAAATATATTTTCTGACACGATTCTCGACAAGCAATATAGCTGGAACACGCACAAGCCTGATGTTCACAAAAACTATTTGCTGGCGATTTCACGCCTGCTGAAAAATTTGGCGAAAGAGAGAGAGGCGACGGTGCGTACAAAAAAGCTCATCGGCTTGGTCGAAGGGGCTCGTGAAGCTTACAAAACGTTAGAATCGAAGCACAAGGTCTACCTACAAGAAGAAAGCTCGAACTATCATCTTGGGGCTTGGCTTACATTTCTTAAGCGTCACCAAGTCGAGTAAGCAATTCTTCATTGAGCATCATTTTCATTACAGTGTTTATTGGTTTTTCGGCATCAGGCTCGAATATTATTGAGAGGGTTCCACTCTGAGTTAAGGTCATTAGGCCAACTGAAAGCTGCCTGAATGTGTCCAGGTGCTTAACCGCTTGTGAGGCGTTATCTTCTGGAATGCAGACAAACGAACGCTCAGAAAACCACTTGTAGCGATGGGCCTGCCGAAGTGCTCGCCTCCAATTCGTAAGCTTCACCTCTATGGCAACAGATTCGCTATAGCAGAACTCATACTCTTTTGCATTGTAGAACTTGTCGTCCCACGCCTCAACGTAGCAACACGCCTCTAGCCTTGTGAGCGCCTGCTTTAAGGTTTTAGATTGAATCTTAGTGCTTGAAGCTAAACCAACGAAGTCCTGACCTGGGCAGTTCGCGACACAATCATATACAAACAAGTCCGCTGAAGTAAGTTCGCGCGGGTTAACCTCGTGCGCAGTCGAAGTCTCAGCGACAACAATATCAGCAACACCGTAGCCCAGGCTCACTTCATTTAATATTACAGTTCTTGTTTCCAGGTTGCGTGAGGCAGAGAATAGTGAACCGCAATTCAATTCTTTCATGACATGCTCTGTTAGCAAGTCTTCAGTCTTGTACATAGCCAACTCTCACAAGCACATATGATGCGTCGTCTGAATTATTTCCTCGAACAATTTTCCTCAGACGTCTTTGAACATTCCTCAGAAGTGAAAAATTAAAAATCTTGTGAAACATTACGAGATTTTTCTCAAACATTGGGTAGAATCCATCTGTTGCAATAAGAATCTGGTATTGGTCTTCTGCGCTCATGTATTCGATTGTGCTATTTAATACGAGCCCGTCTTTTCCAAGATACTTTGTGACAATATGCCCACTCTCAGAGTCATCTATTGTCAACTGCTCAATATACTGTTTTGTAATGGCATATACGCGAGTGTCGCCAACACTTAAAATCTGAACACTTTTTGCTTTGTCGTAAGGAATTGCTACGATGGAACAGGTCGTGTATGGTCCTTTGTACCGACTCGCCAAGATAGCCTCATTCGCCTTCGTGACTAGGCCAGACAAGTCTATCCCGTTGTGCGTTACAAATTCATCAGCATATCTCCTGAAGCATCTTATGGCGATATTCACACCGAATTTTGCTTGAGGCTCACTACTAACTCCGTCCAGCACTGCGAAGACACAGTAATCATTTCCCCTTGAGTGGATGAGTATCCCATCCTTATTGGAACTGCGCTGGACACCCTGAGTCGTGTCGTAAGTATATTGTATTGCCCGATTAGGCATAGTCTAGTGCCTGTCCTTGTGGCTCAGAACTGAGTTTGGCGACTGTGCTCCCTAGACGCACAAATTACTTTATGTTGATAGCATGTTGAGCTGAATGCCTAAAGGGAACAAGATTTAGCACTGCCTATATTCGGTTGCGAAGTATAATCGTAACTTCACCACGCCGTCTAGTCCTATTCTGCCAAGCGCATTTGCGCTTCATATTTTATTGAATAAATTCATTAGAATACCATAGCAAAACACAAAATCTCTTTAGCCAATTTTGCTGGATAAACCAACCGGACACGCTCGCTGTACTCGCTTAGCCAACACCTCATCTGCCACCCCAGCAGTCATCCTCAGGCCTCGTTAGCTAGGTGCGATTACCGCTCTGTCATCTTAAGGCTCTTATAGTTAAGAAGCTTCTGCGTTTCATGGATTGAGACTAGCCCAGAACTCACCAAACTGTTTGCGAAAGTGTGCCTCAAGCCATGTGGGTGGGTTTCCTCTGGGAGACATGCCTTCATTTTGATTCTAAGCCAGATGTTCCGGAAGAGCATGGGATTTCCTGCCTCAGAAGGGGATGCGAGCCCTGAGCCCTTCTGGACGCGTTTCCGCGCATGTTGGCCGACGTTAGCACTAGAGCTAAACCAGGATGTGGAACCATGTTTTGACGCTTGCATTGATGTTAATGTCTGGGCATATGCCTAACCTGTTGGGTACGGGACTACTTGGGCGGCTCATTTGTAACGGGGATAGAACAAAGGCTAAGTCTATGAAAACTTGCCAGAGGATAGGTGAACTAAGGCGCTCGCGAGCTTTTTTTGCGCAGGCATTAGAAAAAATCTGCTCTCGATTAGACCGGAATTCCTGTGCCCAGTTTAGCTATAAGGTGGTGTTATCCAATAGAGGTTTCGAGTTCAATTGTGAGGTTCAGGCCAAATCGCTCTGGGTCGCTGGTTCTTTCGCTCGTGGGGCTTCCGATTGCGGGGACTTGGACATTGTTCTTGATTATGAAATGCTAAACGGTAGCCAGGCCGATGGAAGACAGGTTGCGAAGGCGCTTTTTAAAACTTTCCCTCGGGTTAGCGTCTACGGTGGCACCCCGGCTGTCAACGAGTCTGGTGTAGCGTTTCCGGAAGCAGTCCTTGTTTGGAACGGGCTAGGGTTCAATTGGAAAGGTGCCATTGCTGCAATCCCAGAAGACGATGAAGGTGGAAGGTTTCAACGCCAGACCGACCGTATCCCATTTCGTTCTGAACAGTTGGACGCAGACACTGAATTCGAAAAGCTCATCGAGTTGGAAGCCCAAGGAGTAATTCGATGGGATTTCACACCGCTAGAGGAGCTTGCTCAAGCTGCCGCTGAAGATGATGACGAAAAGGAGCTTGAAGAAGTCGCTACGCGTCATTTCAGTGCGAAGACTCTGAAGCTGCTTCCGTTTTTGATGGATTACTTTCGTAAAACTAGAAGTTGGCCCAGGCCGATGCTGCGTATAGAGTTTGAGCAGACATACTTTTGCTACGGTGGTTCAATCGTCAAATTGGGCCGCCCGTACATCCCTATCGACATGCTTGATGAAGTAGCTACTTCAGGAATTTTAGTGATGCCACATATCACTGCTCGTGGTCCGAACGGCATCATGAAAATTGAGAGGGGAGACAAGCATCCATTGGTTACAGCTTCAGTTGGAGTGATGGGATACTGTGTGATTTGCGAAAATGGCGAACCAGATATTGCAGGAAGGGTAGACTCTGACTATCGGATGGCACATCGATTTTATCCAAAAGAAATCGATATATTCACGACTAAGCGCAAAGCAGCTGCTCGTGCGCGTCTTTATACAAAAGATGGTGATGGGCTATACGATGTGCGCGAACTAAATTCTTCAGATGTGCTTTCTCTCCTTTCGCAGCTCGATATTGTTTGGATTAATGACCAAGAACATGCTTTGACAATGCCAGGCAGTCGTATTGTTGAGACAAAAACAGTAAGCTCCGCAGCGGATATACTTGATGCGCTTCGAAAGAGGTAGTTCTGCGGAATGGAGTCGGATGAGCGCCAATCTTGAAGGTAGGGGGGGAGTCTAGGTGGCATGCACAGAAGCTTCCGTGACTCTTCTTGGAAAAGTGTCAGTTTTGAGTGTCAGCTTTTGACAAAAGACCCCCACGTAATGTATAGCTTTTTTCTGGGACGTACCTGACACTCTTTTTTGTAAGTGTGCGGAATTCCTCAGTAGCTGATTCTCGGAGCGGGGCTCATAACCCGAAGGTCGTAGGTTCAAATCCTGCCCCCGCTACCAAGAAGATCAAGGGCTTGCAGCAGAAATGCCGCAAGCCCTTTTCCTGTTTGCTACCCTATTGCTACCCGGCAACCAATACGGCCTCTCGTCGAGGACCAAATCAGTCTGATCAGCGCTTGACTCCTGATGGGTTTTGCGCGACCGGAACTTAACTCAGCGCCCCCCGCCTTGGCCACCCCCGGCAATCGGAGCCGGGACCTGTCGCCAAGCCTCGGGGAGCCCTTTCTTCTGATCCCCAGACCACCAACTGCTTCGATCCTCACTGCGTGGCAGCGCACAACCAGCCGCTTGCGCTTGTTAAATGAGCAAGCCCTACTGGCGAATTCACGCTTTACGGGGTTGCGACATCTGGCAGGCACTCCTCCACTACTATTTCTTTGTCCAGAATTTGAATCTGTCGTGTCCAGGTCCGTGCCTCTTGAAATCCAAGGACATCAGAAGGAGGGCTGCCATGACAGAGGCGAAAATATCCTACGAGATCCCTACCCCGGGGAGCCATGAGGACCTGGCAGATCTCCCCTTGCGCCACGTTCGCACCAACACGCGGGAGCTGCGGCGGCTGGGTCTTGAGCTCGCTGCGCGGGGACTGAACTCGGCGGCAATCGGCAAGATTCTTGGCCTGCCCGAACGAGAGGTGGGCGTCTTGAACCGCGCCTGTTCCGATAGTAAAGACACCGGCGAAGGTGCTCCTGACCCTGGCCTGGAGGCTGAGTTCCTTGCGGATATGCCGCCCTTTTGAACTAGGCACGATGCAATCAACCTGAAGGGGGAATCATGGGCCACGGCACTGTACCTGCTGTCCTGCTGAAGAAATGCGGTAACCGCATGCGTGCGGTCATGGGCTGGCGGCTCACTTCGCTCATGTCAGCCCAACTCGCCGCGAACCAGTTGGGCTGTGCTGACCTTCGGGAAAGCACCAGTGAACTCTTGCTCAAACGCTTCTTCTGGAACCGGGAGTCCCTGCTCCGTGTTGTGGCCCGATGGCCCAAGTCGGCCAGCCTGGAGCTGGATTTTCGGTTTGAGCCAAACCTTGGCACCCGGTCCAGCGGCAAGGCTGCCTTTCATGTCTTTCTGTGGGTGTTTGAGTCTTCTCCGGTCGCGGCCAAGGAGACCATCCACACCCTGTGCTTTCAGCTCCAGGCTCTGCTAGGTGCCACCTTTGTGGAGGCGGACTTCGCCCCCATTCTGGATGCCAAGATCCTTTCAGAGTCTTTGGACTTCTTCACTCCGGCGCAGACCATCGCTCTGGAGCGCAAGAGGGTCTGCTCGCTGGAGGAACCCAAGCGCAAGGCACTCGGTTTTGTGACCACTCCGCAGACTGCGAAAGCAGAACTGCCAAGCACCCCACCCCTGGTTGAGCTGACCACAAAATGGCGTGGCAACCCCTACGCCCTGGATCAACTCGTGGAGTATTGCGCGGGACTGCCGTATGTCAGTTGGTACAAGGTGCGGGTGGCCTCGGCTGGTGGCCTGGATGCAGAGCGCAAGGAGCTGGCTACGGAGCTGGAACGATACAGTGCGCTGGAGCAGTCTGCCATGCACGGGACGAGCCAGTGGGCCAAAACCCTGGCGGACATCGCTTTGAAGCGCCTGGTGGAGCTTGAACGCGAACGGCTGCAGGTGGGGGTCTACGCCTTGTTCTGCAACGGGGTGGACTCCTCGTTTCTGGCCTTCCTGGAATCAGCCATGGCAGGGGATCCCGCTGAGCAGGACATGGCCAGCCAGAGCGCCATTTCCGAGCACGCAGTGAAGCCGAAGGATGCCTTGCGCGGCGACTATTTTTCGGACCAGCGTAGCTGTTCCATTGTGGAGGCCGCTCAAGCCTTCCGCCTGCCCTTGCCGCCGGTGGCGACGCTCTCGGGCGTTGAGATTAAGAGCTTTCGCAGCCAGTACGCCCCGGATCACCTGCTGCCCAGGGGAGAAGGGAGAACCTTCCTGGGCCGCAACGAGCACCGGGGAGTGTCCCAGGACGTGGGCATCAGTCTGGAGGATCGTTTCAGGCACTTATACTGCATCGGAATGACCGGAGTGGGCAAGTCCACCTTTCTAGAGCACCTCCTTCTCTCAGACATGGAAGCTGGTCATGGGATGTGCCTTGTGGACCCTCATGGGGAGCTCATTCAAGGGCTTCTGGGCAAGATCCCGGCCCACAGAGAGAAGGATGTCATCCTCCTTGACCCTACTGACACCGAACGCCCCGTGGGCATCAACCTGCTGGAATGGCGTGACATCCAGGATCGCGATTTCATCATTGACAGCCTCTATTCTGCCCTGGACGCCATGTACGACATGAAGCAGGCCGGAGGCCCCATCTTTGAGACGCACTACCGCAACATGCTCAAACTGCTCATGGGCGACAGGAAGCACGAGCACATGTTCACCGTGCTGGAGTTTGCGCAGGTGTATAATGACTCCGCCTTTCGGGACTACCTCAAAGGCCTGACCAGCGAGTACGATGTGGTCCAGTTTCTGAGGGAGGCCATGGCCACTGGTGGGGATGCTGATTTCCGCAACGTGCGCCCCTATGTCACCTCTAAATTCACCCGATTCAACTCCGACAGCCAGGTGCGCAACATCTTTGGCCAGAGCAGGACCGCCTTCTCCTTTGAGGATGTGGTGGACAACGGGAAGATTCTGCTCATCAATCTTGCCAAGGGGCAACTGGGGCACAACGTCGGGGGGCTCCTCGCCTCGCAGGTCATCAGCCGTATCAAGGTGGCCGTCATGCGCCGCGCGAAGATGCCCGAGGCCCAGCGCAAACCATTCTTCCTCTACGTTGACGAATTCCAGAACGTGGATGGTGGCGAGTTCAGCGAGATGCTGGCCGAGGCCCGCAAGTACAAGCTTGGCCTGGTCATGGCCAATCAGTATGTGCGGCAGTTGCAGCCGAAGCGTGAGAACAACACGGATCTCATCCAGGCGATCCTGGGCAATGTCGGCACCTTTGTGCTCTTTCAAGTGGGGCCTGAGGACGCGCGACAGTTGGAGCCGCTGGTGCTCCCACAGCTCTCCAGGCATGACCTGATGAGCCTACCCGAGCGCAAGGCCTACGTGCGCGTACGGTCCGGCGCAGCTCGCAACTGGCCCTTTGTCATGGGCACCGTGAAGCATCCCGGACCAGGATGCGAGTCCGTCCGGGCCAGAATCGTGGAGCGTTCACGCTCCATATACGGCCATGACCGCCTGGAGGTTGAGTCGAAAATCCAGGAACGACGCGAGACGAAATGGGAGGACGTTGCCCGGCAACGGCCTTGCATGGACTACGAAAAAGCCCTCTGACGGGAGCACGGGAGTGAACAGGGATTTTCACTCTCCTTGGTGGCCACGAGCATCGCTTCTGGGGGTATTGTGAAAGGTGAGTTCAAGCTATTCAAGGAAGTTCTGAATGAGTACTTCAAGCATATGGAGCAAAGTATTCATCCCTGTTCCTTGATCGGAATCTGCGACCAATTGCACTGGAGCCTGCCGAAGAAGCTGGGCACTATATTGCTCCCCGGTGAACTCGTCCTGCTCGCCGGGAGCGAGGGCATAGGCAAAACCTTTCTTGCGGTTCAGGTTGCTATTGATATTGCAAGGCAGGGGGGACGTGTTCTCTACCTGTCGCCCAATGTGCCGAACCATATTCTCCTCAAAATCGCCATGGCCCAACACTCACGGATTCCGCTTTCTGACCTTTCTGCGGGAACGCTGGAAGACGAACAGTGGGTGCAGCTCTATGATGCGGCATGTCGTCTGGAAAAAATTCCCTGCATGTTCAATGACGGCAGGGACGTCTCACTGGAGGGTATGGCCGCATCGTGCAGCGCGGCTAATGCGGAGCAGCAACTCGCCCTTATCGTCATTGACGCCCGGTCATTGCCTAGAGAAACCAGTACAGCGTCAGGGCCCGTGCTCAAGGGACTTGCGAAGCGATTGAATTCCCCGATCCTTGTCCTGTCCTCGTTGCCATTGCCTGGAGCCGGGCAGTTTGCGGACGTTCAGTGCCATATTCCGGCTGGCGTGGACAGTCTCGTCACCCTGCACTCATTCAACCACGGCACGGTCTCGGGGCAAATCCGCAGCCGCCATGGCGGCACAAGAGACGACATGGCCATCTCCAGGGTCTGCGGCAACACAGGGACATGGGGACCTATTGTGGCGTGGCAGTCCCAGCTAAAAGCGTCGGAGTCGCTCCAGTAATCAGCGCGCAAGAATCCAATGCTCGTAGAGCATCCCAGGCGACTATAACCAAGATGCGTAGGAACAACCTGAGCCAATGCCTTCGGTGTTTTGAAATGTTGAGGTATAGGGACGTGCCTGAGGTGAGAGTCATTCACCCAAACCTAGGAGGCTCGGTTGACCACACATACGCCAAAGATCCTCGTGGTCGGCGACCTGCACGGACATTTCAAGCTGCTCAACGCCCTTATCACGG
>Ga0172379_10004236_pt1 | contig 21526 bp, 14 predicted proteins | sample GrowelOW334metaG_FD_119756 | JGI IMG/M metagenome (GOLD analysis project Ga0172379, IMG submission 119756) | Groundwater microbial communities from an aquifer near a municipal landfill in Southern Ontario, Canada - Groundwater well OW334 metaG | ecosystem: Environmental > Aquatic > Deep... | reverse complement strand
GATTGCTTTGGCAATTGTATCTTCAAAATATACATTGTTCATTTTCTTCTCCAAATTGAAGTTCATGAACTGGACATAGTTTTTTTGATTACCTCTGACAACGTAATGTGGTCCGATTAGAATCTTTCGACCATCAGAAAATTCCTGGTAGGCATTGATATATTTAGCCAATTCCTCTTTTGTAAATAATTGATGTTTTGGATTCTTTAAATCAAATGCCTTTTTCCTGGATGGTGTAAATCCATCTTTAAGTATTGCATTTTTGTATTGTCCTCTGGCTCTTTCGTAAAACCATTTGGTTTGTATTGCCTGGCTGTCGGTAATTGGAGTAAAGACATTTCTTGAAAGCTTTTCTAATTCAATATGATAGGGTCGGTTGCTACTTAAATCGGAAACAGAAACTTTGTTTTGAGTGTTTGCGTATTCCGAAATCCGGGAAACTATTTCGCTGAATTTTTCTTTGTTTTTGACTACCGAAAGTTTTACCTGAACAAATATGTTGGATATATCAGCCTTATCTTTCTTTTGCGTGTGATAAATGGATGCAGTTGTTTGACCTCCATTTACAATCTGGAAATCCTTTACTACTGAAATTATTTTCCCATTGCCATCTTCGCTATTTTCCAATTCAATTTCATCTGCTGTCGCTGCTATACCATTGTTGAAAGCCAGAAACATTTCGGGTTCCTTAATTATTGTGGTTCTGATTCCCTTGTTGATTTTACCATTAAACTGCAAAAAGGAACGAACATTTTGCTCTAAAAGCCTGGAACCATATCTCTCATAAATAGATGCGAGTGCTTCACCAGGAATAATTGCCAGATAAGATTGATACTCTTCATTGATTGAAGGTGAAGGAATGCATGGAACCATAAAGCCATCGGATTTAAAATTTATCTCAATAGGGATGTGAGATTTTTCACTTAAATTGTACAGGCTTTCAATATCAAATATTTTGTAGTAAAAATTGTATCCCGAAATAACTGTATTTGCAGGAAAATCACCTTTATAAAATCCGTTTGTAAGGATAAAAGCATTCACCCGAACAAGATTTTCTTTTATATCTTTTGATTTTGCCAATGTGTAGGCAAATTGAAATATTTCTGATGATTCTTCAATCTCATCTACATAATCGCTTTTGAAGTATTTGGTTTTTTCATCTACTGCGGAATAGATTGCTTTTCTAAAAAAGTTTAAAATCCGCTTCGAGGCCGTTTCAATATCCGGATTTGAAATTTTTGCTATTTCGTCTGTCCCGCTAAAAATTGTAATAAATAAATCTACTGTTTCGTAATTTTCTGATATTGCATAAGCGTTTATTTTATGCTGCTTGGGAGTCCCCAAGGCTTTTTCATCGTATTTGACAACTATGTTTTCGGATTCTCCGGATGCTGCAAGCAAATCGACTGCCTGTTGAGTAAAAACCTGTTCAGATATTGAGCCTTCTTCATCGGTTGATTGAATTGCAGTTATTTCCTGCATTAAAGCAGTATAGAACTTAGTAATTTCTAAATTTTCAATTGATGTGCCCATTATACTGTAAGGTTTTCAAAAACTGAAACTTCCGGTTGTTTATAGGCTTCACATTGCGAAAGAATAATGGAGTATTTCACATCACCAACCCCGTTGCGAATCTCATTTTCCTGGATTCTCGGAAAATTATTTTCAATATTATAAAATGTGTCCTGCCGGATAAAATAACCTGTTGAATCGTACAAATCGATATGGTGATCAAAATATCCGGCTTCATATAATTTTGATTTGAAACGATTCAATGCAATCGAATCAGTTATCAATAAATCATTTATCGAAGCGATAATCTGGTTTAATGATTCTCCGCTTTCCTGCACTTTTTCCAATGAAATATGGTAGAGAAATAGTTTTTCGAGGTGTGTAATATCAAGCTGTCTTTCACTGCTGATCTGGACTTTTTGATGATTATTACCATGTGTCGTTTTTACTTCCACTGCCCAGTTATTCATTTGGAAATCTCTTACTTCTCTGGCAGAACCTACCCAGGTATTTAATATGAGCTGCAAGTTATTATTGCATCGAAGAAATTTTCGTAAGAAATATAATTCACCAAACAAGCCTCTTTGCTCTTCGGGTGTCAGACCTTCAGAGATAATCCGCGTGAACAGGGATTTCCATTTTTCAAATCGGTTCAATATCGTTTTTACTAATTGCTTTTCGTTGGTTTCGGATGTTATGCTTGCAATTAAGTCTTCACATAAGACAGAAAATATGTCCCTATGCTGATTGTTGATTAATTTAAAAAGTAAAATATTTTTCCCTTTCTGATTGTGATCCGGGAAAAAATCAATTTGTATTTCCTGTAAATTGTCAAACATTGAAATATTTACCTCTATGCTCTCGCTTATTGATGTTGCAATGCATATCAATTTTTCCGGCTGTTGTATGGCTACAAACACATCTGGCAATACAGACCCGGAATATCGCCTTAGAAGCAATCCTTTTTTGAATGAGGTGTCATTTGCCAGTTCATCCCATATTTGATTAATCTTCGTCATCGTTGTCATTTTCTATTTCGTCATCAATATTGAATAATGCCAGGAGTTGCCTATGAATTGCATAGCGCACTGAAGAGTTGAACCGGCTACCCGGAAAACTTATTGCAAAGCCAACTAATGGGTCACTTCCTTTTGGAAGGTCAGCCCCTTCCGGGTCCAGGAAGTAAATTAGCAGTAAAGGATTTTTCGGATCTCTGAATTCATTTCTGACAATATCTCCTTTCGGATAGTCATTCTTGTATTCCTTGTTATTATGCTGGTGAAATGCAATCGTTCTTTCTAGTGCGGCTCTATATTGTTCCGGTTCTAAATCAACGAACTCATCTTTAGGACTTATTATGTGATTTTTCCTGATGAAAAATGTGGTAGAATCTGTTCTTTCTGTGGCATTACGACGAAACCAATAACCAATATCAACAATATTCCCGTTTTTATCAATTGGGAATCTTTCATTTGTGTCAGCTTTTGACATTAATGCTACACTCCAGTTTGTAAGCTCACCATTTGCAATCTGGACATCTATAAATTGCAATAAGTTGCTTGGATCAACTCTTACCAGGGAGTCCGGAACTTTGAACTTTTGGAATAGTGGTCGAATCAATGCCGGTGATACATTCTTCCACAAATAATTGTTTCTATTGGTTTCAAAAGTGTCATTAAGCGAACTTATAAAATCAACAGTCGCATCTAAATTCAATTTTACGACTACAGGATTTTTCTGTAATTGATATGATTCAACCAATCTTCCAGCCCAGGACACATCAACATTTACTGCTCTCCGGATTTTATTTGATGCGGAAATCTGTAATACACCCGGATGTGTTCGTACTTTTAAAGCATATTGTTCCGGAGTGCTACCTGCAACATCTGACATGTAATCAAATTCACTTCTTAATTCTTCGGAAGCTAATGTTATATGACAAAACCACTCATTCAATTCACTGCTTGTAAAAAGGCGACATAAATCTACATAACCTGGCCTGTAACCGAACCATCTACCCATTTGCATTAATGTATCGTACATTCGCGAGGCTCTCAGATAATAACTTACAGAAAGTCCTTCCAATGTTAATCCTCTGGATAATTTATCGCCACCAATAGCTATAACTGACAAACCATTTTTGTGGTCGTAATAGTTTAAGGCATCTGCCGAACCACCATTGATTTTTTTGACTTGAATTCTGACGGCTGCCTCACGCAATTGCTTTTCTACCTCCACCCACTCGTGAATTTGGGTCGCGCTATCAATCCCTCTTAATTCAGTGTCTAAAATTTGTTGTGAGATTGTTTTATATGATTTATAATTATCTGTATCAACCTCAAACACTTGTCTCATTTCTTCGAGAATAGAGGGTATTTTCATTTCTATTCCTCTCCTGTAAAAATCGAAAGTGTTTTCTACAAGTTCTTTAATATGGTCTTGCCAGTTAATAAACCGGCTAACATGTATCAACATTGAATTGTGTGCCGTTTCTTGTCCCCGGAGTCTTCTTATTGCGCACGTAATAATGAAACTTTTTATTGCCAGACGCAATGAGTCTGGTATTGCATCAGGCAATTCAGATTCTCTCTTGTGTCCATTCGGCACAAAGTTCTGATAATCATCAATTCTGTTTACTATTGGCAAAACTTCATCAGAGATTTCATCATCTTCCAAAACCCTTATTCCAAATACTTTTTCCGGACCAATATAATTTGATGGAGCCTGGATGTTAATAATAAAATCTTTTGGGAAAAGCTGGTCTTCTTCAATTGGAATAAAAATATTTGCAAAAGGAGTCGCAGTATAGCCCACATAACCACTTTTGTCAAATAGTCTCAAAATATTACGAATATGTTCATTTATTTTGGTTGATTTATCTTCATCCTTGTTGGTGTTTATTGATGCGTTATCCGCTTCATCATCAATCAGCAGTAATGATTTATTGTTGATTCTTCTTTCATCTTTTGCATTTATACTTGCTTGGGAACTCAGCCATTGAAATAGTTTTTCAAGCACTTTTGTGTTCTTTTTTACAACTGCAACTATCGGTTCATTGGTGTTAAAGGTTTGTGTCGTTCTTGCACTGAAGTCACCATTGTCAGAACTTGATGTGACCGAATGAACAGGTAGCGCATTTTTGCCAATTCCTACACCAATTGTATGCTGACCGGTATTAAATGCCCGCTGAAATTGGGTATCAAAACCCAAAAATCCTTCATCTAAACGAAGCTGTGTTTGACTGCGTAGATTGTTGTGAATACCAGCTAAAACTATTATCAATTTAAATCCGGCATCTGCTGCTTTGCAAATCAGGCCGGTATAATTAGATGTTTTTCCAGACTGTACTTGTCCGACAACTAACCCGTATTTACTGATTAATACATTCTGATCAGGATTAAATAACCCATCCAGGGTTCTGTCTGTGAGTTTGTCCAATTGATTTAAAACAGCTTCCGGGTAATTCTTTTCGTCCTGTAAGTAATCTCTATATCTGTTCCAAAAGTTCCATTCAATAGATGTTTTTTTATCATTTATCCAGGGTAACCTGCTTTCTTCTTTTTCAATGATCCGAAACTCATCCATTCGAATATTATAAATAGCCTGAACCTCCCGTATTAATGTGGCTTTATCTATTGCTGCAAAATTTGGGACATGCAACATCTGGGTTACAGCATCTTCAATTTGTTGTGGAGTAACCGAAGTAGACGCAGGCAGGAATATTCTGATTGCTCGTATAGCTTGTTGTATCATAATGAGGATCAATTAATAAACTCTAAAAAATGGGTAAACTGATTAAATGGATCAATGTTGGCAATTATGGCTTTTGCTTCCTCTGGTGTTTTGCCTTTTGATAGTAAGCTGGCAAACATCGTTTCCATGGTTTTTCTTATCGGTTCATGATCTATTCCTTCAAATGGGTCGCCTTGTGTTTCCGGTTCTTCTGCTGCTTTTATATAAATAGATTTGGATGGAATGTTTTCTTCGATAAACCGGATTAGTGTTTCAATTGCTTTGTCCGGCTCCGTTTGAGCCTGCAATTTTGCCATATCCAATAAAGGATGATCTCTATTTATTTTGTAAAACCATTTGGCACCTCTTTTGTGATCGATCCAGAGCGGAACAAACTTTTGCCCATTGGTTTGCTTAATAGTCTTACCTCTGTGGCGGTAAACCTCGACACCCTGCGCTCTTACTTTAGTTGCATAGTTTTTAATCTGATCTTTATAAATAAGTGGTGGACGTGCCACTGATTTTTTAATGTCAATCTGCCAATCAGCATCTAACGAATTAGGAATATCAATCTGAATTCTGACAAGCTTATAATGTTCTTCTTTTCTGAACAGGCCCAGCCAGTCACCGGATAATAAAAGTCTCTCATTTCTGTAAATATAAAAACCCTGGTGCTCGTTCCACCCTTTTGTTCCTTCAGCATACTTATAAGTTTCTTCATCAATTTTAGATTTGTGTGGCAATACAAATCCTTTGATAATTACCTTGCCATTATGCAACTGTTCTTCTGAAAAGGATTGGGTAGCTTGTTCGCTCTGCAAAAAAGGATTCCAGGGTTTTATTTCGTTGTCCTGAAAGTAGATTTTAATTTTTTTGCTTTCAATAAACCGATGAAATACCATTGCCAAATGCTTTTTCACCATTTCCATGATAAACAAGAATTTATCCAATGCATTGTTGTCGTTTTGCCGGAAATGTTTCACAACCCGGTCAATGTCATTCCAAATTACCAATGTGCCGGAACTAAATTCTGTCAAGGCGTTTTCATCAAAATTCTCCGGTAAGTATTTAAGCAAATCCCAATTGCCAGTTTGATTTACATAGTCTAAATCCCATGTCCAGTAAACGGTTGAATTATCTTGTTTCTTCGATAGAACAGTTAACTGACGTGCCTGTGAGAAAGATGCTGTTTTAAGCCCTAATCCAAATCTCCCCAAGTCTTTTGAACTTCTATCTGCTAATGGGTTTTTACTACCGGGGCGCATTGCCTGGATAAGTTCTTCATTATTCATTCCGGCACCGTCATCTTTAATAGATAACCAGGTATCGGCACCTCTCCAGTCGAAGTTTACCCATACATTTTTTGCATTGGCCGAAATCGAATTATCTATAATATCAGCAACGGCAGTTTCAATGTTATAGCCAATTGCCCTAAAAGTCTCAATCATAGAGGAGGCTTCGGGAATGGCTGAAGCTTTTATATATTTAGAATAGTCATTCATTTATATAATAAACAGAGTGTTATGTTTTTATTATTGAATATAATTTGGTCATAGTCGCACCTTTTGTGAATCGTTTTGGATCCCATTCATAAGGTTGCAAATACCAACATTGATTTACTTTAAATGTGGCGCAGATTGCTGCACTTGCAACAGTTTGTAATTTTGAACCAGTAATAGCTATTTCAAAACTAAAATTTTGATTAACAAAGTAGTTTTGATATTGGAGTGATAAATACTCCATTATTTGCTGTAGACTGTCAGAACCAAATTTTATAATCTCTGCATGATTATATTTTCTTAATGCCACTTCTGCGGCTATTTTAGCTAATTTATTTCTTGGTCCATCTTCTGCTGGTACTATAATGAGAATTTTATCATATTCACGTTCATCTAATAAAGTAAATAATCTTTCATGTTTGGGCGAAGAGAAAGCAATTAAAACTCTTCGGGCTGATGGATTTATTTCCTTTGGCAACAGAGGAATAAGTTTATAAGGGCCTTGTTCTCCCTTTAAAATATCCGATAGTGATTCTAAAAAATGTGTTTGGTCTTCAGCTTCATATTTTATTAATAACCTTTCAATATCCTCATCAAGGGGATAATAAGTTTTTGCCGCTGTATAGGCAAAATTCACCTTTTTTTGATTAATAAGAGAATTCCTGATTGAATTAAATATTATTGATTGCGGAAATCCTGTAATATCAAACAGGGTATTGTCAGAATAAATTTCATCATTTCCTGTTATTGCATCAGAATAATCTATTTCTTTTGTTTTAATATTTAATTCATCTAATATCTCAAATATTTCTTTCGATTTACCTACTTCTTTAAATTTAATTAAAGTTGCTTTCTGTGGTTCAATTTGTAATATTTTTTTAAATGATTCAAATGTGCTTTCCTCAAAACCTAGACCTACCATAATCTGTGAAATGCCTGTATCTCTCAATTCCTCATAACTAATAAAAGAGGTAATCGGTGTTTTTTCCTTGGCAATCATTTCTATTGTTCTTACCTCATCTAAATCGTCAACCATTTCATCTTTTATTTCATCATCGAAAATGGTTTTTTGATAAGAATTGTCAGAATTAATAATATCTTCTTTTTCATAATCATTTAACGCATCAATCTCATATTCTTCATCTGTTTCTTTCCTCAAATTCCTAATAAGTATTTCCTTCCCATTTTTAGGATTATTTAGCCAATCTTCTAATGCTTCACCAGACAATTCGAATCTGTCTGATTGAGCAAGTCCAATGTGTTTGTTAATTCCATATAACTTTCTGTATGTTAGCTTAAATTGTTGCTGAGGATTAACTCCTTGCCTATTTGTTCTTGAAGCTTGGGGCCCACCTGAAAAATTAAAAATACCTGCATCGATTAATTCTCTAACTTGTTTATTTTGCTTTTCAATATCACCATCTGAAACATTAATAAAGATTGAAGAATATTGTCTTAATCTTTTCTTACCACTATTTTGAAAACGCTTATAGGATTGAACAAGTAAAAAATGAGCAGCTTCTGCAAAAGATTCTGCAAAATCAAACAATCTGCCTTCCCGACGATCGATATCAAATAGTCTGGAATTGCATAAGTCGAGATAGCATTCATTTTGATTAATAGCAGAGACAGGAATTGACAAATTTCGCTTTTTTAAAATCATTTCATAAAGGGTAATAACATCGCCTATATCACCAACACATACACCCGCGATAGCAGTAATACCATGATATAATCCTTTTTTGTCAAAGGCTTTTCCAGACTTGGCAATATTTTCTGCGATTGATTGGAGACTAACATCACCTAATATTTGAGAAGGAGTTAAATTTTTTGGGTGACTTGAATGGAAATTTGCTCTTTTAAAAAGAATTTTTTCAACAAAGGCAATGCCTTCCTTTTTGTTTGAATGAATTTTCTCATTAACATGATGGCCTAAATCAAAAATATTATAATCTCTCCCTATTCTTGCCTGTTCAATATTTCCTGGAGAATTAATAACCATTTCCAGTGTTTGAGCTTCAGTAGTAAATTTGAAAGAGCAAAATTCATTTTGAAATAATAAAGAAGAAACTAGATGTATGATATTTTGATCATTTAAAAATCTAGTAGAGACATCATCGAGTAGAAAAAAAACGTAATGATTCTGCCAAATTGTTGAACACTGTTTGATCGCAGTTGCTAATTGAGGAAACGTATTAGCCGGATTTGAATTTATAGTATAAACAGTTTCGCTTTTGCAGAGACTATTGAGAATATTTTTCATATATCTCTCAATGGCAATTTCCGTTTGTAATTCTTTAAGATATTCTGCACCCTCAATATGAGTAGAGATTACTTCTGCAATAATTTTAAAAGAATCTGGATTTATTGTAGTACGATCAAGTTCTCTTAAATGTCTAAGTGCAACGATTGCCTCTAATGCATATGCAATAAATAAACGCGCAAACGGCTCATGAAGAGGCTGATCTTGGTCACCCAATTTATCTAACAACCTAGTACAAGAAACATAGAGCCCCAGATATCCTTCCTTTTTCAATCGTTGAATAATAAATTTACTATCTCTTTCTTCATCAGCGTCTCTTGGTATAGCCCTAGCATGGAACTGCAATGCTCTTATGAGCATTGTTTTTCCACATCCTCGCATTCCTGTTATAACCTGAGGTCCTCTATTACATATTTCACTAATCCATCTATCATCATCATCTACTAATAAGCTTGGTACAAACCAAGGAGCTAACGTTTGGGCATTATAAGAATCTTTAAAATTTCTTAGACTCAATGTTTGTCGCCAAGGTGAATCTACTTGGATAAAAGCATTTTTTATCTGAGTAATTACTTCGTCGAACTCATAAACTCGCAAACTTGTTACACGGGGAAACAGAATACGAGCTCTTTCTTCCAATAAACTTGCAAGTCTGTAGTCTCTTTCTTCTGAATTATACGGATTATCAAGAATTTTTTGGCTTAAGATATCTAAGGTTTTCGCAACCCAATGTAAATCTCCAATTCTATGAGATTTATCACCACTTTGAGTTTTTTCTCCTAATGAGCCAAAGTCTATTGCCACTGCTTTAATGTACTCATCAAGCTCACCCACACGCTTATTTTCATCCTTTAATTTCTGAATGATAATGTTCCCCGGATGTAAATCATTATGAAAAAGTTGTTTAGCATGAAGCTCTAATAGTATTTTTAATAGGTCTATTGCAATTTGTCCAATAGTTGATGCTTTAAGTGGCTCTTCATTTTCCAAAAGTGATTTTAAGGTCTCTCCTTCAATATAATCAAGTATAGCTATATGGCATGGAATAATAGTGTTGCCAAAATCAATATCCGCATCAAAAACATCATCAATGTCAACAATATGTTGAGCACCATCGGCTGCAATAGCATGGTATCTACATTCTTCCTCAAAATTTTTATTGAAAAATTTATAAATTTCTTTAGGTACCACCTTAAGTACCATTTTTTTTGTGCGTATAGTAGTCAGTTTTTCAACAATATAAGTAACGCCGTAGTATCCTCTACTCAGTGCTTTAATCACTTGGAGATCTTTGATTTTTGTTGGAGCCGTTCCTTCATTTAATGGAAATCCATAGGGGAATAAACATTTTGGACACAAATCTTCCAAATTTTTTTCAGTATAATCACTTTGTGGACAATTAAAACAGCAATATTTTTCCATTATATTATTTCTTCAAAATCATTTAGGTCAATTGTTTTTAAAGTTGTTCCAAAAGAACTTTTGAGATCAATTGCGAACACTTCTTTATATTGGTCCTCACATCTGAATGTGCAAATAATTTCTCCTTTATCAATATGTGTATTTGACATAGCCTTCAATATTAAACCGCAATTATCAGGAAATAATTCATCACTTTTTGATTGTATATTTAGAAGGGCTTTTCTGATTTTCTCCATATCAATGGATAAAACGCCACTCTCGCTTGCATAAATATTATATTTATGCTGTTCATTTACAGTTTCAGCAATTTGTTCAAAAGATGATATTAGACCTTCCTGAATTCTGATATTTTCATAAAATGCCTCACGTAGTGAATTGAGAGAATAGCCATTACTGCTTTTGTTAATACTTATGGAATTTGCCATTGCAAAACAATGTTCTAAATGTTTTGCAAGATAAGTGTCAAAATTGCTTGTAAATATTTTTTGTAAGGCAACAATTGCTTCGCCACGCCCAATGTAAGGTTGCTGAGGAATATTTCCATTGGTAAGAAAGCATTTTGACAGGATTCCTGCAAGATTCGCGATTTTGTTGAATCTGACTCCGTTATGATACGCTTCATCCCAAGTTTTACCAAAATTCCCAAAACTTGATACTCTTATATCAAGACCAACATAATTTAATCCGACAGCGATTTTTTTTGATAATAAAGAGGCAATAACTAGGGAGGGTATGTCTACCGCATTTGTCCTTTTTCGGTATTGAAAAAGCAACGCGTCAAGTGGAGTAAAGTTTTCACTTGCAATAAAGTGAACATATGATGAGCTATTAATCCATTCATATAACTGTTTTAGGTCTGGATTTATCTTATATCCAGAAATTTGGGATAATACGTCAATACCACCTGCCGGTCTTCCTGGAACTCCTAATTTTAGAACATTATTACCCAATATTTTCAAGAACAAAGGGCATAACAACGTGGAAAGGGAAGATGGGCCACCGGTCGAAGGAATATCACAAACGTTCATGCCATTTTCTAATCTGATTCGATCTCCAGAATTTGCCAGTCCATTTGCCAGATAAAGGATTTCATTATCGTTTAAATCATACTTACGTGAATAGCTTACTAAAATATCCATGTTTGCTTCATCCGGACAACATAAAAAGCTATCAAGAATCTCTCTGCTTCTATTTTTTTGATTTAGCATTTATTAAAGATTCTTGATTTTTTCAGCTATACATTGAGCCATCAGCGGTGGAACAGCATTCCCTATTTGTTTAAATGCCGCAGTTCTGCTTGGTTTATCATTCATCCCTTCAAAATAATAATCATCAGGAAAGGATTGTAAACGTGCCGCCTCACGTGGAGTTAAAGATCTGTTTTGAGTTATGTCGGGATGAATGTAATAATGGCCATCTTTGGCAATGTGGGCTACAATTGTTTGCGAATAAGCTTTTTCAGCAGCAACAACTTTAAAACGGTCAATAAAAGAGCTCGTATTCTTGTGTGTCTTTAAACTTTGTGGAAGTTCATTATAGTCCAATCGTTCTCCTTTTTCCCATTTGCTCACGGCAATACGGTATATTTCCTTATCCTGTTCAGTATGTGGTCGGGCTATATGCTGAGTAGTAAAATCAAGACCATTCCGAATATGACTCTGAAAAAGATAATCTCCGTTGTAAATATCATAATTCGATTCAAAAAAGCTTCCTTCTCCTGCTTTTAATCGTTGTAGGTCATTTAGGATTTCAGAAACAGTTACATTGGGATTCCATTTCTCAAAATCAGGATAAAAACCTTCTTCAGTTCCTTTTTTACCAATGAGTATGACCCTTTTGCGGTTTTGAAGTACTCCGTATTTTTTTGCTTCTTGTACTTTATATTCAGTAATATAGCCAACTTCTTTAAAAAGATCAAGCATCATCTGCAAGTATGATTCGCCTGCCTGAGTTTTTGCAGAAAGAAGACCAATTACATTTTCAAAAACAAAATATTCAGGCTGATAGTATTCAAGATATTTTGCATACTGCTTGAAAAGAAAATTTCGCGGGTCACCATGCATCCGGTTTTTATCGCGCGAACGCCCCACAACAGAATATGCCTGACACGGAGGACCACCAATAATTAGATTGATGGTTTTATTGCCTTTGAGTTTATCAATTTGGTTGAAGATTTCCGGGTTGGTTTCATATCCAATAGGAAGGTTTATTACCGATTTCCTTTTGTCTTCCGGTAATAGTTTATAAAGTTCATCTCTGGTAATTCCTTTACCTTTGATGTATGAAATATATTTCCCAAAATCTGGAGTTCCATTTAAATGATGATAAGCGGTTCGGGTTAGTAAAGTATTACAGGCGGCTTTATCCATTTCAACATGCGCAACAGGGGTAAAGCCCGCACGGATAAATCCTTCAGATAAGCCACCGGCACCAGCAAAAAGATCAATGTAGTTCATCCAGTAACTTGGTTAGAGTATTGTTAAGATTGTTACCTTTCAGTTCACATTCAAAAATAGTCACAATTTTCCAGCCGGATTCTGATAATTGAAGAAAGTTTTCACCATCCTTTTGTTTATTACCATTAATTTTATCTAACCACCATTCTGTCCTTGTTTTCGGGACAACGTAATATTTGCAATTCTCATGACCATGCCAGAAGCATCCATTTATAAAAATAATCGTTTTGTATTTAGGTAATACAATATCCGGTTTACCTGGAAGGCTTTTTACATGAAGCCGATATCTAAAGCCTTTTGAAAAAAGAAATTTTCTGACCAAAATTTCCGGCCTTGTATTTTTGCCTTTGATCTGGCTCATGTTATAACTTCGGGTTTCCTTGTCGTGAACATCAGCCATATTAGTTCCCCTCCTTTAATTTTTCAAATACCCAAACCGCCAGCTTTGCCCATCGGGGAATATCCTGCCGATTTATAACTGTCCGGATACTATCATTGCTATTCCCTGTGATTTTAGCGATATCCTCGTAGGTCCAACCAAAATGTTGCTTCATCCGGTCAAACCGTTGTTTCCAGCTCATCAGATGGAAAATATTTCAAGTTCAGTTTTAAAGAGCAACGAATAAAATTCACGTTTCAAATTGGGATCATCAAATTCATGATCAAATATTTCCGTTTCTTCCAATCGTAAAGTAAATTCCTTGCCTTCTCTGCTTGTGAATGAAAAATTAATACTGATTCCATCAATATTAATTTCCCGTGTTCGGGGAAATCTATTTTCAGAATTAACCAACAGATAGTTTTTCATGTGAATTATTTTAAAATTTAGTTGCATAAAGATAAACATATGTTTGCATTTTACAAATATATTTGATTTATTGTTGATGAATAAAGATGCAATCGTTTACATTTTGTGCACAATTGACGGGGTGAATCTGATTGACTCTGTCAATTATGCCCAGTTGTACACTTTATGCCGGATTGTCATGAAAAACACGCTTACAAAAAAGGGGAAAGCCTAATCTTTATCGGATTTATAGGAAGCCATGTATAACCCCGGTTTTAATTATACCGAATTCGGTACAATTAAAAATGCTGCCGGTAGTAACAATTTTGTTTTATCTGCCAAACTGTGGATTGAACGTACCGGTGCCATTGGATTATCTGCAAAGGCTGGTAGATATGGCGGAACTTTTGCCCACAAAGACATCGCTTTTCATTTTGGAATGTGGATTAGCCCACGATTTCAACTGCTTTTGGTTAAAGAATATCAACGGCTGAAAGAAGATGAAAACAATCGGCTTAAACTGGAATGGAACCTGCAGCGCACCCTTTCAAAAATCAATTACCGGATACATACTGATGCCATTAAAGAGAAGATAATTCCTCCGGAGATTACGCCACTGCAAGCCACTTCCATTTATGCCAGCGAAGCCGATCTGCTCAATGTTGCACTGTTCGGAAAAACAGCAGCACAATGGCGCAACGAAAATCCTGATGTCGATGGGAATGTGCGTGATATGGCTACTTTGGAGCAATTGGTCGTGTTGAGCAACCTGGAGAGCATCAATGCCTTACTTATTCACCAGGGATTGTCGCAAGGTGAACGGTTAAAGCAGTTGAACTCCATTGCCATTACGCAATTGAAATCACTTCTTGGCTATAAGCAAATTGCCAAGCTAAAATAATTTAAGGGGTCTGCGTTCTCCTTAAAATTTAAACCATTCATTTGAAAAGCCGCCCGGCCGGGCGGCTGTACCTGGCAGCGGGGATATGGATAGAGTCGTCCTGCCGGACGACCCTGCCTGAAGATTTGTCCGGGAAAATTCGTTTTTGATCGAAAAATGGGGTAAATTTATGTAAGACCTTATTTAAGCACAAATGGCAAAGAAGCAAACGCTAAAAGTTGAGAGTTTTGAAATTGTCCTTTACTCACAGAATAGTGAAGATTATATTTCCTTAACGGATATGGCCAGGTTTAAAAATGCAGAAACGACCGGTCTGGTCATTTCACATTGGCTAAGTACCCGATATACTGTCGAATTTATGGGACTGTGGGAAAAAATGAACAACCCAGTTTTTAATGTTACTGAATTCCGTAACATTAAAAATGAGAGTGGAAGCAATGGATTTGTTTTGTCCGGAAAACAATTGATTGAAAAGATTGCATATATTTTATAAAATCAGGAGATATGGCAAAAAATAAAGCGATATATGTGAAAGGTATAGAGATAACGATTATCAAACAATTCGATAACGATTACATTTCTTTAACCGACATGATTAAAGCTAAAGACGGTGATTTTTTTATCTCCGGTTGGCTCAGGAACCGCAATACCGTTGAGTTCCTTGGCATTTGGGAAAGTGTATATAATCCGGATTTTAATTATGGCGAATATGCCACAATTAAAAGTCAGGTTGGGTTGAACAATTACAGAATTAGCGTGAAAGAATGGCAGGAAAAGACAAATGCAATTGGGCTACGCCATTGCAAGCCTCGGCTATATATGCCAGCGAAGCCGATCTGCTCAATGTCGCACTGTTTGGAAAAACAGCAGCACAGTGGCGCAACGAAAATCCTGATGCCGATGGGAATGTACGCGATGCAGCCACTTTGGAACAATTGGTGGTATTAAGCAACCTGGAGAGCATCAATGCCATGCTTATTCATCAGGGACTGCCACAAGGCGAACGGCTAAGGCAGTTGAATGCCATTGCCATTACTCAATTGAAATCACTACTGGGCTATAAGCAAATAGCCAAACAAACCCGTTACAAATTGTAACGGTTTGAAAATGGAAGCCTCGGATGCTTAAATTCTGCCTTACTTATAAATATCTTTTCTATGTCCAGCTTCATGATCTGTTTTAGGGTATAACGCTCAACTAAAACGGTGTACTTCATTTTACGGCATCTTGAATTTCGCTGAAAGCTTGTTCAAAGGGTATTGGGTCGCCCTTATGAGTCTTGGCCTTACGGTATTCTTTTATGTCTTCCAGTTCTTCCGAATCGGCTACAAGTTTTTCATAAACCCTGATGGGTACCTGAACGGCTATTTTATGACCCTTCTTGTCAATTACAAAATTCTCCTGAAACATCTTTAAATAATTAAATGCACCAAAATTTATTATGCAAAGGTATTAAAAATCATCTGAGTGAAGGTGTGAGTTCTTTATTTGGAAACAAATTCATGGATTTGCAGGGCAGCATCCCTGCCGGAGCGTATGGCATGAACCACCAGACTGGCACCACGGGTTGCATCGCCAGCCACAAATACCTTATCTATGCTGGTGGCAAAATCACTTGCTTTGACATTCCCCCGTGAATCATAATCCAGTTTCAGGCTGTCAAGCAAACCTTCGTGAACCGGAGATAAAAATCCAAGCGACAACATCACCAGGTCGGCCTCGATGAGCTCTTCCGTACCCGGGATCTCTCTCATGGTCATTTGTCCGTTGTTTTTTGTCCACTCCACTTTAACTACCTCAACGCACTTCAAAACGCCATTTTCTCCGATAAACCGGCGGGTATTCAAAGACCAGCGTCTTTCGCAGCCTTCGAGATGCGAGCTGGAGGTACGCAATGTATTGGGCCAGAAAGGCCATGGGTTATCTTTCTCCCTTTTTTCGGATGGTTTATCCAAAATTTCAATTTGAGTTACAGATGTGGCTTTTTGACGGATGGACGTTCCTACACAATCCGATCCGGTATCACCACCGCCGATCACCAACACCTTTTTGTCTTTTGCATGGATTCTAACAGCATCGGAGATTGCTTCTCCTTTCACTACCTTATTCTGTTGTTTGAGGAAGTCCATGGCGAAATAGACCCCTTTCAAATCACGTCCCGGAGTTGTTTTCAGATCGCGTGGCAACATGGCCCCGCAAGCGATGCAAACAGCATCAAATTCAGCCAAAAGAGCCTGCCCGCTAATGTCTTCCCCAACTTTTGTATTTGGTTTGAAAATGACTCCCTCTTTGACAAACAGGTCAATTCTCCTGTCGATGATTCCTTTGTTCAGTTTGAAATCCGGAATGCCATACCGAAGCAAGCCTCCGATCGCGTTGTCCTGCTCAAAAACTGTTACCGAATGGCCTGCCTGGTTGAGCAGATCGGCAGCCGAAAGGCCTGCAGGGCCTGAACCGATTACAGCAACCTTTTTTCCTGTCCTTTTTTCAGGAATGTTCGGGAGTACCACGTTCAGGTCGAAGGCATGTTCGACAACGGAACACTCGTTTTCACGAATGGTGACCGACTCATCATGGATGGCCAGGACGCAGGATTTTTCGCAGGGAGCAGGACAAATTCTTCCTGTAAACTCTGGAAAACTATTGGTCTTGTTTAATATTTGGTAGGCCTCATCCCATTTACCGCGGTAAACAGCATCCTGCCATTCAGGAATATTGCTTCCTACCGGGCAAGCCCAGTGGCAAAATGGAACGCCGCAATCCATGCATCTGGATGCCTGGTTAATGCGATCCTGTTCATCGAGGGTTTGCTCCACCTCACCAAAGTCGCCTATCCGTTCACTGACGGGACGATATCCGCTCAATTTTCTTTCTATCTCTATAAAACCTTTTGGATTTCCCATTTCAATCTCAAATTAGTCTCTTGTTTTAATAATAGCGATCCGTTGTTCGCTTTTAGCCTTTTATTCGTGCATAAAAAATATTACACAGAGTTTCACAGAGGAATCACTACTTGTCCCGACATGTCGGGAGAGTTACACAGAGCCAATGAAAAACATTTTAAGCTCTGTACTACTCCTTCTTCTTATGTGTAATAATTTTCATGACTTGACTTTAGATTTGGATTACTCTCCCTGGTAAGAGGGGCTTTATCCTTTATCCTTTTGACATTATCCTTTATCCTTCTTACTCCCTGATATTCGGTGCATCCTCAGCCATCTCCAGCTTGCGTTTTACCTCTTTGAGTTTCGCTTCGTTCAATACTTTCTTGTATTCCAACGGGATAATTTTGACAAATTTCGGAAGATACTCTTCCCAGTTGGTCAATATTTTTTCGGCCTGATTGCTTTGTGTGTATAGAAGATGTTTCTGAATTAACTCCTGAAGTTCCTGAATATCAGCCTTGTCTTCAACAGGTCCAAGTTCAACAAGTCCTTTGTTGCAGTAATAGTCGAAATCACCGTTTTCATCCAGTACATAAGCAACTCCTCCACTCATACCGGCCGCAAAATTTCGTCCGGTGGTACCCAAAACTACTGTGCGGCCACCTGTCATGTATTCGCAACAGTGGTCGCCGGTTCCTTCTACGACAGCCTTTGCACCTGAGTTACGGACGCAGAAACGTTCGCCGGCTACACCTTTGATGTACACCTCTCCGCTGGTCGCACCATATAAAGTGGTATTGCCGACAATGATATTGTTTTGTGGTTCAAAAGTGCTGCCAATTGGAGGAACAACCACAATTTTTCCTCCCGATAGCCCTTTCCCAAGATAATCGTTCGAATCGCCTTCCAGTCTGAAGGAGACCCCTTTGACCAGAAACCCACCGAAGCTTTGTCCGGCCGAACCTTTGAAGGTGCAGTTAATGGTATCTTTTGGCAAACCTACTTCACCGTATCTTTTCGAAATTTCACCCGACAGCATCGCTCCGGTGGTTCGCATCACGTTGTTGATGTTGTGGCCGATCCACACTTTTTCGCCATTTTTGATCGCTTTATTAGCTTCGCGGATCAGGGTGCGGTCCAATACATCATCCAGGTCCTTGGTGTTGGGATGGGTATTGCGGATTGGATAGATTTTTGCCTCCTCAGGGAGATAGAGAAATTTGGAGAAATTGACATTCTTCATTTTCCAATTGGTAACCTCCGGATTTGCTTCCAGCAGATCGCAACGGCCCACCAATTCATTGAATGTGCGAACGCCGATTTCGGCCATGTATTCACGGACCTCCCTGGCTATGAAATGGAAGAAGTTGATCACATATTGCGAACGGCCGAGAAACCTTTTACGCAGGTTTTTGTTCTGCGTGGCAATCCCGGCAGGGCAAGTGTTGAGGTGACATTTGCGCATCATGATGCAGCCCAGGGAGATAAGCGCTCCGGTTGAAAAGCCGAATTCTTCACCTCCGAGCATTCCCATGATGACCACATCACGACCGGTCTTCAGTTGACCGTCGACCTGCAGTTTAACCCTTCCGCGGAGATTGTTCATCACCAGCGTTTGTTGGGTTTCGGCGATACCAAATTCGGCGGGCAAACCGGCATGTTTGATCGAACTTGCAGGTGATGCCCCTGTTCCTCCTTCGCAACCGCTGATGGTGATGATATCGGCGAAACCTTTGGATACACCGGCAGCAATCGTTCCTACACCCGTTTCGGAAACCAGTTTGACGGATACTTTGGCCCTCGGATTGACATTCTTCAAATCAAAAATCAACTGAGCCAAATCCTCAATCGAATAGATATCGTGGTGAGGGGGAGGAGAGATCAGTGTTATGCCTGGTGTCGAATTTCGCGTCTTGGCAATGATTTTATTTACCTTAAAACCAGGCAATTGTCCGCCTTCACCCGGTTTAGCCCCTTGCGCGATTTTGATCTGCAGTTCATCGGCATTCATCAGGTAATTATTGGTAACGCCGAATCGCCCGGATGCGACCTGTTTGATTTTTGAATTTCGTTCAGTTCCGAAACGATCGGGATCCTCGCCTCCTTCGCCGGTATTGCTTCTTCCGCCAATCTCATTCATGGCAACGGCCAGGGCTTCGTGTGCCTCTTTCGAAATGGAGCCGTATGACATGGCGCCTGTAACAAAACGTTTCAGAATCGCCTCAATCGATTCAACTTCCTCAAGTGGGATCGGATTTTTTTTCCATTGCAGGGCGCCCCTTACAAAAGCAGGCTTTCTATTTTGTTTATCCACCAGGGAGCTGAATTTTTTGAAGACATCGTAATTGTCTGTCTTGGTTGCCCATTGCAGCAAGGCAATGGATTCAGGATTCCAGGCATGGTGTTCGCCGTTGTTGCGGTAGTGGTATTCGCCGTTGGTGTCAAATATGACCTTTTTCTGGTCTTTGCTGTAGGCATCCTTGTGGAACATCACGGCTTCCTCGAACAACTCTTTGTATCCAACACCGCTGATGCGGGAAGCGGTTCCCTTGAAGTATTCGTCCACAAGTTCATCGCCCACGCCAACCGCTTCGAAAAGTTCGGATCCATGATAAGAACGAAGTGTGGAAATGCCCATTTTTGAAAACACTTTCAGCAGCCCTTTGTCGATGGCTTTGATGTAATTTTTTCGTGCCTCGGCGTAAGGTAGTTTGATCTCTCCGGATTTGACAAGATGACTGATTGCACCGAAAGCAAGGTATGGATTGATGGCGCTGGCCCCATATCCCAGCAGCAGGGCGAAATGCATCACTTCACGTGGTTCGGCGCTCTCTACCAGGATACCAATCTGCATCCTTTTCTTCATTTTGATCAGGTGGTGGTGAACCGCTGCAACCGATAGGAGAGATGGGATAGGCACCAGATCCTCAGAGATGGTACGATCGGTGAGGATGATGAAATTCTTCTTTTCATCAACCGCTTTTTCTGCATTTTCGAGCATTTTTTTGAAAGCCTTTTTGAAGCCCTCTACACCCTCTTTGATGGGGAAAACCATCGGAATGGTAGCATGGGTGAACACTTCGAGCTTCATGTCCTTGATTTTTCCAAGGTCGGTATTGGTGATGATCGGACTTTCAAATTTGATCAATTTGCAATGGTTGGGCGTTTCATCCAGGATGTTACTGCTGAGAGAACCTATGTAGTTGGTCAGCGACATTACCAGTCCTTCCCGGATTGGATCGATGGGAGGATTGGTTACCTGGGCAAACAACTGTCGGAAATAGCTGAAGAACCGTTTGGGTTTGTCTGAAAAAACGGCCAATGGAGTGTCGTTTCCCATCGAACTGGTTGGTTCATTGGCTGTTTCGGCCATTTCTTTGATTAGGATCTGCATCTCTTCCTTACTGTAACCGAAGACTTTGCTGTATACGCCAAATTGGTCGCCCATGTTCGATGGCACGCGCTGTTTGACCACGATGTCTTCGAGCATCAACCTATTCTCTTTGAGCCAGTTGAGGTATGGATTTCTCCGGCTGAGATCGGCTTTTACCTCTTTGTCAGGAATCAGGATACCCAGCTGGGTATCGACCAGCAACAATTTACCCGGACGCAGGCGTCCTTTCTCTTTGATCTCTTCCGGTTTAAAAATTTGAACTCCCACTTCAGAACCCATCACAATCAGGTCATTTTTTGTAATTATATACCTGGAAGGTCGTAATCCGTTGCGGTCCAAAGTGCCGCCAATGTATCTTCCGTCCGAAAAGACCATGGAGGCCGGGCCATCCCATGGTTCCATCAAGGTGGAGTGGTATTCGTAAAAGGCTTTCAGACTCTCCGGTATCGGATTCTTTTCATTGAAAGATTCGGGGATCATCATGCATAGGGAGTGCGGCATGCTGCGTCCCGTCATGTGCAAAAATTCGAGGGTATTGTCGAACGAGGCCGAGTCTGATTTGCCGGGCTCTATAATCGGATAGAGTTTGTCTATTTCATCCCCAAACAGTGCCGATTCCAAAAGAGACTCGCGGGCATGCATCCATTGACGGTTGCCCTTGATGGTATTAATCTC
>Ga0172379_10004235_pt1 | contig 21527 bp, 22 predicted proteins | sample GrowelOW334metaG_FD_119756 | JGI IMG/M metagenome (GOLD analysis project Ga0172379, IMG submission 119756) | Groundwater microbial communities from an aquifer near a municipal landfill in Southern Ontario, Canada - Groundwater well OW334 metaG | ecosystem: Environmental > Aquatic > Deep... | reverse complement strand
GGAGAATACGTGCCGGACCTCACCATATTTTTAGACCTTGATCCTTTTCGCGTCATAGAAAGAATACACGGACGCGTTGATGAAAATAACCGCTTTGACGAAGAAGACATCGCTTTTCACGAAAGGGTAAGAAAGGGTTACTTGAAACATCTCGAAGGCGTTCGCCATCGCATCGTTGATTCCGATCGCCCATCTGCGGAAGTGACGAAAGAGGTAGTAGAAATCGTTAAAGCATTTCTTGCCGAAGAAGAGTGATCGAGCTTACCATCGTCATTTATTTTTGATCTCATGAAAAGAAATTTATTTTTTATTTTATTTTTTCTCATTGCTTTGGCGCCGTCCGTTTCATCAGCCGCGGTTGAGGTTTTTCTTGACCCGCCTTTTCGCAAGGTGAACATCGGCGATACTTTTATCGTCAATATTCGCATCAAGACGGAAGGCGAGTGTGTGAATGCCATACGCTCGGAAATACATTTTCGCACGGAGGATCTGAAGGCGATCGACTGGAGTTCGGGACAATCATTGATCTCTCTTTGGACGGAAGCTCCGAAGATCGATCACGAAAAAGGCGTTATAACTTTTTCCGGAGGCATTCCCGGCGGTTATTGCGGACGAGTGATCGGAGATCCCGGGCTGACGAATATATTGGGAAAGATCATTTTTTCCACCCCGCCGTCGCTTTCCAAAGAAACGCTTCCTCAATTTACCAATGTAAATTTTACGAATGCCGAAGTTTTATTAAATGACGGAAGAGGAACCGACGCCGAAGCAACGACGAAAGGCGCGCAGATATCCGTGGTTAATGAACGCAGCGGTGTCGTGAATGAATGGCTTACCGAAGTGAAATCCGATGTCATCGCGCCGGAATTGTTTACCGTGAGCGTGTATCGCGATCCGAAGATCAGCGACGGAAAATTTTTCATCGCATGGTTCACTGAGGATAAACAAAGCGGCATCGATCGTTATGAAGTGATGGAAACGAATCCTTGGAAATTCGGGTTTCTTCCGAGTACCGACAAAGAAACTTCCTGGGTTCCCGCCGAAAGTCCGTATATTTTGAAAGACCAGAATCTGCGCAGCAAAATACTGGTAAAAGCCATTGATAAGATCGGGAATGAGCGCATTGTAGAGTTCAATCCGAAAACCTCGATCATTCCCGGCGTCAAAGATATTTGGACAGAGCTTGCCGGCATATTACTCCTTTGTGCGATCATAGGCGCGATCTATTATCGAAGGTTCATTTCATTGAAAAGAATCGATCGTAGCGTAACCGCGGAAATAAAATAGTTCGCCATTTTTGGCACTCCGATCCCATTTTCCGTTTTCTATTTTTTTGTTTTGTTATATAATTGAGTTGCATGAAAATTTTCTCTTTATTTATTTCAACTTTTTTTATTTTTCTGTCGGCGGTGTTTCCGTCCCTTGCTTCGGGAAATGCGGCTCTTTTCCTTTCTCCGACGCGGGGAAGCTATCCTATCGGAGAAGCGTTCACGGTCTTCGTGAATATCAATACGAATGGAGAAAAGATAAGCATGGCGGAAGGCAGCGTTACCTTCAGTAATTCAGAACTTGAAGTCGTTGAATTATCAAAAGAAGATTCCATTTTGACCTCGTGGAATACCGAACCGTCGTTTTCTAACGAAGAGGGTGTTGTCCGTTTCGAAGGATTAACCGCTGCCGGCTATACCGGAACTGAAGGAAAAATACTTTCCATTACGTTCAAAGCTTTAAAGAACAAAGAAAGCACTGTTCGTTTTTCCACGGGTGCCGCGATCATTGCCGCAGACGGAGCTGGAACCAATATCTTGACGAGTATGGATGCCGGGAAATATGAACTTACTCCGAAAGAGGTTATTCCCGAGCTTGAGTCCGTGGCAACTTCCACTCCCGAAGAATCCTCCTCTTCCGATTCACAAGCGTCGACGACCGATCCCGCCCCCGCAGTTCCTTTTGAGTTAGTATCCCCAACCCACCCCGACCAGACAAGATCCTACGCGACCTCAAGCGCCGCCTTCGAGTGGAAATGGGAAGGGAATATTTCATCCGTCGCATTTTCTTTGGATACTAAGCCGACCACGACTCCTAAAAAAGTGTATGCTTCTCCGATAACGGAAAAACGTTTTAAGGACCTTTCGGAGGGGGTATCCTATTTTCATTTTCAAAGAAATGAAACGAACGGATCATCGACGCTGATCCACTATCGAGTCGGAATTGATCTGACCCCGCCGGATCATTTTGATATTACAGAAAATAAAGAGATCACCGATGCCTATGCTTTTAACTTTGACGCGTCCGACAAAATTTCCGGAATTGAAAAGTATGTCGTTAAGATAGACACGGGAACCGAGAATACTTGGGCGGACGACGGAAGCCATATTTATAGATCAGCAGGGCTGAAACCAGGAGCTCATGCGCTCAAGGCAAAGGCGCTTGATGCCGCAGGAAATTTCGTCGAACAGTCTTTTTCTTTTACGGCTCCGGTAACAGGCGCTCCCTCATTCGTCGAGAAGCCGAAAAGCGTTGTCGTTGATGAGCCATTCATACTCCGGCTCAAGGCTCCGTCTGCGGCGAAGGTCAGGGTTATTGTCGAAACGGATAAGGGCGGTAAACAGGAAGGCGAAGCGGTAAAAGGATCGGACGGAATTTTTTCCTACACCGTGGCAGAGCATGCCGTGAAAGGAGCTTATACGGTAAAAGCCGTTAGCAGCATAAAAGGAGTGGAGAGCGAACCCTCGGAAACTATCGCCATCATCTCCAAAGGAAACATCGCTTATTATGCGAAAGCAGCATTTGTCTTTTTAAAGAAACAATCCGCAAAGATATTTATTGCCGTTCTCGCTCTCCTCGCACTATTTTACGGATGGTCGGCAATAAAAAGAAAAAGAGGCGAGGAGGAAGTCGAGGATGATCCTGAAATTCCTCTGTCTGCGAATAAAGAAGTTTTGCCGGTCGCGAAGACAAGTCCCGCCGTTGCCGAACGAAGTGCCGCCAATTCGTTTCAGGTAGTGATAGGGAAGAGGCCGTAAAAGTCCATAAAGTCCATAAAGTCCATAAAGTCCATAAAGTCCATAAAGTCCATAAACTTAAATTTAAGTTTATGGACTTTGTTTTTCTGTCAACTCGTCGTCTCTTATGAATTCGCTGACTAGTGTCTTTTCGAGAGCAATTAACAAGCGTCGTCATCCCGGGCCGCGACCCGGGATCCACGTTGTGTGGCGAGTTCGGTCACAAAACAAATGATCCTCCCAATGTTCTCGGAACCTCGGGAGGATTTTGGCGGATCAACAGAATTTGTCGATCGTAACTTTATAACTTGATAAACTTTATGAACCTGACGAACTGTTTCACCAGAAGAAATACATATCGCGAAGACTGATCGCGCCGTCGCCATTCAGGTCGTTTCGGGTATCGTACGGTTTGAAAATATTCGTCAGCCAAAGTCCTGCATCGACAAGATTTATCGTTCCGCTGTCGTTCATATCCGGATCTTTTGCCGGCTTCTTTTTGATGTGAAAAACGATCTCATTCGTCTTTGGCGTTATCAAAGTTCCTTTTCCGTCTGAAAGGGCGAACGATGATCTATCAAGGCGTATCGTGGCACTGCCTTCATTCGTTGCGGTAAAAACAACGGTAAATGCTTTTCCGGTTTTTACAAATCCTCCGGCTCTCAGTATCCCTCCGGAGAAATAAATGGCACCGCTCGTCTCCAAATTCGGTTCTTTGATCCAAAGGTCGATAAGAGAACCGTCTTGGCTGATCTCCTTTGCTTCAAGCTGTTCGTTCGGAAACAACAAAGATGCTTCTATGACGTTGATCGGCGTATCGGTGTCAATGCTTACCTCCGCGTAAAAGGTATCTCCGACGTATCCTTCATCGGCTTTTGCGGAAAGAATAATGTTCGTTATAGGCGCATGTTCTGCCGGCACAAGCGCCGAGTAGGTAACAAACAAAAAAAACAGTATTGGCGAACTGCAGATTATTTTTCGTTTGTGTTTTTTGATGAGTCGTCTCATAAATAGATAAAGCTATGCTTTTGTCAGTGCTTCTTTTATCTTTTTGGAAAGTTCTCCCAGTGTGAGATCTACTTTTTCCAAAAAACCTAATATTCTATATTCAGTCAGCTGTTTCGCCAGTTCATCGCCTTTCATGAGATTGGTCGTAATGAGCACCTTTGCGCCCCCTCCCCATTCATCCTTTCTCAGTGCTTTAAGAAGGGAGATGCCATCCATTTTTGGCAGCATCATATCAAGAAGTATCAGGTCAGGATGTTCTGCGAGAGCCATTTCATATCCCCGCAACCCGTCATTTGCTGATAGGACGCTATATCCTTCATCCGTCAAATGATCGGTCATGACTTTTTGCAGAAGATCATTATCCTCAATGATGAGGATCTTCGATCTGGAAAAAAAATGAATTATGTTTTTTGGCATGGATGAAACTCTTTATGTTTACAGTATACCATTACGGGAGGAAACGGACAAAAATAGGATGGCTTAGCCCGGCGTTTGAGGTTTTACGTTGTCACAAATGAGGAGACGCATTATACTGATATTATGAGATTACCTGATTTTTTAACGCGAAGACATACTTTATTTGCTATTTTTTGGGATAGAAAAATTCTTTTCCTGAATGCGATATTTCTCATTCTGTTTTTTATTCTCCTCCTTCCCGCGCTCAGATCTGTCGTGTCATTTTACGATCAAAATGCGGTATGGCGCGGCTCTTTGTTGGTGGAAAAAGGCATAGAGAACGACAAAAAGAACGCAGAAAAACACGTTTCTGAAATTGCAAAAATTTCCGATCTTGCTACGTTTATAGAGAGAAGAGATGTTCTCAATCTTCTTTCGGTTTTGCAAGATGAGGTGCAAATCCGCCAACTATCGGGCATGATAGCAACAGGCAAAGATGGCGTGGTGATCGCTCGGACCGAAATGATAGCAGATCGGGGTGATTACTTTTTTGACATCGACGCGGTCGGCAGACAACTCGCAAAAGAAAAAGAAACCACGTCTATTGAGCAGCTTTCTGCATGGCCGCTTGAAATTGAATCCGGACGATTGATCAAGAAAGACGGTCAGCTCGTCGGTGCGATCATCGCTACTCATTCTCTTGACGACCGCTATGCAAAAGCGTTAAAACACAGATATTTGCCGAGCGATGCCGAAGTGATTTTTTATTCTGCTGAAAAAGGGGTAGTGGCAAGTACTTTTGACCCGTCGTTAAGACAAATTCTTGCCGCAAATTTTAACACGGGCACTACGTGGGAATCATGGGTGAATAAAGGATATATTTTTAGTATCGGCAATACTTCGTATCTTGTTAAAGATATTCCGTTAAACGGCGCGGAAGAAATGACGGGGAAGGCGATCGTTTTTTATCCTTTGCATCATACTCTCGTATCTGTCGTTTCCGCGGTGTCGGCGGTGCTTTTGTTTCTCTTGTATTTTGTTTTCCTTCGTATTCTCCGCAAGAAAGATCTGTGTAAAAGTTTTTTCTTCATTTTAGCTCTGTGTTCCTTTATCGTATTCGGCGTTGTATTTGCGGCGACAGTTTTCTTCTTGAATCAAAACGTGGTGGCGCTCATGAAAACCCCGTACACGGTGTACAATTCCACTCTGGAACTCGAACCGTCATTCGGAGTCTTTGAAATGGAGTCGGAACACCGGATCGCGATTCGCGTTGTAACGGGCGGCGAAGCGATAAATGCGGTAAATGTCGAAATGACATATGATCCGGAAAAGCTGGAAATAAACGACATTATAACAGTAAACTCGTTCTGCGATCCGGAGCTTTTCTTGGAAAAAAACATCGACAAAGAAAAGGGAAAGATAACCATTGCCTGCGGAACGAAATTTCCGGGATACACCGGCGGCGTCGGAACGGTGGCCGAGCTTCGTATACAACCGCTCGGTGAATTTGAAACGAGTCTTGTTTTTAATGAAGAAACACAAGTGCTCGCAAGCGACGGATTGGGAACAGATGTTCTTCGTCAGACAACCGGCGGGAATTATCAGTTCTTGGGGAGCGCAAAAGATCCCGCGGACAGAGACGGTATCATCGTTTTTTCTCCCACGCATCCGAATGCCGAAAGGTGGTACGGAAAAAATTCAGTTCGATTTATTTGGAAAGGAGAAGAAAATGCACAATATGTCTGCGCATTGAATAAGAGCGCCTTCGCGGACTTTTCCGGGAAGATACCCACGAAGCATCTTGAAAAGACCTTTTCGGATCTGTCGGATGGAGCATACTTTTTCCATATTGCCGTTCAAAAAGAAGATGGGACGATCGGACCTGTTACGACAAAAAAAATAATGATCGACCTTACTCCCCCGGAGATCCCCAAGATCTTGGCGAGCGAAAACAATGTTAAGTCGGGGCACATTGTCCGTGTTGAATTCGGAAGCAGCGATGTCTTGAGCGGTCTGCAAAAAAACTTTTACGTGAAATTCAACGGCGGAATGTTTCTGCCTGTCTCTTCTCCGATGCTCATCGCGTATCCGAAAGGCGTTCATGAGATCATCGTGCGCGCGTTCGATAATGCCGGGAATTTTTCCGACGGCAGCATATCGGTCCGTGCTTATTAAGTTCATGTTCATCGGAAGCTGTTGAATAATCATGCGAAAACTCTCGTCTACCGTTTATTATACTCTTGCCGCTTTGCTCACATGCATGGTGTTTTTTTCTGTTGCGGCGAATGCTTTGCCGTCGGATATGCTGTATCAAGCAAAGATCCATGTAAATGAAAATATCGAAAGTTTTTTTTCGATCGCCGATAAAGGAAACGCAGGCTTCGAGGCGAGGCTCGCGTCTCGCCGTCTCGGTGAAGTTGAAAAACTGGCAGAAAAAAAAGGACTGACCCCGGCAATACTTGAAAATGCTCTTGTTCGCTTCAATAATAACATGCGGTCATTCCGAAAAATCAGCCTGAGAATAGAGGAAAAAGATCAGTCCGCATATTCTGAAACGCTGGCTCGTTTGGAAAGTTCCTTGGATGCACATAAAGAACTTCTTAAAAAGATCGAAAATAAGAATGCATACGAAAAAAAACTAAACGAACTCTTGGAAGCTGTCAAAAAAGAGTTGCTGTGGGTCTCTGCGGAAAGAAGGTCGTCTGAAGAGAATTCTTTCGGCAAGGATGGTACAGAAGGAAAATCTGAAATGGAAGGTTCTCTTGAATCATCGGAGGAGAGGATAGCTGAAGCGAAAAAGATCGTTGATTCAAAGAAAAAAGATCCCAAATTTAATATAGCAGAAGCTGAAGAAAAATTAAAAGAAGCCATTGCCCATCTTGCGGAAGGAAAGGCTAAGCTCGAGATACCGGAGTATGCAGATGCCTTCGCGCTTTTCAAAAGAGCGGAAAGGGAAGCCGCATCCGCCAAAATGATGGCATCCTTTTGATAATTAAAACACCTCCGGAATTTACTTATTTGCTATAAACTCTACGACAACGTAGATGACCCAAAAGACTAAAAGGGCATACCCTTCTTTTTTGGTGATAATTTTCTCCGACCGCATGAAATGCAGCAGGATAAACGAGGATATCAGCATGAACACTCCGGTGATGTAGACGATCTTAACCGGAAAGGCAAAAGGACTAATGAAAGAGAGTATTCCCACAACAATGGTAGCATCTGCCAGCACCGAACCCATAATATCGCCGATCGCCAGACCATCATCCCTTCTTTTGATCGACTTAAGAGAATAAAACAGTTCCGGCATGGTCGTCCCCAAGCTCACAACGAGCATGGCAATGAGGATCGGAGAAATATTTAACGCATAGGCGAGATCGGTTGCCGATGTGACAGTAAAATGAGATCCGAGCAGCAATAGCACCATCGAAAAGAGTAAGTAAAGAAAGTATTTTAAGCTATGAGTCTTTTTGCGGTGCTGGGGGATCGAAGGCGTCACTTTGCCCGCCTCTGCGGTAATCTCAGCGGATGCGTCGAGTCCATGCCTGAAAACCATAAAATAAAAAATGCTTCCGGCAATAATAAGAGCGGCGCCTTCTATGCGAGAGTAATGGCCATTGAGTCCGAAAAGGAGCGGTAAGAGCAGGAAGAAAGGGTATAACCGAACATCTTTTAAAACTTTACTTTCGATCTTTATTCCACGTCTTGCATAAATGATCAAAATGGCAAAGATCAGTGTGAGATCGGCAATGTTGGACCCGAACAGAGTTCCAAGACCGAATTCAGGGCTGCCTTCCATCGCTGAATTTATGGAAATGATAGTTTCGGGCAAAATTGAGATCAGCGCCACGATGATAAATCCCAATATGTATTTTGAGAGACGAAAGTTCTTCGCAAGTTTTGCAGAGAATCTTGTGGCGAGCATTGCACCCTTAACCACGAGCGACAAAGAAATCATGAAGATCAATAGGTTCAGTATCATACTGAAATAATATCAAAAAAACTAAGAAATAGGGAGGAACTTTATTCTTGGTTTCTAGTTATCCACAAATAACGATAAATATATATTGACAAACGATAAATAATAAATTAAGATGGAAATATAAAAATTAAAAAGAACTAACCATGAAAAAAAGTTCAACAATATTTCTTCAGGTAGTCATCATACTCATCGGCATCGTGGCGATTGCCATGATGATCCGGTTTCCCTTAACCGAGGGGAGAGCCGCAAACTTAGACCTGTTTAGTATTTACGCTGATCCATTTCTGATATATGGGTACTTAGCATCTATTGCATTTTTTGTTGCCCTGTATCAGGCGTTCAAATTACTCGGATACATCGGACAAAACAAAGTATTCTCACTAAACTCTGTGAAGACCTTAAGGAACATAAAATATTGTGCGATCGTCCTTGGCATCTCAATTGTGATGGGAGGAGTATACATAAGGATATTTCACACTGAAGGTGATGATCCGGCAGGTTTTCTTGCTGTGTGTATCGTGACCACTTTTATTTCTATCGTAATCGCCGCTGCGGCGGCCGTGTTTGAAAAAACTTTACAAAGTGCTGTCGATATTAAATCCGAGAACGACTTAACGGTCTAATCAACATGGCAATCATCATTAACATCGACGTCATGTTGGCGAAACGGAAGATGAGCGTCACTGAGCTTTCCGAGAAAGTCGGCATCACCATGGCCAACATTTCCGTCCTAAAAAACGGCAAAGCAAAAGCGATCCGGATATCAACACTGGAAGCGATTTGCAAAGCCCTCGAGTGTCAGCCCGGTGATATTTTAGAATATAAAAAGTAAAAAATATCAGTAAAAAAGAACGATTAAATCGTTCTTTTTGTTTAATCTTTCACTCCAGATCTGCGGAGGAGGTGGGGATTTCTCAGCTTACAGCCGCAGTACACCTTTCCGATTTGTTCGCGGAGACCGTTCCGCTCACAAATAACGGAGAAGGTCTTCGAACCCCACGCGCAAGTGAAGCAGTTCACTTGCTCTCCTCCGCATTTTTTCCACTGCGTCCCAAAACTGCGGAGGAGGTGGGGTTCGAACCCACGGACCGGTTTCCCGATCTCCAGTTTTCAAGACTGGTGCCTTCGACCACTCAGCCACTCCTCCGTTATTGGCGTCATTCCCGCGTAGGCGGGAATCCAGAGTACGTGGATTCCCTCTATGTTCGAGGATGACGAACTTCCTCTCATTATACTCATTTTTCCTAAAAAAACCAGCCGACTTCTTTTGGAAGCCGGCTGTCTTGCTTATTGGCGCAATCTTTTTGCCATGAGTTCGGGGTCGTTGGTGGTGATCCCGTCGACGCCAAGTGCGACGAGGCGCTGTGCTTCGTTCGGATCATCAATGGTGTAAATGAATACACGGAGTCCTTTTGAATGCGCAAGAGCGACGGATTCTGCTGTAACCCAACTGTTCCACCCAAAAAACTGCGCACCGCGAGAGGCGATATCTTCGATAAATTCTGCGTTGAGCCATTTTTCCGATTCCGTGAGAACTCTTCCCTTATATTTTCCCCAAGGAGGTCCGATAGCGCCACGGCTCGGAGCATCACTAAAAGTTCCCAGTTCTTCGATGAAATCCCAGTCAAAAGAATGGACGGCTACGTCGTTCGTCAGCCCCTCATTTCTGAGAAACCGCATCAGGTCTTCGGGCTTGCCCTCTTTTCTTTCAATAAGCGCGACACTGGACTTTTGAATGACATCCAGCGCTTCTTTCAAGGTCGGCACTTTTGTACCGGTAAACTCGGAATTGTTCCAATGAAACCATGAGCCCGCATCAAGCGTTTTTATCTCTTTGAGGGTCCGAGAGCTCACGAGAATATCAGAAATGCCGGGGCCCCATTTTTTTACGGCATCGGTCGTACGATCAAGATGGTGGTCATGTATTACGATAAATTCTCCATCTTTTGAATGGTGATAATCACCTTCCACCATGTCGGGGCGGTATTTAAGAGCCAACTCAAATGCCGGCCGCGTGTTTTCCGGAGCATGTTTGCTGTCTCCTCGGTGTGCGATGATGAGCGGCGGTGAGTAAGGAATCATATGACCTCCTATACGTTTTAAAACATGAAGCGTTCGTGGGGGAACAATTGTTGCGCTGACAGGGACCTGCTCCTTAGCCGCCAAAAGCGCTGCAACGAGGAAGATCGCTGTGAGAAAAAACATCAGCGGGCGCATATTTCGTTTCATCCGGCCTCCATATTGTCAAAGTCTTTTCTTCACGAATCATACACGATTTTATTGAAAGTTGTAAGTGGGTCTCCGTTACGGCGCACCTATAAAAGCGCGAACAAATATGCTATGCTTTCCTTATGAAACTTTTGGGAATCGATTACGGTTCAAAAAAAATAGGGTTGGCAATTTCCGACGAAGAAGGCCGTGTGGCTTTTCCGCGTTCGGTGATAAAAAATAACGCGGTGATATTATCGGAGATCCAGGAACTGATAAAAAAAGAAAAAATAGAGGGCATCGTACTCGGTGAATCGCTTGCTTATTCAGGAGAGCCGAATCTGATCATGAAAAGGATATCGGTCTTTAAGGAGAGCTTGGAGAAAGCAACCTGCTTGCCGGTATCCTTTGAGAACGAATTTCTCAGCTCCAAGCAGGCGAGAAATATTCACGACAGCGGAGAATTGAACGACGCATCAGCGGCGGCGATAATTTTGCAGAGCTACCTTGATAAATTAAAAAATAGAAAATAGAAAATAGAAAATAGAAAATAGAAAATAGAAAATAGAAAATAGAAAATAGAAAATATTTTGTAAAAATCTGTTAATTTGTAAAATGTCAAGGTCGCCCGTCGTATTCTATTCTCCATTTTCCATTCTCTATTCTCGTAAATAATATTCGTAATTTTATGATCAACATCGAAGATTTTGCTAAGGTGGAAATAAAAACGGGGGAGATCCTTTCTGTAGAAAGAGTTGAGGGATCGGTAAAGCTTCTCAAACTTTCCGTCAATTTCGGGGAAGAGGGTCCTCGGCAGATCGTTTCCGGCATCGCCGGCTATTTCCCCGATATTTCTGTGCTTATCGGGAAAAAGTGCGCGTTTTGCACCAATCTTGAACCTCGAACCATTCTCGGACTTGAAAGCAACGGCATGATCATGGCGGTGAGTACTGATGATGGAAAATTTTCGCTGCTTGAGATAGGAAAGGATATTCCGGCGGGAACGACCGTTAAGTAAGAGAATTGAAAATAGAAAATTGAAAATAGAATAACGATGTCCGTATTCAATTTTCTATTTTCAATTTTCTATTCTCTTTTTGTTCTTTTCCCTTTCCTTTTGCCTCACAAATTTTGTATAATATAACCATGTCTCTCGTTTCGCTTTGCAACATGATCCCGGTTCCGCACCGAATGGATATGGACGGAGTCGGCGTAGATCTTTCAGAGGTCTCTCTTCGATTTGTAAAAATCGCGCCCAAAAAGAGCAAAGGCTACGATATCGTTGATTTTGGGGAATATTCGATCCCCGAAGGCGCCATTGCGCTCGGCCGCATAGAAAAACCCGATGTTCTTCGCGAAATTCTTTACCGTCTGAAAAAGGAACACAACATTAAATTCGTTCGCTCCTCTCTTCCTGAGTCGCTTTCTTATCTCGCAGATATAGACATATCGACCGTCAAGAACAGCGACCTGTATGAAAGCATTGAGCTTCAGATCGAAGAACACATCCCCATCAGCCTTGTCGATGCGGCGTTTGATTATCAGATCGTCGACGCAGATAAGAACAAACCCGGAATGACCACCGTGATAGTTTCCGCCGTACCAAAAAATGTCGTTCAGTCATATCGCGATGTATTTGATTCTGCCGGTATCTCCTTATTGTCTCTCGAAACCGACTCCACTGCGCTCGCTCGTTCCGTTATTCCGGAAGGAAGCACGGAAACTACCATGATCCTTGATCTTGGCCGCATAAAGACCGGCGTATATATCGTAAGCCGCGGTTTTGTTTCTTTTGTTTCAGATATCGATATCGGCGGAAAGGATATTTCAAATGCTCTTTCGAAAGGGCTGAACATATCTTCGGAAGAAGCGAAGGAGTTGTATAAGAAATTGGAACAGAATGAAAAACCGGAAAAGGAGGCTCACGAAATAATCGCTTCGGTTTTTTCGGAATTGGAGGAAGAGGTCAACAAGCATTTCATTTTCTGGCATACGCACAAAGACAAAGACGGACAAAAAAAAGAAAAGGTGGGCAGGGTGGTTCTTGGCGGATCGGGAGCTACGCTATTCGGTCTGCAGGACTATCTTTCTGCTACGCTGCATATTCCGGTAGACGTGGCGAATGTCTGGGGAAATCTTTTTTCTTTCGATGAAAACATCCCCAAGATCACATTTCACGAATCTCTTTTGTACTCAACCGCGATCGGTCTGGCTATGTATACGAAGAACTCGCAATAGTAATATATAAAAAATGATCAATCTTTTACCCTTTGAAGAAAAAAAGAAGATTCGCACCGATTATTATTGGAGGGTGGTTTCCGTGTGTCTTCCTCTATCTGCCGGAGTGCTCTCTGTTGCGATCGTTTCGCTTTTTCCATCTTATTACTTCGCTCAGGTTTCAAACAAAAATACTCTTAAAGAATCCCAAAGCGCGGAGGCCGTCAGCAAAAAAACGCAGGCAGACGAAATGAAACAAGCGGTTCTTGACGCAAATAAAAAGATCTCGCTGCTTAAAGAGCCGATCGCGAAAAATAATGCCGGCGCTATCTTCGATGAGATATTAAAGGCGCGTCCGGAGGGCGTTTCGATCGCGGGTTATGATTACCGGACGATAGCGGCGGGAAGAAAAAAAACCGATCCGACTACGACCATAGTTCTTCAAGGGGTATCTGAGGGGAGGGAAGTCATTCAAACTTTTGTCAGACTTCTCCGTAAAAACAATAATTTCGAATCCGTCGATCTGCCAATATCTTCACTGATAAGCGAATCGAACTTTCCGTACAGCATAAATATCGTCGTTAAGAGCTCCATATAAACACATGCAGAATAAAAAAATACGAAGAATTCTGATTTTTTTCTCGATTGTCAATGTGATTTTCGCGTGCCTGTACGGATGGATGTTCTTTTCGATATGGAAGAACAATAAACAGACTGCGGAAATATATTCTTCGCTTTTTAAAAAAGAATCTGAAAAGGACGCTTTGAATGCCACAGAGAGATCTCTTGTTGACACGGTGGACAAGCGAAAAATTCTGGATGCGTACTTCATCAAGCCGGAACAAGCGGTTACTTTCATTGAACAGGTGGAAAAATTGGGCGTCATTACCGGCACGAAAGTTACGATCAAATCGGTCGTTTCGCCGAAAAAACCCGGGGAGAGCTTCCTTCTCGATTTCAGCGCCAAGGGAAAATTCGAAGACATATATCGGCTTTTTGGACTTATTGACGAGATGCCGCACAAAGTTACCGTAAAGACCGCGGCGATCTCACAATCGAAGAACAGCGAGCAAGACGCGAGCGAATGGACCGGATCATTTCTTATTACCCTTGAAAGTTATCTGGACAAATAAAAAGATATGAAAGATTTATTCTCGTTCAATTTTAAAGCGCTCAATGACAAGGATGCGGGAAAATGGATCGCGCATGTTCGCCGCGACTGGGCAATTATAGTATGTGTCGCTTCTTTATTTCTGATCATTTTTGCGATCTCTCATTTCTCCTTTTATATGACCATAACCGACAGTCGTTTCTTTTCACGAGAAGATGCCGAAGGAAGCGCTCCGGAACGAATTCAGCAAAAAAATCTTGATAGTGTGATCAGTTTGTATGAATTGAAAAAAAAGCGCTTCGACGCAATGGTCAAAGATCCCGTACCCTTCAGAGACCCTTCTTCTCAGAGAGTATCAGATGTGCCCGTATCGCAGACGGAAAACATTGACTTAGCGGAGTAAAATCTGTATTGTGTGATAAAGTATCGGGGACGACGAGATCAAAGAGGTTGAAATTCCTCCCGTAGTTCAATGGATAGAACAAGAACCTTCTAAGTTCTGGATGTAGGTTCGATTCCTACCGGGGGGACACGCACGAAGTATCTGGGAAAAGTATCAGTATCGGGGACGACGAACAAATTAAACATACTCACAAAACCCCTCGGAGCGAGTGAGATGCTCCTCATTCGCGTTAGGAATCGAAGCCCGATTGAGAGATTTTGTGATCCGCCAGCTGGCGGAGAAACAAAATATCCAATTGGGGTACTGCGCCAGTAAGGCGAGATATCCTACCGAGGGGACACGCGAAAGTAAAAAGGAAAAAGTCGACGACGGACGAATAAAAATTTCGTCAGGTGGTGATTTAGAGAAAAATCTGGTATATTGAAAATAATATCACTTTTCCGTCGTCATGCCGGACCGGGATCCGGTATCCACATCAAGGACAACACGAGAAGGAGTAAATCTGATACATTTGGAAAAATTATAAATATTCGGGCGATTAGCTCAGTTGGTAGAGCAGCGCATTTACACTGCGAAGGTCAGGGGTTCAAATCCCTTATCGCCCACAAATAAAATCATCCCGAAGGGTGATTTTTTTTGCGTGTGATAAGCAAAAGACGGCGCGGCTCACTTACTAAAATATGGATGTAAATTTTTATTCACATGCGCAAATTTGCATCCATCGATAAAATTTCCTTTATTGTAGGAATAAAAAATCGGTTGTAAATTCTAGCATATGCTAGAATTTACAACCGACGAGTTTGGAATGAACAGATATTTTTGAAATTTTTCGGTTTTCTTTTTTTGTCGATTATATTTTTACCACTCTCGTGTTATTATATAGTCATGAAGAAGTTTCTCACTTTTCCTCTTCCATTTTGGGCAGTCGCGTTCCTTGTCGTTGGCATGGGCCTTGGGATGTTTGCGATCTTTGCTTCCGCGCGTCCGACGGTGCTCAATTATTCTTTATCGCTGCCATCGGCCGAGAAAAAAAGCGTCCCGGTTTTTTCCTATGGAGAACAGCCGGCGCTTTCCGATCCGGATTTCTTTAAAAAAGTTAGGGGCGATATGCTGGAACAAAAGACGAGCTTCATCGAAGCGGATCTTTCACAGATGAAACTTTACGTATACAAAGCGGGCGTGTCTGTAGCCGAATTTCCGATCCTCACGAAGGGGAAGGAAGGCTCCTGGTGGGAAACTCCGGCCGGAATTTATAAGATCGCGAGCAAGGAGAAGAATCATTTTTCCACGTTCGGACACGTATACCAGCCTTGGAGTATGGCGTTTCAAGGCAACTTTTTTATCCACGGCTGGCCTTACTATTCAGACGGCACGCCGGTTGCCTCAACATATTCCGGAGGCTGCATCCGTCTTTCTGATGAAAGCGCGCAAGCCCTTTTTGAAATGGCGACGGTCGGAATGCCGGTCCTTGTTTTCAAAGAGGAGTTCTCTCCCGACACTTTTGTCTACCAGTCCAGCGTACCCGAAATGACGGCTGAAAAATATTTGGCCGCCGACATCGGTAACAACTTCGTATTTTTAGGAAAAGGGCAGTCGGAGCGAATTCCCTTATCATCCTTCGATACCGTTCTTGGTGCGCTGGTCGCTACTGACTATATCAATATCGAAAAAAATATCTCCCTGAATGCGGACGCGTATGAAGGCGTTTCAAGCAGCCGCCTGCACCAAGGAGAGATCACGACGCCGTTCGATCTGCTTCACCTTTCGCTCCGGCAATCCGATCCTGCACCGATCCGAATTTTTGCCAATTATCTTACGGAAAAAAGATTCGTTTCGCTTATGAAAGAAAAAGCGGGGGCCCTCGGCATGAAAGATACCGTGTTCTCTTTTTTGAACGATTCCTCTTATACGAGCCCGGAAGATCTTTTTTATCTCTCGAAATATATTTATCACAATCGAAGATTCATTTTTGATATCAGTGCCGGAAGAAGAACGAACAGCGCCTATTCCAAATCTGAGTTTGCCGACATACCGAATCGCAATCTCTTTGAGGGAGATCCTGATTTTGTCGGAGGAAAAGCCATCACCCACGCGAATGGAAGCCAGAGTTTTTTCGGCGTATTTGAAATACGAGTGAAAATGGAAACTCGCCCAATTTTTGTTTACCTCGGCAACTCAATGAATGCGAAAGAGGAAGCGGCGGAGATCATACAATATGTCCGCTCGCAATATAAATAACCTCCCCCAGATACGTCGTTTTGGTGTGTTAAACGATTATTGAGCGAGGGACAGCTCTCTTTTTGATTTCAGGAAAAACCATCCGATGGACCCGAAGGTCGTTATCGGCGCGAGCCAAGGCGGGACATGAATTCCAAATGCCTCGCTTGTCATGATAAGTCCGAGAAAAAGCACGGAATACATCGCACCGTTCTTCAGGTAGATGTATTTTTTCACATTCTCAATATTGTTTACCGTAAAATATCGAACGATGAGCGCGCCAAAGCCGTTGCCGAGAAGAATGAGGGGAATAGAGAAGGTAAAAGCAAAAGCTCCCAAAACGCCATCGATGGAAAAAGTGGAATCGATCACCTCCAAATATACGATCTTGCTGACATCGGAAAGCGACCCTTTATTTCGCAGCAGCTCTTCTTCGCCTTTTTCGGCCTGCTGTTTGAATCCGTGAGTGATGAAGAACGCCGATGAGCCGACAACCGCCCCGAAAGCCATCATGGGATTGATCTTTATCGCAAACCATACGATACCCGAGAGGATGATCGATACCACGGCATAAAACCACAATCCATTCGTATGGAAGAATTTTTCTCCGGGAAGTCCGTAACTTTTCTGCTCAAGAAAGAGCCAATGCAGAAACAAGAAGAGCAGAAAAATTCCTCCGCCGGCAAGCAGTATCGGAGCCGCCGTTTCGATGGCCGCTTTTGCCGATGTGTTGTTTTGAAACATCGCGAAAAACGTTTCGGCCGGGCCGACTCCCGGAGTTGCGAGCCAAAGGATCAGCCACGGCAGCACGCCTCGTACCACAAAAACGCCGAAGAAAAGTCCCCATGTCAGAAACCATCTGCGCGCCTTTTTTCCGACCGTTTGCAACACATCGGCATTGATGATCGCATTATCGAAGCTGCTTATTCCTTCGAATAAAGCGAGCCCTATGATAATAAGAATAGCAGAAAAGATTTCCATAGATCAAATGAAACAAAATTAAATGTAAAAAATCTGAAGTTATGCTTGTGCCGCTTGAGCGGTCGGTGCGCCGTTTATCACGGACAGTAATTCGGCCCTTTTTTCTTCCATCATTTCTTTCGTCTTTGCTTCGACGTTCAAACGCAAGAGGGGTTCCGTGTTGGATGATCGGACATTAAACCACCAGAGAGTACCTCCGGAAGGGTCCGGATATGATATCTTGATCCCGTCAATTTCGATGAGCGCGCCGTCTTTGTACTTCTCTTTCAGTTTCGCCATGATCCCGGGCGCGTCCGCCACGGTGCTGTTTACTTCGCCAGAATGATGATATTTTTTAATTTCCGCGATGAGTTCGGAAAGTTTCTTTCCCGTCTTTGCCATATGATTCATAAGGAAGATCGCCGCGAGCGTGCTCATTTCAGCAAAAGAATTCTCGCGGAAATAATAGTGTCCGGAAAGCTCTCCCGCCATGGCGGCGGTGTCGCCGCGCATCTGCTTTTTTATTTTGGCATGTCCGACCATGCATTCTTTTGCGATCCCGCCATTTTTCTCGATCTCTTCTTTAACGCTCATTGAAGACCGGAGATCGTAATAGATAACCGCCTTCGGGTATTTTACAAGCACCGGAGCGCTGATAAGACCGGTTATGAGATCCATCGGAACAGCTGCCCCCGTTTCGTCCACGAAACCGATGCGATCGGCATCTCCATCGTAGGCGATCCCGAGATCTGCGCCTTCTTCCGTAACTTTTTTTCGAAGCTCTTCCAGTGTTTCCGTTTTTTGAGGGTTGGCTTCATGACATTCGAACGGATGATCCGGATCGCAATTTATGGTTGAAAATGAGACCTTTCCGCCGGATTTTTTGTAAATGGGAAGCTCAAGGATACCCATGGCATTCGCCGCATCGATCACCACTTTATATTTTTTATCTCCGAGGTCCCAGAACGAAGCGATTCGGTCTTCATATCGGCCTCTGACATCAGTCGGTATGTTCATACCGTGTATCAGGAGTCTTTTCCATTCACCTTTTTCCGCTAAAGCCTGAATGTCTTTGAGCCCGGTATCTTCGCCGATCGGGATCGCATCGCTTTTTGTGATCTTAAACCCGTTCCAATTCACCGGATTGTGAGAAGCCGTTATGGTAACGCTGCCGTCAACTCCCGATTGGCGCGAAGTAAAATAGACGAGCGGGGTCTGTGCCGGACCGAGGTCCAGAACATTAGATCCTCCCTCGCTGATTCCTTTGCAGAGTGCTGTGAAGAGCACGTTTGAAGACGGGCGCGTATCGCGTCCGACAGCAATATTTTTCGCTTTCAGGTATACCGCCGCGGCGCGGCCGATCGAATAAGCGGCTCTTTCATCCAGCTCATCGGGATATATACCCCGGACATCGTATGCTTTGAATATTTTTGTGTTCATAGAGATACAGTATAGCATTATGAAGTATCAGGGGAAAGTATCAGTATCAGGAATAAATGGCATATCAACTCCTTTTCTTTGTCGAAAAAAGGAGATATGATTTAAGTATATTATTCGTATCTTTTTTTGTATGGCAAAAAATACAATACGTAAAGCGATATTGCCGGTAGCTGGATTCGGTACAAGATTTCTTCCTGCCACCAAAGCTCAGCCGAAAGAAATGCTTCCGGTCGTCGATAAGCCCGTCGTTCAATATATTGTGGAAGAACTGGTTGCGTCGGGGATCGAGGACATAATCTTCGTCACAGGACGCGGCAAACGCGCCATCGAGGATCATTTCGATATTTCATACGAACTCGAAGATACGCTGGTCCAGAAACAAAAACATGAGCTTGTGAAAGCGGTGCAGGACATTCCCAATCTGGCGAGGTTTACGTTTGTACGGCAGAAAACCGCGAAGGGCGACGGCGACGCGATCAATCAGGCGGCGCATTTAATCGGCAAAGACGAAGCGGTGATCGTGGTTTTCGGCGATTGTCTGTATGACAGCAAAACACCCAACTCAAAACAGCTCATCAAAGCCTATGATACCTATAACGCTCCGATCATCGGCCTGGCGGAAGTTCCGATGAACGAGGTTTCAAAATTCGGCGTGATCGACGGCAAACAGGTGGACAAAAAGATCTGGAAAATAAAAAGTTTTGTCGAGAAGCCGAAAAAAGAGGAAGCGCCGTCAAATATCGTCGTCCCCGGAAAATATATCCTCACTCCCGAAGTTTTCAAACGCCTCGGAAAACTCAAAGAATGGAAGTCGGGAGAACAGCGGCTCGCCGATGTGTTTGATGCCATGCTGCAAGAAGGCAAGCCGCTCTACGGCTGCATGCTCGACGGGGAATGGCTCGATACGGGAGACAAATTCAATTTCGTAAAAGCGACGATACATCTCGGAATGAAGCACCCCGAGATCGGCGAAAAACTTCGCGAATATATTCGAAATTTGCAGATAAAATAAACCAATCACATGTCCAGACAAGAAGATTTTTCAACAGAATCAGCAGAACGGATCCCTGATCCGAGACCCGCCGAGAAAGGTCGGGAACGCATGGAAAGAGCTCGGAATATAGTAAAGGAAGGAGGTTACGATAAGGCCATCGCCATTCTTAAAGAAGAAGGTCTTCTTGAGACTGTCATTCAAGAAACAAAAAAGAAATATCTGGAAGAAGATTCGCCTCACTACGAGAGCGGTTTGGCGTCCGCCAAATTTTTGACCGATGAAGATTGGCAGTTGATCGCTTCCATGGACATTTTTGATCCCGAAACGGTCGAGCACGAAATACGCGTATTCAATCTCGCTCATGATCACTTGGAAAAGGCGGCATTCGTCCCCGTCAAAAAAAAGAACGTGGAAGGCAACGAGTACGAAGCGGGATACGGCTTGTCGCTCGATGAGGTGTTCGAGCACGAAGGAGTTCTTAAAGAACATTTTTTGCGCGCAGCCCTTCATCATGACATCGGAAAGATGGACGTGCCTCCCTCGGTACTTATGAATCGTACCACCGACGAAGACTGGAAACACATTATCAGTTTGCGCATCGGTTTGGGTGATGCTTCGCTTTCTCAAACGCTTTCCGAAACGCTCGGCGTCGACGCGGATCAAATGTTTCAGGGGTCAGAAGGACGCGCAGATTTTGAGGAAAAGATCGCCGCTCTCATGAAAGAAAAGAATTTCCGCGCAAAGGACATTATTCCTCTGCGGTATGCGCTTTCGGAGAGGGAAGCGGACGAACTTGCGGAAAAAGGATTTCCTCCCGACAGTACCTTGGCCGACATCATTCGCGTGCACGAAGAACGATCGGGCGATATTTTGCGAAAAGCGGGTTTTGCGACCGAAGCCGAACTTGCCGAAAACCATCACAATTACCGCGCCCATGATCTTCGCGACAGCAAGGATATCAACAAACCTATCTCCATCGGAACGCTGGTACTCAACGTCTGCCTTGCCGATGTTTTGCATATTGCGGACGTGGAACAAGCAATGCAAGCCAAACGCGCTTATAAACGCGCGCTCGGGCCTTTTGAAACATGGTCAACGATCTGTGAATTGGCGGAGCAGGGAAAAGTATCAAAAGAAGCTGCCTATCTGTGGATCAAAGCGGAGATCGACGAAAAGGGCAAGGAAGCCTATGCAAACACAAAAGAAGAGCAGCCCGGCAGACAAGAACACGTTGAACGTTTTTTGCTTGCGGAGGAAGATGCCGTGTGGAAAAATTTGGACGAGCTCGGATACGGGGCTGGCTCAGGAAAAGAGAAGGGAAGGAAATCTGATTGAAACTGGATGGTTAAATACTCAAACCCTGTCGCCGGTTCGGGGTTGTACCCCGAACCGAAACGTTTGTGTATCTCACCATAATTAGTGTTATCGAGAAACCGTGATTTCTTACAAAGGTTTCGGACCGGGGTGCAACCCCAACTATGAACCTCTGCTCGAATGTGCAACTCCATATATTCCAATACATTTTCGTCGTCGTTTCCTTCAAGGAACGGCGTCGTCTTCATTTTCTGCAATACGAAACATACCTT
>Ga0172379_10004234_pt1 | contig 21527 bp, 15 predicted proteins | sample GrowelOW334metaG_FD_119756 | JGI IMG/M metagenome (GOLD analysis project Ga0172379, IMG submission 119756) | Groundwater microbial communities from an aquifer near a municipal landfill in Southern Ontario, Canada - Groundwater well OW334 metaG | ecosystem: Environmental > Aquatic > Deep... | reverse complement strand
TCCATCTTCCAGATTGGCAAAACACGCCTTGCCGTGAAGCCGCAATAAAACCAAGCGTCCAACCAAGCTTACCAAAGTTTCTTTTTCCGATAATTTATCAAAATCATCAATCGCTTGTTTTACAGTATGAGACCTCTCGGATAAAGCCGGATACGGATTAACTTGGCTTGATTTGATTTTTTCTAATTTTTCTATTCTTGATTGTTCTTCGTTAGTCATAAATTTATGGTTAAAATAGATGTAATTATTATAACATTATTATAAAATATTATCAACAACTAAAAACGACCTTTTTTAGGCCGTTTTAGTTAAAATTCAGTTATTATTTTTATTTAATTTCAATAATCGTAAAAGTTATCAGGCCTGTCGGGACTTGAAATTCCACTTTTTCATTAAGTCTTTTGTTTAGGAGGGCTTGTCCCATGGGAGATTCATAAGAAATTCTGCCTTGAGCCGGATCAGATTCTTCACTGTCCACAATCATAAAGGTTTTAAAATCATCTTTAATTTTAAGTTTAACTGTTGAACCTATCCTGACCACATCTTTATTTTTCTGGTGACTGTCAATAATTTCAACATTTCTCAATAAATTTTCCAATCTTATTATCTCATTTTCAATCCATCCCTGTTCTTCCTTGGCTGTCGTATATTCCGCGTTTTCGCTCAAATCGCCCAATTCTTTGGCAGCACGAATCCGGTCCGCAACTTGCGGCCTTCGTACGCTTCTTAATTCTTCCAATTCTTGTTCAATTTTTTTTCGCCCTTCAGGCGTTAAGAAAAATGTCATAAATTAAAAAAACACCGAGTTAATTGGTATTAATTAATATTATTGTAGCAGGTATTTGGCAAAAGTCAAACCCCCTTGTGGAAAACTTTCCAAGGTTATTAAAAATTGCAATCCGCCAGCTGGCGGAGAAAATTTTTACTATAACCTTGAGAATCCCGCTTCAAATCTCTAAATAAAATCAATCTATGGATAAAATAAGCCGAAGGCCTGCCTACCGGCAGGTAGGCGCTCCCGTGAGCTAAGCTATTTTTTTCTACAAACTCTCTTCGGATTTGAGGCGTGGATAAAAATTTATATTCCAAGTCTGGAAGTCCGACCTCCATCAAGAGATTTAATTTAAAATAACTTAATTTAATTGGTTCATTATTTAAAAAATTTACCAAAAAAGTTTTTTATACTTTTAAAAGTATTTATAAAAAAATTTGAATTAGTCTTCGTAAAACTATTATTTTTATTTGGTTGTATATTTTCGGGTTTAGGGTCTTCTATTGTTGGTGCGTTTTTGTTTTCCACTTTAGGATTTTGTTGATCTGATTTTTCTTGATTTACCGTATTATCAGTTGAAGGCGGACTTGTTTTTTCGGTTAATATAGGAACGGGTGTTTTTGTTGAAGTTTTTTTAACAACTAGAGCAGGTACGGGTATTGATTTTGGTGCTACCGTTATTGCAACGCATTCTGTTTGCGAAGCATTCCAAGTATAACCATTATTACAAAAACATTGATTACTAGATATTGAGGAGTTATCTGGACAAATAATATTTACACATTGGGTTTCTTCTGGATTCCATTTATAACCTGTTAAACAATCACATCTATAATGAGCATCATCAATTCTCGCGTAATAACTATATTCTCCGTATTTTATTTTACAAACATCTTGACATTGATCATTTTTTAAGGCAGTACCTTCAGGACAAGTTAATCCTTGTTTTTTAATGCAAGCTGTTTGGCCTGTATTCCATTTGTAACCTGTTTCACAAGAACAAGTCCATTTATCATTTCCAAGTGTCTTATAATAAGATTGTTGTCCGTGCTGTTCCTTGCACCACTGGTCAAGAGTTATACATTTCCCATTAGAATAGATATAGCCCCCTAAACACCCTTTTTCTTTTAATAATGCTTTTTTTTCTAGACAGAATTGAACTCCCGTTAAACACGTTGATTCAACACTGGGATTACTAGTGTCGCCCGCACAGGAACGACAAGCATAATACTCACTAATTCCGTATCGATCTTTTAATTCCTGTGCTTTTTCTCTATTTTTAGTTTCAATGGTTGGCTCAATTTTCAAATATAAAGGGTCCCACTGAGATTGTCCAGAGTAGGCATAAGCAAATATAGGGGAAAATAATGCTAAGATAAAAACTAAAATTGCAAATTGTTTTTTCATAATTCTTTTAGTTAATCATTTTACCATTTTGATAAATTTTAATTTTCGTTTTTTCTCTTGTTGCTCCCAAAATTATATAAAATCCATAATCATATCCAAATCTTACTCCAGCGGTTAATATTTCTAAATTTTCTCTGTCCTTTTTTCTATTTTTATAGTTATCCCACCTCTTAACTTCAAAGCAAATGAAATCATTTCGATAATCACCATCTCTTTTTGTAATAATTATATCTATATAATTACCATTTGGATTCAAGACTCTCTTTGCGCTCGTATTTTCATGAAGATGTGATTTGTTATACTCGCAATCAACGAAATAACCTTCTCCAAAATTTTGCTGTTCTAAATATGTTGCGAACCTATGATTAATACATCTCTCGCATAAATTTTTATCAAAAAGAGATGGATTTTCTTTATATAATTCATCTAAGGCTTTTTTAATTTTATGATTTATTTCGTTTTTTTCCATAACAATTAAATTAGGGTTAATGGATTTTATTATAAACCTTCAATAATTCTATTCCATTTTCAAATCTTATTATCCATTTATCCAATTCGTCCTCATTTATCTTATAAAATGGGTTTACTACTTCTAAAAATTTATCCCTTGTAATTTCTGTATCTCTATTATTGTATGCTTCAATAATAAATTCATAAAATCTTTCCATATCTAATGGGCTTGGCATTTGCCAATTATTATTTTGAGCAAATAATTCTAATTTTTGTTGTGTTTCTTTCCTCATAAAGTAAAGTGTTATTTTTTATTAATTTATATCTATATTATAGCACCAGTCCTCTTATCTCACAAATTATTTATTTAGTTAAAATTAGTTATGCGCTATACCATTTTTCCTCTGTTCCGCCCACCAAGATAAAATTTCTTTGGCTGCCGGCGCGGCAAAAGACGAACCTTCACCTCCATTTTCCACTAAAATAGTCAAAGCTATTTCCGGATTTTCATAAGGCGCGAAACAAGTAAACCAAGCATGATTGCCCTTGCCTTCTACTTGGGCTGTGCCGGTTTTACCGGCGACTTGAATCGGCAAAGTATTTAAACTGCGGGCGCTGCCCGTCGTGATTGTTTGACGCATTCCTTCTCTGACTAATTCCAAATATTTTGCATCAATAAAATTTTCTCTGATAATTTGCGGCTGAATAATTATTTTTTGGCCGGTTTCCGGATTATCAATTTCTTTAACCAAGCGAGGTTGAAAAAGAGTTTTACCGTTAGCAATGGCCGCCGTATAATTCGTCACTTGAATCGGCGTGACTAAAATATTACTCTGGCCAATGGATAAATGATAAGTATCGCCGATATACCACGGCTGTTTTTGAACATTTTCTTTATAATCGGGAGTCAGTAAAAAACCGGTTGCCTCGCCTTTTAAATCAACACCTGTTTTGCTGTTCAAACCGAAAAGTTCGGCATATTGAATAATTTTTTCCGGCCCCAGGCCTTTAAAATTGCCAAATCCTCCGCCGATGTAATAAAAAAAAGTATTAACCGATTCAGCCAAGGCTTTTCTAAAATCAGTCACACCGTGTCCGCCCGCTTTCCAATCGGCAAAAAACCATTGCCCGATTCTCACTCCTCCAGTAGAAAGAATTGTTGTTTTTTCGTTAATAATACCTTCGGCAAAAGCGGCGGCTATTTCAATCGGCTTAAAAATTGAACCGGACGGATATTGGCCGCTGATCGCCCTGAAAAATAAAGGTTTATAGGGATCTTCTATTAAATTTTTAAAATCACCGGCGCTTGCTTGAATAAAAATATTATTATCAAAAGTCGGCCAGCTGACAATAGCCAAAATCTCGCCGTTTCGCGGATCTATTGCCACGGCTGATCCGGCGCGAGCGCCGGCAGTTTTAATATAATGGCTTAAAACGTCAGTAACTTTTTTTTGCAAACCCGCATCAATGGTTAAAATCAAATCTTGTCCGGTTTGAGGTATTTTTTGGCTGGCGATTCTTTTTTCTCTTCCAAGCGAATCAACTTCAATATTTGTTTCTCCATTTTCTCCTTTTAAAATATTTTCATAATTTAATTCCAATCCTGTTTTGCCGAGAGAATCAGTCATTGAATATTCTTTATTGTCAGCCAATTCTTCCGGAGTAATTTTACCCATATAACCGATAACGTGCGAAAAATATGTAGGGTCAGAATATTGCCTTTTCGGTTCTACGATTACGGAGACACCCGGCAATTCTTCTAATTTTAATTTTATTGCTTCTTTATAACTCAAATTATCTTTTAATACAACGGGGTACACTGATTGATTGGGTTGATCAGCCGTAAGTTTAGACACCTCCTCTTTGGTGGAATTATCCAATGATTCTCCCAAGAAAGATAAAGTTTTTTTAACAATTTCTATTCTTGTTTCTTTATTTTTGGGTAAATCCAAAGGCGTTATTATTAAAGAAAAATTCGGCGTATTTTTAACTAACGGCGTCTGATAACGATCATAAATAAGCCCTCTGTCGGCTTTAATCGTTTCAACGCGGATTCTGTTGCCTTCGGCCATATTTCTGAATTCATGGCCGGAAAAAACTTGAAGCCAAAAAATTCGGCCAAATACAATCGTCGAAACCGCAATCATTAAAAAAATAAAAATATTGAGAGATTTTTTCTCCATAGGCAAAACTATCGGCCCGGCCCAATTTTCTTCCGGCGGCCAATAATTACCCGCATATCGGCGCTGATTAAATCCTTCCAAATTTCCGTCTCTGATATTTTTGTCTTCTTGTTTAATTTTAAACGGATCGTCCATAAAAAATATTTCTTATCATTGTTTTATTTTTGACGCAAAGTTTTAATAATTGAATATCCCATGACTATCGCCAAGCTATTTGCCAAAACAGACCAACAAAAACTAAGCCAATAAAATTTGTCCATCACCACCATAAAATCCTGAAGATTTAAAAAATAAGCAAGCCAAACAATGATTAAAATAATGGTTTGATAAGCAAGATTGCATAAAATCGCCACAATTAAAACGCTGTTTGTCGACATTTGACTGAATTCTTTGATAATTTTATAAGAAATAACCAGGGTTAATAGAAAGGTCAGAAAAAAAACACTTGGCTTAAAAATAGAATATAAATCCAACAAAATACTGCCTGTCAATACGGTCAAAAGGGCAAATTTAAATTTATTGAAAATAAGAAAAAAAATCATTAAAATCAAGGTAAGATTCAAATACTTCAAAATCGGATATTTAAATAAAAAAGAAATCTGTAAAATATTTAAACAGATTATTAACAAAATTAACAAGACAAACTTAAATGTAGCCATAATAATATTTTATGGGCGAGATTTTAAAATTATTGACGCAATTCTCAAGTCCGAAAGAGACTTAGGTGACTTAATAACCGCTTCTTGAAAAACGGCATTTGGTTTTTTATTAATTTCAGCTATTTCGCCGATTATTAATCCCCTCCTGATATTTTCTTCCAAACCGGAAGTAATAATAATATCCCCTGTTTTTATCGCTTTATCAAGTGGAATATAATTCATTTTCATGGTTAAACCGTATTCCCCCTGCACTATTCCGGAAACTGAATCAATATTCTCACCTTTTATGATAATATCAGCGGTAATTTGCGAATGACTGTCAAAAACCGGCTGTAAAAATGAAAGATAATCTTCAACTTTTATTATCGTGCCGACCAAAGCTCCATTTTCATCAACAACCGCCAAACCGATATTTACGCCGTCTTTTTTGCCTTTATCAAGCAAAAACCAAGTATAACCGGTTTCTATTCTTTTACCGATAATATTGGCCAGAACAAATGAGTCCTTGGAATTATTTAAAAAATTCAAATGATTTTTCAAGGTTTGATTTTCCGTTTGATATATTTGAAGCTTGGTATTTTCAGTTTTAAGATTATTTATTTCATTTTCCAACGCCGATTTATCATTTTGCCAATTTTGACATTCAATAAAATTTTTCGGGTGACCGGAAATTTTATAAGATAATTTTTCAAACGGTGTTAATAAGAAAAAAAGAGTGCTTTTTCCTCCATTGGAAAAAGCGAAAAAAAGCAAAACTATTACTATAAAAAAAATAACCACTCTTTTTTTAATGATTAAATCATTCATTGCCATATTAATAAAAGATTATTTTTTTGGTTCATTTTCATCAATAATAGGGCCATCCGAAAAAATTTCGGTTATTGGAATTTCTATGACATCCGCCCATTTATAACCTAATTTTCCAAAAATATCTCCGGATTTAAAAGCTCTTTTGCTGCCGCTTTCAATTAAATAAACCGCCGGACTATTCGGATATTTTATTAAAGTGCCGTCCGGCCTTGAGGCAATAGGTGCAGACGGAACAATAAATTGAAAACTGTTAATCAGCAATTTAAAAGTAGCTTTAAAATTAGCTTCTTTCTCCGTGCCGACATTATAAGAAATCACATAAACATTTTCATCCTTGGAAATATAAATTGTCAAATGATCGGAACTCCAAAGAGCCGGTTGATTATTGACAGTAATTGTAGTTAATAAACCTTTTTCCGTTGTCGGAGATTGTTTAGAATACCAATCAATCAAAGACAATTGATCCGGATTTTTTTCCACGCTCACGCTGAAAAATTCTCCGGTATTGGTGATTACTAGAACTTCTTCATTGTTGGTTTCCGGAATTGCCCTTGTTATCCATGAAGACGGATAGAAAAAACTGTAGGAGAAAGTTGAGTTGGTGTAAATATTTACCAAACCGGCGGCTGAAAGTTTATTCTCTCCCGCTTGCAACGGATCGGTTAAATTAACTATTTCTTGACCATCACCAATACCATCGCCGTCAGTATCAGGATTACTAACACCGGTGCGGTAAATCGTTTCTTCCGTATCCGTCAAACCGTCTTGATCAGAATCAACAGTGGAAGAAATTTGCGGCGCTATTTGAAATATTTCTGTTGTAGGAGTTACTTTATTTTTCGGAACGATTAAAGCAAAAGTATCGGACGGCAGAAGGTCCAGTTGAGCGGTAATTAAATTATTTTCCGCGTCTTGCACGCTTGATAAAGGAGTCCAAATATTATCTTTTAAATAACCCAAAACAATATCATTTTCCCAATTGCTTTCAACAATTTTATTATGGTAAAAAGCTCTTAGGGTTGCTGATTTTTGCAGAATGAGATTAGTGGATTGAATTTTATAAATTCCCCCAACAACTTTATAATCATTAAAAACATCTGCATCGGTTACGGCCTGAGAAGTTAATTCAATTTTTAAATTCGGATCAACGGCTCCGGCAGGCAAATAAAATTCCAACCAAGAAACAGTTTCACCTCCTTGATCTTTTATCTCTGCTTTTAAGGTCTGTTCAATTGAAGTATTCGCAGTTGGAACAGAAGGAGAATTATTATCTTCAGGTTGAGTAATTGCCGGAATTTGATTAATAACAGGAATATTTGGATGATAATTTGTTATCCAAAAATAAAATCCCAATCCTCCGCCGACAATAATAACCAAAAGACATAAAATTAAAACAAGAGATTTATTTTTATCTTTTTTTGATAATTTGCGCTGGGCTTTGCGAAATTTTTCCGGCATAACATAAATCATTTCCCCCGTATTTCCATATTGAGTTACTTCTTCCATAATCTCCTTTTTAGCCGCAGCCGGAGGATTAGAAAAAATATCCTGCACTTCGGGAGTGTTTATTTTTTGAGGTTCCGGTTGTATAGGTGTTTCTTCTGGCATAATAGTAAAATTATTTACTTCAATTTATCAATTTCTTTTTGTAAATTCAATAACTTGGCATTTGGATTTGAATTATTCGGATCAGTGTTATCTTTAATTTCCTGACCGTCTTTGATACCGTCGCCGTCAGTATCAGGTTTTAAAGGATTGGTTAAATAGACCTTAACTTCTTCTCTGTCAGAAAGACCGTCGTTGTCAGTATCAGATTTATTTTTATCAGTACCCAAGACAGTTTCTTCTTCATCGGTCAGGCCGTCTCCATCCGCATCAGGAGCCATTTCAATCGGCTTGGTAATAATTATCGGCGCTATCTTGTTATCTTCCGGATTTACCTGGGGCTGACCGGTTTGATTAAGTTTTTTTATTTTCGCTTGTTCTGTTAAACTTTTAATTTTAGGCAAGCCGTAATAATAAACTCCCGCTCCGACTATCGCGATAATTACAACAATTAAAATAACACGAATAAAATTTTTATTAAGTTTTTTTTGGTTTGACGACGAATTACCTGATTTTTTATTTTCATCCGAATCTGGATTTTGACGTTCAACGTCTTCAAAAATATCTTGCACTCCTGTATCTTGATTGGCAAAATCTGCGTCTAAATTTTTTATTTCGTCTGGCATAATACAAATTTATAATTATTAAGATATATCACCGCCCTTTTTTATGGCTTGAGTTCCAATATCTTTATTGGTATTTTCAATAACCGGCCCATAGACAGAATTAAAACATTTATAAGTATTTGAACTTGAACTATAGCCGAATAATTTTTGCTGACATTCATTAGTTGCCCAACCGCATAAATAATGGATTTCACAATCTTTTTTAATTTTATAATCACTGCAACCGGCTTGCCATTTTGAAGGACTCATTTCAAAATTTAAATACAAACGATAATCCTCACCGCTGTCTGTAACCATATATTGATAAACTTGCGAATTGGCCGGACACTCGTAGATACTCTTGATTTTATTATAACAAGTTCTGTCCCATTGACCAGCATCACTTTCAGCGCAATTACCAACAAATTGATTAATTGGATCATTTGGCAGACCATCAATAAAATTGCTTTGAGTATTATCCCATGAACTTGTAGGCGTCCCTATCCATCGACTAGTAGTCATTCCTATTATATAACTGCCTGATTCAAGTTTTGGATAATAACTATTGGTTGATTTATAATCTGTCAGTTTTTGACTCATTGTTCTGATATCCTGAATACGAACTAAATCTCTCTGAATTTCAGCTTTATCATCTTGAGAAATTAAATAGTTGCCCTGAGCGTCTTTATTGGCATTAAACTGCCAATACTTAACCAATTGATTATAGATATTAATTGTTTCCGGAGTGTAATTATTAGTATGTGAAATAAGATAAATTAAACCTTTAATATTATCTTTATTATTATCAGTGTTGGTTGCGCCGACATAAACTGTTTGTTCGTCTTGCACCGCCTTATAACCGTCCACTGTTATATTAGACAGGGAACCGTTGGGATTGGGCGCCATATTATACCATTCGGAAGGAATCAGATAATCCTGATTTTTAAAAACCTGAAGACCAATTTTATCATTATCAAGGGTAAAGAAAAATTGTTTAACCAAATTGCCAGTAGTACCTAATGTTTCTTTTGTCAAAATAAGATTCGGCAAAGACGGTAAATTTTGATATTCAGTTGCTGATTTTCCTTTTTCCAGTTGAACATTAGTCATATAAATGACATCATTTTTTACAGAGCCGGACCACAATATACCTACCTTGATAGCCGTATCATTGGCTCCTGTAGTAAAAGTATTGGAAATTTTAGCCAAAGTGTCAACAGGAATGGCAGCTCCATACCAAACTAAATTAGTATAAGAAGAAGCATTTTTACCTTGAACATAAATATACGCTTGAGCTGATCCCGTCCTATACGCCGCCATAGATACGGTATATTGCGTATTTGGAGAAACCGTAATCCAATTTGCAGAAATTACTCCGGGCGTGCTTCCGGATTGATTATTGGTGGCTTTTAAAATATTATAATTTGATTTTTTAACAGTTGAAATACCTACTTGTTGATTAGCACTCCAACCATTTACACCATCGGACATAGCGCCATTAAAAACCAAATTTTTTCCTAAATTTCCTCGGCAATACTGCAATTTAAAATTAGTCGCTGAATCTTCAAACTTCCACGGAAATTCGCAAAGGAAAACTTTGGCTTGAGCCGTGGCTGAAAAACTTTTACCAATATCCGATTTGGAAGTATCTGTAATTTTGGCTGTAACTTTAATTTTTGAATCACCATTTTGATTTTGAGCCGTGGCTGTTTGCGATGAATTATTGCTGATCGGCACCAAAACCACATTTGGTTTTGAAGAATCCCAAGACCAAGTCCAATCATAATCAGAAACGCCGTGAATTTCGGCTCCCTTATTATCAAGGGCTTTTGCTGAAAATTTTACTGTTGAATCTTTTTTATAAAACTCCACTGATGTTGAAGAAATAATTGGTTTTCCCGGATCTTTATTCACGGGATTTACTGTGTCACTTACCTCTTCGGCAGTTATTTCCACTTTGCTTAATTTGCAAATATCCGCGCCGGTGTTAAATGTCCAAGAATTATTATCAGCCATCTCAATGCCATATTTACTTTTTACGACATTTTCTTTACCGGCAATTCCTTCTTTACCGGAAATTTCCACTTGATAAGTACAAACACCGCTTGCATCCAATAAACCGGAATTTATATAAACCGTGGTTTGTTTTGTGGTATTATTATCAACTGCGGAAATATCCGCTTTTAAATCATAAATATCGGGATTTCCCGCCTCAACTTTTTTCAGAAAAATATTTTTTAAATTATTGAAAAATCTGACAAAAATATTATTTTTCTCCAAACTGGCCGTAGCAGGACAATATTTATAAAGTTTAATTGTGTCTGGATTAAGCGTAGTTCTATCCATTAATTGGTCAAAAGTGGCGGAAATAACAGTATTGCGGCAAACATCAATCGCTTTATCTGTCGGTTTTGTATTATTAACAATCGGCTGAGTGGCGACAATTAAATGAGAACTACTGGAAACCGGTTGATCTCCGGCAGTTGTTGTACTCACTGTAATATCTGTTTCGCCCAATTTTTTTGAAGTAGCAATATTATTATAATCAGTACTTGCTCCAATCGTGGCTACAGTCTTATCAGAAGACGCCCAAAAATACTGACCATTATAATCTTCGGGGTTTAAATAATTACAATTGGCAGTATAAATTTCCGTGTGATATGGCTGCGTAGCCGGATGAGTTATTTGATTTATTCCCGCTGGATTAAGACAAATTTTTTTCAGAGAACAATTATCATTGGTTGCGATAAACATCCAAGTATAATCATCATTTGGTGTTCCATCTTGAACACCATTTTTGTTTTTGTCCAATTCCAATCCAAACTTATCTTTTATGCCATTCGGTCCGCTTTTTAAAGTTACGCGATAAATTTTATCTTTTTCCAGTACAGCTTTAGGTTTAAAATAAAAACCATCTTTTTCAATTGTAAAATCACCTTTTATTTTATTACTGTTGTCGCTTGGACATTGAGAATTATTAAAATCACCAGTGCCGCATTTTTGAATTATTATATTATCAGTGGCGCTGGTCGTATCCATTACCACCTCCCGATTAAATTTAACCCTGATCTGCGCTTGAATGCAGGCGTCAGTGGATTGATGGGCCGGTGAAGGAGATTGTCCGCCCAAACTGCAATTATCGCAGTCAGTTCGTTCTTTAACTTGCAATAATTCTTTAGGTGAAAATTTCAACAAAGCGCAAGTATTTGTCGTCAGACAAGATATATCTTCAACCGCAGCTTTAATCAAAGTTTGTCCATACTTCCCTAAAGGAGTGGCAACTGTAGACAAACCGCTTGACGGTGAAACATTGGCAATACCGGGGTCTTGAGAACTCCAATCAAATTTATCTACGCAAACCGAGCGGCTGTCTGAGTCTAAAGCAGAAGCGGCAAATTTTGTTGTTTGACTTGATTCATTAAGCGCAGCCGGATTCATCGGATCAACTTTTATTGTTGCGATATGGCACATTCCATTTCCGGTTTTAAAAGTCCAATCAGTATCGCTTATTGAAACTCCCATTTTGCTTCTGACACCGCTTCCATTTACTCCGCCCTTAACCCATATTTGATGAGTGGAATTTTGATTTAACAGACAATTGAAAGGATAAAAATGAACAGTTGTTTCTTCTTTAATATTATCGTCAGCACTGACGATTTTGCCTTTAACTTGATGAGGAGCTGAAATTTTTTCGTCATTTAAAGCTTGATTATAAATGCGAACTTCATCAATAACACCCCTAAAATTAGAATAGTAATCACCATTAGAATCTGCCTCAGACTGCCGGCCAATTACCAAATTTCCGGCATTGACCAAATCTTTTGTTCCAAATGTTTTTGGTTGAATGCCGTCTAATTTTCCATTTACATAAATCTTAAGATTTTCTCCATCATAAGTTGCCGTAATTCTATAAAAAACATCTTCAGACAACCATGTTGAACCGCGTACATTGGTAAGATTAGGATGTGTTCCGGTACCAACTATAAAACCCGGCTGCCATTGACCGGTATTTGGGCCATTTCTATATAAATCCAATACATAATTATTTTTTGCCGTAATACCCTCGTCCCCTTTGGCTAAAATAACCATTCTGTTTTTATCAACACTGGCGCCTTTTGAAATTTTTATCCAAACATCTAATGATAATTTTTGCAAATCCAAAGAAGAATTATCAGAAATGGTTATATAATCACCGCCATTATCGCCTCTTGCGCCATCAAATTCTAAAGCATTTTTAAATTTTCCCTCAACCCAAATTGGTCCTGAAAGAGTTCCATCATTCGTACCCTTTGCATCTTTCGTAGTTGATCCTGTTACTTCGTTAAAATGCCAAAGCGCCACCATTCCTTCTTCAATATCGGTCTCATAACCCGGATTAACATCGGAAGACAATAATTTAATGTTGTTTTCGTTCAAAGAATCGTGATCCATTAAATTATCAAAAGTCATTGAAATTGACGTATTTTTACAAACATTAATTTCTCCGCCAGCGGGTGATTTGCTTGCATTTATTATAATTGGTTGGGGATGACAACATTTATTCGGATCTAAAATGCCGCAACCGACACCAGCGCCGCATTGAGCGTCATTTTTACATCCGCAGCAAAGACCGCGAGGATTATCATCCGGACCCTTACAATTACCTTGATTAGCCAAGCAAGTTAAACCGGCAGTGCCGCAAGAATTCTGTTGTTTGGGATTACAGCAACAACGGCAAGTGTCAGCACCGCTTTTACATTGATAGGGTACTGAACAGCTGCCAAAATTATTTGGGCAAGATACGTCTTGGCATTTATCTCCTGGTTTTGGCGTTCTGAATAAAACTTTAAAAGGCAAACCGTTGCTTGTACCGTTGGAATTTTTTATTACCACATCACCGGTTTGAGTATCAACTGGAACCAATACGTCCCTAACTTGCGTATCAGACCAATTTGCTTCTGAAAAAGCAGCGGCTGATTGATTATAAAAAATTATTTTGCTGTCAATATTTTTTGCGCCAAATCTTAAACCGTTAAAACTGACTTTTGTTTCGCTTGGATCTCCTTTGGGATAACCACTGGAAGGATTTATAGATAAAAGACACGGACCGGTGGATTCACTATTATCATTAACTAAAAATTTATCCCAACTCACGGTTTCTGATTTGCTGGTGTCATCATAAGTAATTCCCACTCTAACGCCCAATGAATCGGAAATATCAGTTACCGGATCGCCAAAAACCGCAGGAATAGTTGTGGTGATAAAATCCGGACCGGATGATTCTACGGTTGCATTTATTGGTCCGTCTTCTCCATTTATTCTGGGTTGAGCGGGCGAAACAACCGGATATTTGTCATCAAATTGGAATGTAGTTATAGTCGCCTTACGACTGGCAGTGCCTTGAAAACAACGGCCAAAAACAGTCACGCAGCTTTTTCGCGAACCGGAATCAGGCGTTACTCTGTAAATTACCGGCGAACAAGCGCATTTGGTTAAATCAGTGGTTGTAAAATCCCATTTTTTACCAAGTTTATTTTGATCAACATCCATTACTAAATCAGTGGTTACATCTATAGAATAAGAAGCGCCGGCAGTTAAATTATTATTTAATTCAATTTCAAAAACTTTAAATTGAGTGGAGATATTGTCAACATCAGCGTCAATAACTTTCATTTTACCAATTGGAGTATTGCCATCTCGCGCCATGACCGCCGCTTCAAGTTCTTTTATTGGTTTAATAGAACTTTGAAAAACAATATTTTTTCCGATTTTACCTTGAATCGCAATCGTATTATTATACATGCTGGTGGCGAAACTGACGCCAATCGGTTCGTCCGGACAAACATTTTTATCTTTTGGCCAATAATCACTGATTCCCGGAACAACATCATTTGTTTCAAATTTCCAAGATTGCGGCGCAGCCATTGAATTCCCGCACAAATCTTTAACATTGGCCACGGTAATTTTGTACCAAGTAAACGAATCAAGTAAATTAGGATTGATTAAAGAAATAGAAAATCCTTGAAATTTATCTTTAACGATCAGTATTTCCTCACCAACTGCCGTGCCTGATTCAGCATCTCGAGAAGCTAATTTTTCTATTTTAAAACTGGTAGGAATAGGATGTCCATCTTTATCGGCTATTGTATCAAAATCTACGCTTTCGCTAAAATTCAAATCAATAATCGGCGCTCTGGAAACCCACTGATTCGGTTTTGCCGCATCATTGGTCGGATAAGTTTTATTTAAATAGGGTGCTTCGGTGTCTACAACATTATTGGTCGTAAAATCCCAAACAACAGTATCACCGTCCGAACAATGATATTTAGGTTTAAATCCGGTACTGCAACCACTTAAAGAACGACTGGGATTATAGGTATCCTTAATTGATTTTGGAATAATAACATTATATTTAGTATCCGGATCCCAAATAGTTTGAGGAGTAAACAAAACCGAATTGCCGGAAATTTTCCAAACTCCCTGAATTGCTTGCTTTGTTGTATCGGTATTTTTAACAACTTTTAAAGTTTGATCGGTTATTACCGCGCTTACTTCATTAGAATTTAAACTATAATTGAAAAATGGTTTTATTTTACTGCAGCGATAAACTTTTGCGTCTGGATTTGAAGTTATATTATCTGTGTCAAAAGAAGCTTCGCCGCTCTTCATAAGCAGAGATGTGTAATCCGGAGAATAGCGACAAGTACTTTCTGCAGGAATGGTACATTTGCAATTCGCATCAAATTTCATACCTATGCTGTTGTCGCAACAAGAATCAGGCGTGCAACAATTGCTTCCTACGCAATAAGTTGAAGGCCCCGTAACTTCCATAATTCTATTAATAATATAACTGCCGATGGCATAAGCCAAAACAATGATTAAAATGCCGATAATGCCGGCTATCATTAATTTTTTGGCTTCGGAAATTTTCTTTTCATCTCCGCCCGAGGTCATCCATTTAATACCGCCTGCAATAATAATAACCGTTGCTGCCAATCCAAGTATGCCTAAAACAATTTTCATTATTCTGCCCATGGCCGTCGGAAGTTCTGTATTTGAATAACCTGACGCATTCTGGAAATTAGTCAGACCGTTATTCAAATCTTGCGCTTTTGTCAAAACCGGATTTAAAACAAAAAATAAAAATCCGGATATCATTAATAAACACAAAAAACCTAAAAATATATTTTTTTTCAATTGTTTTTTGTTCACCCTTTGGCGAATTATTTCAATTTTCATAAAAAATTTTTAGGTTTAAATTTTAAATATTGTTTAATTGTTCTTTTACTATTTGGCTGACTTGATTGCCATCCGCCTTGCCCTTGGTTTGTTTAGTCACTAAGCCCATCACCTTGCCGAAGTCAGAGGGATTGCCGGCATTGACTTCTTTAATAACATTTAAAACTATTTCTTTTATTTGATCGCCTGATAATTGTTCAGGCATATATTTAAAAAGTATTTCCAATTCTTTCTTTTCTTTGGCGGCCAACTCCGGCCGATTCCCTCTTTCATATAATTCTATCGCCTCTTTGCGTTTTTTAATTTCTCCGCCGACAATATCAACAGCCACTTCATCGGTTAGTTCTTGTTTTTTAGGTCTCAATTCAATGGCTTTATATGCCAAGGCAGATTTTAACATACGCAAAACAGCCTTCGTGTCTTCTTGTCCTTCACGTAGGGCTTGTTTAAAATCTTTTTCAATTCTTTCTAACAGCATACTAAAAAAATTAATAAATTAAATTTAGAAACCGAGAAAGTTTTGACAAAATTTCTACTTGATTTTACCAAGTTTTCTTAAATATTCCATTTTCTCGCGAGACGATTTTCTGCACAAAGCGCTTGCTCTGCGAAGAAGTTTGCTTTGCGGTTTAATGTAAAATTGACCCTTTTTGGCAAGGTCAAGTACGCCGCTTCTTTTAATGCGCTCGCTGAATCTTCTTAAAAAAATATTTAAGGATTCATTTGGTTTTCTTTTAAGTTCAATACTCATACCTTATATTATAATATATAATAATTAAAAAAGCAATACCATTCTTGGAGTATTTCTCCACATTTTTCTAAACAAAAAATACTAAAAATTGATATTTTTTTCCTGATAATATTTCGCCATATTGGCGCAATGAGTGGCGACTCCTCCAAGATTAACCAAGATATCGTTAAAAATCGGGCCATCCGCGGCATTACATTCCCTCTGATAAAATCTCTCCAAATGCTTTTCTTTTGCTATAATTATCATTTCTCTTATTTTTTCATTATGTCTTAAAATTTTTTCCGACAATTCTTGATTGGGCACTTCAATCAAAATAATCAAATCTTTAATAATTTTATCCAAAACTATTTTTATATCTTCTATCTCTTGTTTGGCTGCCTTAGAAAATTTTACCTTGCATTGAACGCGATATTTGGCCAATTCAACCAAATTTATAATATGATCGCCAATTCTTTCTATATCATCAACCATACTTGAACACTGAATCAATTGAGCGGCATTTTTTGAAGTTAATTTATTTTTTGGTATTTTATCTATAAAACCCATCACTTCTTTTTGAAGATTATCAATGACCAATTCCAAATAATTTAAACTTCTGTATCCCCTGTTGCTAAAAGTAGAAATTATTTCAAAAGCTTTTTTAAACATTTCTTGAGTTAACTGCGCTCCTCTTTTTAATTCTTTCTGAACCGCTTCTAGTGCCTGAGACGGTTCTTTCAAATATTGTTCATCTAAAAATTCCGACCAAAGCGGCAATATTTTTTCTTGGCCGGGAATTATTTTTTCCAATAATTTGGCAAAAGGTTTTATTAAAAATATAAACAAACAGGCTACTAAAATACTGAAAAAGAAATGACTATTCACGATTTGCTGGGCGGTGCTACCCGTTAAATGTTTTATAAAATTAACATAATAACCTAAAAACGGAAAAAGAATAATAACGGTTATGGATTTAAAAAATATATTTGCGATTCCAGTTCTTCTGGCGTTTATTCCTCCGCCCAAACTGAATAAAAATGGAATTATTGTCGCCCCGATATTGGCGCCTAAAATTAAAGGCAGGCCAATCTCAAGAGTTATTAAAGATTGTTGTCCTAAAAGAACAAGAATACTGGTAATAATTGAACTGGATTGAATAAGAACCGTCGCTGCAAATCCGATCAATATGCCTAAAATAGGATTTTTTATTCCTTGAAAAAAATTTAAAAAATCTTGGTTTCCTTTTAAAGGAATGATAACGCTGTTAATCAAATTCAAACCAAAAAAAATAAGACCGAAATAAAATATTACCTTGCCGATGTTCTTGAATTTTTCCGTAGACGAGGCAAGCCAAAATATCATGCCGATAATCAAAAAAATCGGCGCAATATTCATAATATTAAAAGCGACCAATTGAGCGGTAAGAATCGTACCGATATTGGCGCCTAAAATTATACCTAATGAATTTTCAACACTGATAACTCCGGCGCTGACCAAACCGATGGTAATAAAAATAATCGTCGCGCTGCATTGGAAAACCGCCGTAGAAATCGCGCCGAGCCCCACTCCATAAATCGGTTTTTGAGATAAATATTTAATGTATTGGCGAATTCTGGAATTAAAAACCATTTGCATCCGATAACTTAATCTGATCATGCCGAATAACACAAACATCAAGCCCGTTAAAAATAAAATGATTTCTTGAGCCATAATAAAATTTATTTTGCAACAATATATTTACTGATTTTATCCAGAATATCGGTCAAATGAACATTGGATTTAATCAAATAATCCACTGCGCCAAGTAATTTACCCTTGGCCACTTCTTTATCCTGACCGAGATTTGAAAGAATAACCACCGGAATCATACTGCCGACCGGGTCATATTTCAATTTTTCCAGAACTTCAAAACCGTTCAATTTCGGCATTGAAAGATCAAGTAAAATTAAATCCGGTTTTTCTTTAATAGCCAAATTAAGCGCTCGCTCGCCGTCTTCGGCCTGAACAACATTGTAACCGGCACTTTCAATCATGCTGGCTAAAATGCCTCGCATATCCGGTTCGTCCTCGGCAATTAAAATTTTTTTAATTGTTTCTGTCATAATTTTAAAATTAATTAATTAATATATTTCATTTACTAATCGGCAAGGTAAAATAAAAAGTTGTGCCTTTGTTTTCTTCGCTTTCAAACCAAATTTTTCCACCGCTTACTTCCACTAACCCTTTGGCCAGATAAAGCCCGAGACCGGTTCCCGGTTTCTGGCTGACATTATCAGCTCTGAAAAATCTGGAGAAAATTTTCTCTTGCTGTAATTTCGGTATGCCTACGCCTTGATCGGAAGTTTGATAAAGTATTTCTTCTCCTTTTTGTTCGATCTTTATTTTTATTTCCGAATTATCCGGAGAATATTTAATGGCATTATCCAATAAAATAATAATCACTTGGCGAATTTTTTCTGAATCAATATTAACTTTCGGCAAAAGAATTGGCGGTTTTTCCACCTTTAATTTAATATTTTTCTTTTCCAAATATAATTTATATTCATCAAAAATAGGATCTAATAATTCTTCCAGTTGTTTTTTTTCTGTTTTAAAAACCAAACGACCTGTATCAAGCCGCGAAACATTAAGCAAATCATTGACCAGTTCCACCATTCTCTCGCTTCCGCGACAAATCCTCTGAACTTCTTCTTTTTCTTTATCGTCTAATTTTTCGCCTAATTTTTGAAGTAAAATTTCCGCCCCCCATTTAATAATAGTCGCCGGTGTTCTAAGCTGATGAGAAGCCAAAGAAATAAATTGAGATTTAAGTTTATCAATTTCTCTCTCTCGGGTGATATCGCGCAAAATAACCACTCCGCCGATAATTTGACCATTTTCATCTTTCAAAGGAGCCGCTGAACTGGCAATGGGGATCTCCCTTCCGTCGCTGGCAAATAAGACAGACGGATCAATTAAGCTGGTTAATTTTCCCCCTACTAAAGCTTGACTGATAAAATTTTTATTTTCAGTTTTATCTTCTTCTTTAAAAATTTTGAGCACCTGATCATAAGGTTTACCCAAACAATCTTTTTCCAAAAATCCGGTAATTCGCGTAATAGCCGGATTGATAAGGGCTAATCTTTTTTCCAAATCAATCACGAAAACTCCGTCCCCAATGCTGATTAAAATTGTTTCCAATCTGTTTTTTTCTTGTTCAATTTCCGCTTTGGCTATTCTTAATTCTTCGGTTCTTTCTTTCACTTTCTGTTCCAAGGTTTCATAATAAGCTTTCAGTTTTAAAGTCATTTGATTAAAACTGTCGGCTAATTGCTCTATTTCATCGTGAGTATTTATTTTTATTTTATAAAATAAATTGCCTTTGCTGATTTCTTCCGCGCCTCTGGTCAATTTTTTAATCGGCGCGCTGACCATCTTGGAACTTAAAAAAGCCAGAATAATTAAAATAATGGCCAGAACCAACAAAACAATAAAAATAAAATTTTTAGTATTCTGAGCGCTGGCAATTACTTCATTCACCGGAACCACCAGTCCCAAACTCCAACCCGTATCCTTGATCGGGTAATAAGCGATATATTTTTCTGATTGATTAAATTTAATTGTTTCAATGCCGTTCTTTCCTTTAATCATGGACGTAACCGCATATTTTAAATCAGAATTTGAAGTTTCCAATAAACTTGATTTTCTAATTTCAGAAATCTCTAATTGTTCTTCTTTGACTCCCAAATCAGCTTGAGCTCGCACCGGCAAACTGATTAATTTGGCTTCTTTATCAATTATAAAAGCATAACCGGTTTTCCATAATTTAATATCCAAAATGCGATTGGTAATATCTTCCAAGGTCAAATCAATACCGGTTAACATTTCCATTTTATCATTTTGATAAACCGGAGCCAAAGCTGAAATCATTAAACCATGACCAGTCACATCAAGATAAGGCGGTGTCCATTTAACAAGTTTATTTGGGTTATTAATTTCAGTTAAATCATCCCAAAACGGAGCAGCCGGACTATTTTTATAATTAAGATCAGCCCGTAAAACATCCATAGCAAACCCGCCGGGGTTATTAGGGTTGGGATCTGAATTGGGATAAATACGATACCAACAATATTTATTGCCGATAATATAAATATTATCAGCATTCGGATTTTCATTTTTTATTGTCGGAAAAATAAAATCCAAATCAGCTGATAAATTTAAATCGTGTTTTACTTGATCGTCCAATGAACACCAATTAAAAACAATAACTGACGAAACTTCGTCGGCCGAATTACCGTATTGCCCTTCCGATCCTTTAAATAAACTATCTGTTGACCAATAGTCCGGATGATAAAAAATATCCGGATTATTAAAAACATTAGTGGCAAAATCGGCCAAATTCTTACTGGCTGAACTTACCTTTGATAATGATAAATTAATTTTATCAGCCTCGCCCTGGGAAAGACTTTTCAAGCGATTCGTGGCTTCATTTTCCAATTCCGTCGTTGTTTTGGAAATGGAAATAAAACCGATCAAAGCAATCGGCAATAAAGCAAAAAGAGTGAATATCAAAATCAATTTAACATTAAGCCCGAATCTAAATTTCTTTTCCATACTCTTATTATACAATAATTCGGATAAAATAAAAGGTCTACTTTAACAATTCTGTTAAAGTAGACCCCTAAAAATGTAAATTCCTTATTTATTCCACCGTCTCAATCACATTCAAAATCTTTTCCAATTCTTCAGGAGATTCGTTGCCTCCGGCAATACGAACCATATCGCCAAAAACACCGACTCGGGTTTTTTCAAAAGCGAAACTGCCGCCGTATTCAACCAATCCTTTTAAACCGCCTTTTTCCAACTTGTCCGCTGTCTCCCATGCATCTTTACATTGGATATAAAAAACAGCTGTCGCTCCATCGGGCAAATTCTTTTCCGCGTATTCATAATTGGGATGAGTCGGCAGATTGGGATGAGAAACGGCTGTAATTCCTATCTTTCCAATTGCTTTGGAAAAACTCTGAGCTAAAAGTTTGGTGTTGTTAAGAATCTGCTTATTGCGGATATCAAATTCTTCTTTGGTCGTTTCCGGCAAAAGCGCTTCTG
>Ga0172379_10004233_pt1 | contig 21527 bp, 18 predicted proteins | sample GrowelOW334metaG_FD_119756 | JGI IMG/M metagenome (GOLD analysis project Ga0172379, IMG submission 119756) | Groundwater microbial communities from an aquifer near a municipal landfill in Southern Ontario, Canada - Groundwater well OW334 metaG | ecosystem: Environmental > Aquatic > Deep... | reverse complement strand
CAACATACAGATACAGCACCTCAACAATGTTTCGGTAACTGAAGAACGACCAGATACTTGTTGCCGTTACCGCAGCAATCAAAACGATCGATATAACAAAGGACCAGTGCATTCTCAATCGGACTACCGATACCCCCATCATACACACCGATACTATCAACAAAGCGCTCCAGACAAAGAGATTCCGTGTATAAAATCGCTGCTGGAGAACTCCCGCGATTACGCTGCTGAGATAGGTTCCGTTGACGGGATTATACCGTTGTTCAGATGCGTTAATCCAATCGACGACAACAACTTTATTGGTAAAAGTATTTTTGAAGCGATCCAGATTCGGTATGACATCATCCGGAGATTTGTACATTGCCGTCGGACTGTAAACATCTTCCCAGTATTGCACGGAATCTTCATCGCTGTGATCTTCCGGTCCCCGGAAGACGTTGCGATTCGCAGTGACCTGGGCGAACGGTATCCGGAATCCATAATTATCGGAATACGCTCTCCCTTCGGGAGTGACGGGAATTCGCAGCCAGCTGATCACCACTTCATCGCCGATTCGTTCTTCCCGAACGGAGTCGGGAATGTCAAAGTATTTTTTCGCAACGCGGATGCTGGCATCAATCTCATGATACTTCCGTTTGCCAAGAGGCCATTCGACCAACGGAATCCAATGAATAATATTGTTGTTCAGATAGTTTTCGGGGTCAGTGTCGATCGGATCCGAAGAAAAGACAGTTCTCGTTGTATCGGCTTGGTATGTTCTGTGCTTGTTCGGCCTGTCTCCCGGTGTGGATTCAGCAACAACATATCCGAGCGATTGGATTTGTCGTAACAGAATATACATTCTGTCCATCATCTTTGGTACTGCCGGAATCCCGTTGGGAAGTGTAATTATTACTGTTTTTGCACCAGCACTTCGCAGGTCCTTAGAGATCTTCAGTGCATTCTCCAGATATTCACGCAAATTATTGTCTTCCGTGAACAACGCAAAACGAACGACAGGAACATCCTGTGGAAATGTGTTTTCATAGTTTTGTGCGAGACGCGGCACCGTAAGAAAGAATTCTTCCTTTCCCTTGAAGATGTTCAGATAAAAGAGGATCAGAACAAACACAACAACCACACTCCCCCAGACACCATAGTGCAGCAATGCTCGTCCTCGTTCGGAGATGTGCATCTTCAGATAGTACTGCACCGTCGCAAGGACTCCGTCCTGATGGAATCGCAGTACCAAGGCGGTCGGATGGCTGCCGGATGCCGCAATGAAAAAGAATATTTTGGATATCTGAGTGATCAAGACCAGTGCTCCGGTAGATAATAGTATGAGCGACATCAGCGTCCCATTGAGCGGCAGGTTATAGTGCTCCTGTATCTGCCAATTCAACACCATGATCAAAAGCAAGAACAGTCCGGTCAACACAAGTCGTAAAACATATTTCAAGATAGTGTTCATACGTTCCTTTCGAGTCCTGGGATCATTGTCGGTTCAAGAGAAATGGCGAAGAAAACTGCTGGGCATTGAACATCGGAGGATCGATACGTTGTGCGGCGCTCTGCGATCCCTCCGTATGCAGTGCAAGAAAGAACACGATGCTTATCATGAAAACCAGCACGCCGGAAAGGATCGCCGACGGAACGGAAACTGCAATTCGCCGGTTGATCACTGGTACTGTCCCCGCCTGAATTCCAAGGATGGCAAATTTCCGATCGAGTTCCGCCGGCGCAGGAATATTCTGAAGAGAAGCGACCGCATCGTGAATAGTTTTTGTCTTGACCAGAAATTCCCGACATGCTGCACAATCGGCAAGATGGCTGAAAAGCGGTTGTAGCAATTCGGGGGATAGTTCATTGTCCAGGAATTCGTTGACGAGTTCTTTTGACGTTATGCAGTTCATAACTTCCTTCTTTCCATGTACGGCGTGAGCAATTCAACCAATGCTGCACGCGATTTGAACAGTTTTGATTTTACGGCACTCACTGTCGATTCCGTTGCAAGCGCTATCTCTTCATACGTCAATCCTTCTACTTCCCGCAGGAGATACGCTTCCCGGTACGCGGGTTTTAAGGTGAGAATCGCCTTTTGAAGAACATCGTTCAACTCCCCATCTAACGCCATGGTGAGCGGATTCATCGTATCAACAGCCGGCCCGTCTTCTTCGAACTTATCCATCGGCACGATCTTTTTCCTGCGAAGGACCATCAGCACCTCATTCCGCGCAACAGAAAAAAGCCAGGATTTGACGGCAACACCATCCTTTAACGACTGCACTTTGGTCATCATTTTCAGGAACGTCTCCTGCGATGCATCCTGTGCAGCATCGGGATCCCGCAGCATCCGCAGGCAAAAGGAATAGATCGCATCCTTATGCCTTGAATAGAGCACAGCTCCTGCCGGCAGGTAACCGTTGCGAAATTGAACAGTGGCTGCTTCGTCTGAAAGAGGATCCATAGTGATGATGTTGTGAAATACTGATCTTCGGTTGCAGTGAAGATGCACAGGAATCCTGAAAGTTGCCAAAATATTTTGCCTTTACCGCCTAATCTCTCTATATTTTCACGGGGGTTCCAACATGTTCAACAATTTATTGAGGCCAAAATGAAACTGCTATCGGTCATCCTTTCTCTGCTCTTGTTTTTCTCGTTTTCCGACGCCCAACTGAAAAAACGGGTCGCCGTTTCCGTCTTCGAAGACCGGTCCGGCTCCGGATACAACCATTTAGGTTCCGGCGTTGCCGATATGCTTACCACCGCATTGGTGAAAAGCGGCAAATTCATCGTCATCGAACGCCAGGAATTGGAAAAAGTACTTGAAGAGCAGAAACTCGGTGAAAGCGGCTTGGTCACCCCCGAATCCGCCCCGAAAGTTGGTAAACTGCTGGGCGCAGAACTGTTTGTCGTCGGCAGCGTTTCGGAATTCGGAACAAAGGAAAGTAATATCGGCGGGAATGTACCGCTCTTTGGCGGAGCATTGAAAACGAAAACAGCACGTGCCGTGGTCGATGTCCGTCTTGTCAATACAACAACCGGCGAGATCATCGCAGCAGAAACGAAAGAAGGGAGCGAATCTACCACCGGCGTTGCGGTTCGGTATGAAGATATCGATTTCAATAATATGGACAGCTGGGACGATACCGATGCCGGCAAAGCGGCCCGCGAAGCAGTGAACGGTGTGGTTGAACTGATCACTGAGAATATGACGAAGATTCCGTGGAGCGGGAAAGTGCTGAAAGTAAATTCCGACGGCACAATGTTGATCAAACCGGGATCCGAAGGGAATGTGAAGCCCGGAATGGAATTCGACGTATTCCGCGTCGGTGAAGATGTGCTCGACCCCGATACCGGCATGTCCCTCGGCGCCGAAGAAACAAAGGTCGGTTCGATCAAAGTGACGGAAGATGCTCTAAAAGGAAAAGCAGCGAAAGCAAAGATCACCGAAGGAAAAGATTTTAAGAACAACGACATCGTACGCGAACAGAAATAGATTTTTATATGTCATTGCGAGGAGTGGCGCATAGTGCGCCACGACGAAGCAATCTCCATTCGTATACATAGATTGCTTCGTCCCGCAAAAAACGCGGGCTCGCAATGACACGTTTTTAATACTGAATAAAAAGACTTTACGAACAACGACATCGTGCACGAACAGAAGTAACTCTGCAAAGGATAATGGATAATTGATAATGGAAAATTTCATTGATATCCATACCGTTCATTATCAATTACCCATTATCAATTATCAATTTCAATGAACGACATCATCCTCCGTACCTCGAATCTCGGAAAACTTTTCAAGAAACGATGGGCTGCGCAGGCGATCGATCTCGAGGTCCACCGGGGAGATGTGTTCGGCTTCCTCGGTCCGAACGGCGCCGGAAAAAGTACCACCATTCGGATGATTCTCTCCCTTATCAAACCTACCACCGGAACCGTTGAACTTTTCGGACACGATCTTTTTCGCTCCCGCGAGACTGCATTGAAGAATGTCGCCGGCATCGTGGAAAAACCCGATTTTTATCTCTATCTCTCCGCCTATCGCAATATGCAAATCGTCGGGTCGCTCACGCTTGGCAGAACTCCCGATGACAAGAAGATTATGGAAACACTCGACACGGTCGGTTTGACCGATCGAGCACGGGATAAAGTAAAGACGTACTCTCACGGGATGAAACAGCGTCTCGGCATCGCCCAGGCGTTGTTGTGCGATCCGCAGCTGGTGATGCTGGATGAGCCGACAAACGGACTGGACCCGCAAGGAATGAAAGAAGTGCGCGAATTGATCACCCGCTTGTCGCAAGAACGCGGAATAACTGTATTTCTTTCCTCCCATCTGCTGAATGAAGTGGAACAAGTTGCCACGCGGATGGCAATCATCAACAAGGGAACAATGATCGTGCAAGGAAACGTGGGTGAATTGTTAAAGGCTAATGCAAACAAAGTCCTGATCAAAGCCGAACCGGCGCAGAAAACACTCGGCATCCTGAAAAAACTGAAATCCGTTTCCGATGCGGTTAAAACAGAGGAAGGCATCATTGCAACCATCGACCGAAAACACCTTCCCTCCGTCATTGACGAATTAGTGAAAGCGCACTGCCGCATCTACGGCGTTGAATCGAAACACTCATTGGAAGAATATTTTCTTACTGTTACGGGAGATCATGAAGCAGCATAAGTCGTCGGTCCTGCTGTCCGTTGTTACAGCAATGTTTATAGTTGTTCCATCGCTTCGCGCGGAAGACACACTGTCCTATTCCATGCCGCAGGTTATTGTCCAATCGTCACGGATGTCGCTTACTTCGTTCGACCTAAATCAATCCGCCACAATTCTCGGCGAGGAAATGCTACACAATGCAGCTCCTCTTTCCGTCGGAGATGCGCTGCGGATGTTCACCGCCACCGAAGTGCGCCGCCGTGCGCCCTTCGGCATTCAGACCGATATCGGCATCCGCGGATCCACTTTCAGCCAGCAGCTGATCCTGTTTAACGGCCTCCGTATCAACGATCCGCAGACGGCACATCATAATTTTGATATCCCCGTTCCAATGAATTCCGTTTCACAGATCGAGATCGTCCGCGGACCGAACTCCATGCTCTATGGACCGGACGCATTTGGCGGTATCATCAATATCGTTTCATCGTCTCACCGTCCGCTGCTGACAGCGGAACTTTCGGGAGGCGAACATGGCTATGCCGCAGGAACACTATCAACCGGTTATTCAGCTGATTCCTTTTCCTCAATAAATACAGCCTCCTACAGCCGTTCGGACGGATTCCGGTATGATACGGAGTTTGAACAACTCACACTCTCTTCACAAAATTCAGCAAATGTTTCCTGGGGCATTGTTAATGGATTCGCAGGGTATACGAAAAAAGATTTCGGTGCGTACGATTTCTATTCTCCGGGATCGAATATTCCATCTCACGAAAAAACGGAAACATATCTCGCGGCGTTTGGGACATCGTTTACTGCAGTCGATTGGAATTTCAATACACGCATTTCGTATCGTCACCATTTTGATCATTTTATTTACACCATAGTGAATCCACCGTTGTCCAACAATCAGCACAACACCAATCTCTACAGCGCGGAGATCTCGGCCAACAGATCCTGGAATGAATCGTTCATCCTCACCCATTCCATTGAATTCATGCTTGACAATATCAACAGTTCCAAACTGGGGATACATACGCGTAATTCATCTGCTTTCTCGACCATCGTACGCTGGATTCCGGTTGATCAATGGAGTATCGATGGCGGTGTCCGGATCGATGCGCATTCCGAATACGGCGTCACTCTCCACCCAACATTCGGCGCAGGTTACCTTGTATCGTCGACGACAAAGATCTATGGTTCAGCCGGAACTTCATTCCGCGCAGCGAGTTATACCGATCTGTATTATGGCGACCCAAAAACTGTCGGCAATCCATTATTGAAACCGGAACGGGGCTTTTCTAGTGAAGTCGGGATCCATACACAGCTGTTTGATGCCGCATCACTTCAGGCGTCAGCATTCTTCCGGCAACAGAACGATCTGATCGATTATGTGCAATATTCTCCAACGGATAAGTATTATGCGCAGAATTTCAGCGAAGCTGTTGTTAAAGGAATCGAAGTACAGTCACTTTGGAAAGGAAGCGGAAATAGTGATGATTTTCTGAAACAGATTGTTTTCAATTACACCTTCATCGAATCCGATCTGGACATCAAGTCCGCGTACAGAACACGATACAGTTTCACTCATCCGAAACATCAGCTGAACGGAGCAGTGACTCTTGCGCTCCCGTTGGAGATCATCACAACAGTAAACGCAGTATACAGTTATCATTCAACACGTCCTTCATCGTCGATTGTGGATTTGACATTCATGCGGCCGTTAGAATCGATCGACTTTATTATTGCCGCTACCAATCTGTTGAACAAATCCTACGAGGAGATCCCGGGCATTCCTCTTCCCGGCAGATGGATCACCGGTACAATGCGCTGGAGTATGGAATAGCACCATGATCAATTTAATCAGATACGAACTCTTTAAGACCTACGCGAAATGGCGGACCTATATCGGGTTCATCGCCGTCGGTGTGTTGATCCCCGTTATTATGTGGATCATGTGGGTGGAAGGGGGAAAGTTTGTTCAATATCAGCTGCGGTCGTTGCAGGCAGAGTTTCTGATCACCGGCAATCTGTTCAACGGCTGGGTGATCGCGCAGATTATCATGAACGGATTGTGGGTGCATGTCCCAGCATTGATCGCCCTCGTCGCCGGCGATCAGCTTTCGGGTGAAGCGACCGCCGGTACATTTCGGCTGACATTGATACGCCCTGTCTCCCGTGCAAGAATTTTGAATGCAAAATATATTGCCACACTTCTCTACACCGCATCGCTGGTGGTTACCATCGCAATCCTTTCTATCGGCCTCGGACTGTGGATCTTTGGGAGCGGTGATCTCATCGCAGTCGAAAAGGACGGCATCATCATCCTGGCGGAAGCAAATCTCGGAATTCATTTTTTCTTTGCGTTTGCCCTTGCCACCTGGTCCATGTTCGTCGTCGCATCGCTCGCTTTCTTCATCTCCGCGTTCGTGGAGAATGCCATCGGACCGATCATCATCACCATGACGATCATCGCGATCTTCTATATCATCACCTTCCTCCCTGTCGAATCGGTCGAAGGAATCAAACCGTGGCTCTTCACCACGCACATGAATGTGTGGCAGCAGGCGCTCCGAGATCCGTATGATTGGGAGAGCATCGCCAATTCCGTCCTGATCCTGGGTGCGTATATCGTCGGATTCTGGGGAGCAACACTTACAATTTTCCGGAGAAAAGATATTTTAACATAACTAAAGGAATCCTATGGCATTACAGGAACGCTTGAAGGAACTCAAGGAAGGCTTCCACCCTTCGTTTTGGGTCGCTAACGGTATGGAGTTGTTCGAACGGCTTGCCTACTACGGACAACAGATTGTCTTCATGGTCTACGTGCGAAACCGTCTTGGCTTCACCGAAACGGAGGCGGGCACTCTTTCAGGAATGTTCGGCGGTTTGATTTATTTGCTGCCAATCCTCGGCGGCACGCTTGCAGACAAATGGGGATTCCGTCGCGCATTCAACATCGCCTTCACCATTCTTGGATTGGGATATTTTCTTATCGGTTCGGTCGGCATGACCGCTTTTCAGGGAATCTATAGCGGTATTCCACTCTATCCTTTGTTGCTGGTTTTCCTCATTTTCACTGCTTTCGGCGGTTCATTTATCAAACCGTCCGTGCTCGGAACAGTTGCCGTAACATCAACGGAAAAAACAAAATCGCTCGGTTTTGCCATCTACTACTGGCTCGTCAACGCCGGTGCAATGATCGGACCGACCATTGCGTACTTCGTCCGGGACAGTTTCGGTAACGAGTTTGTCTATCTCGTCTCATCGCTCAGTTGTTTTGCCATGCTTATCGTCAACCTGATTCTTTACAAAGATGTGAAGCACGAAAAAAATCAGATCACCGAATCCCTCGGCAAAAAGATCGGAAATCTCTTCGTCGTGCTCGGAAACGGCAAGTTCATGATCTTCCTGCTTATCTATTCTCTGTACTGGATCATCTTCTGGCAGGAATTCATCATTGTCCCCTATTACATCACCGACTACATCGGCAAAGAAGCACCGTATGAGATTGTCCAGTCATGGGCCGGAGCCGGAGCCATCATTCTGCTGCAGATACCGATCAATCGGCTGACGAAGAATGTCCCGACACGGAGTGCAATCCTAATCGGATTTGCGGTTTCGTCGCTCATCTGGATTATCATTGCGATTCATCCTTCCATTCCAACCATTGCTGCAGGTATCGTCGCGTTTGCGATCGGTGAAATGATTCAGGCGCCGCGGTATTATGAATATATATCGGAGATCGCACCGGTCGGACAGCAGGGATTGTATCAGGGATATGCATTTCTTCCTATCGCCATCGCACGGTTCGTCGGCGATCCGTTCGGCGGCTGGATCTATCAAACATCGAAAGCGTCGGGAAATCCCGAAATGGTCTGGTATTCGTTGATCGCCATCGGATTAACGGGAACGCTGCTCATGGCAATCTATAACAAAGTGATCGCACGACAGGAGGCGGCAGCATAACATGCGTAAGTTTATGATAATGACAACGGTTGTGGGATGTTTTTTGCTTTTCTCAGCACCTGCAGCTGCACAGACGCTCACGGCAGAGAAGATACTGCTGAATGTAAAAGCAAACTTCGATGCTGTGAAGGATTATTCAGCCCAACTCACAGGAACGGTGAATATGGAACGGCTGAAGGTCCCAGAGATGAAAGTGAAGATCTATTTCAAACAGCCGAATAAGTTCAAGACGGAATCCAAAGGAACATCCTTCATACCCCGGAATATTCTTGATTTAAACCCTGGTGATTTATTGACGAAATTCGATGCGTCGTTGATGGGCAAGGAAGCAATGGACGGAAAGGAGCAATATAAAATCCGTCTGATCACAAAGCCGGAAAAAGGGAAACAGGTTCGTGAGAGTTTTATCTGGGTGGATGAGAGCCGCTGGACCATCACCCGGCTGGAAGCGTATCCTTCCGAAGGCCGGAAGATCGAAGTGCTCATCACCAGTACGCTGGTGGATGGAAAATACATTTTGCCGGAAAAGATCTTCGCGAAATTCGATTTCGAACAAAATACCGATTCACTGGCGGAACGCATCTATTCCCCGCAGCGCATCCCGCGTAAAGGTTCCGCGGAACTGAACTATTCTGATTATAAAGTGAATACAGGATTAAGCGATGAGTTTTTTGAGAAGAAGAAAGAACCAAAGCAATAAATAAAAAAGCCGCTCACGAGCGGCATTTTTATTTATTGGTATAAAGTGTTTTTGTCATTTCGAGTCCCGCGGATTTTTATTGCCGGTATGAGGGACGAGAAATCTGACCTCATAAAATCAATCAGTTCTTATATTCCTTCATCATCGTAATGAATTTTGAGAACAAGTAATCGCTGTCATGCGGTCCCGGCGATGCTTCCGGATGATACTGCACGCAGAACGCCGGATAGCGCTTATGCTCGAATCCTTCCACCGTCTGATCGTTCAAATTGATATGTGTCAGCTCTACTTGCGATTGGTCCATTGAATTCCAATCTACTGCAAATCCATGATTCTGTGAAGTGATCTCGATGACGTTCGTCTTCAGATTTTTCACCGGATGATTCCCGCCGCGATGGCCGAATTTTAATTTGTATGTTTTCCCGCCCAGTGCAAGTCCGAGCAACTGATGGCCGAGGCAGATGCCGAATATCGGTTTTTTCCCGAGCAGCTGTTTAATGTTCTGAATGGCATACTTCACTGCGTCCGGATCTCCCGGTCCGTTCGAGAGAAAAATTCCGTCCGGTTTCATTGCCAGCACCTGTTCTGCAGAGTAACTTGCAGGAACAACTGTCAGATCGCAGCCATACGCGGTCAACCGGCGAAGAATGTTTTGCTTCACACCGTAATCATAGACGACTACTTTATATTTTGCATCATTCGTTTCGCCGTTTTTCGTGTGCAATGCGTACGCTGTACGGTCGATGTCGCTCCAATGATATTCCTTTTGTGTGGTGACGTTCTTTGCCAGATCCAAACCGTTCATATCCGGTGAAGATTTCGCTTTCGCGATGAGTGATGCATCATCAAGATCTTTTGTGGAGATAACGCCACGCATGGCTCCTTGCGAACGGATGATCTTTGTCAGCATCCGTGTATCAATCCCCTGGATGGCGAGAATGTTGTTCTTTTTCAGCCAATCTCCCAGTGACGAGTTCGCACGCCAGTTACTGTAAAAATCAAAATATTCCTTCACAATAAATCCGCTCACCTGCGGTTTCACCGATTCAAGGTCTTCCGTATTGATGCCGTAATTCCCGATCAGCGGATATGTCATCGTGACGATCTGTCCCGAGTAGGATGGATCCGTCAGAATCTCTTGATATCCGGTGATGCTGGTGTTAAAGCAAACTTCTCCCGCGGTCTCTCCCTCTGCACCGAAATGCTCTCCTGTAAAGACCGTTCCGTTCTCTAATGCTAATTTTGCAATCATGCTGTACGTACACGCCGCGCAATGCGGCAATTAATCCATGGATAAAGTAATAGGCTGATATAAAAATACGAAAAATTTGTTGACATCTGAAGTACATTTTTGGATATTATAGGAGTCTTAGAGGAGCGGTGCACACAAGTACCTGTGCGGAGAGCGGAAACGGCTCTGCGAAACACGGAGAAAAGGTTTGCGGATAGCACCGCCGAAAGTATTCAATCCGTTTTCACTGAATGCTTGGGATGCAAGAACACGACTTGCAGACTGTTGTTCCGAAATATCGGAACAGAGCACTATGGACATTCTGCTGAGAATATTTTTTGCCGCTATGCAAATCGGTAGCATTCATTCCAACGTAGAGAGTCGTAAGTGCTTCTCTACGTTTTTCGTTTTAAAGAGGTGCATCGATGCTGCCCTGCATATCAGCCGGGGGTGTACGCACCGGAAATGGCAAAGGATATGAATATCGTACTGATCGGCTACGGCAATATGGGACACGAGATCGAAGCGATCGCTCAACAGCGAGGACATTCGGTCATTGCAAAATTCTTCATCGACGAACCCCTTCCCCCGGCAACTTCCGATTTCTTCAAGAAAAACACCATTGATTGCTGCATCGATTTCTCCTCGGCGGACGCGGTCCGTCATAACGCGGAAACATGCAGTACACTCAAGATCCCGCTCGTGGAAGGGACCACCGGCTGGCATCAGCAGAAAGAGGAGATCCTGGAGATCGTCCGGAAAAACGGCGGCACCTTTGTGTACGGGAACAATTTTTCCGTCGGTGCGCAGATGTTCTTCCGCATCGTCCGTAATGCTGCGGAGCTGATGAACGGATTTACCGAGTATGATCCCGCTATTCATGAAGCACACCACACCAAGAAAAAAGATGCGCCGAGCGGTACTGCATTGACGCTGGCACAGACGATTCTTTCCCGTTTGAAGCGAAAGAATACCGTCAAACCGCTGACGGATTTGACGCCGCTCCAGCCGAACGAACTCAGCGTTTCCAGTTCCCGTGTCGGCAGCGTGTTCGGAACGCACTCCGTGCTGTTCCATTCTCCCGCAGATGAGATCGAACTGGTCCATCGCGCCCATAACCGTTCCGGCTTTGCATCCGGCGCCGTACTGGCAGCGGAATTAACGAAGGAATTCCCGGGGATCTTCTCCTTCGAAGAACTTGTATTTGAAAAATCAATCAATCATCATTAAGAAGGGCTTTTTATGGCATCACAATTTACATTCCGAGGCGTCGCGACCGCGCTGGTCACACCGATGCTGCCGGGGGGAGAGATCGACTTTGAAGCGTTGAAAGAACTGGTAGAATTCCAGATCACCAGCGGCGTCAATGGATTAGTGCCGGTCGGCACCACGGGAGAAAGTGCCACAATGACTGCCGAGGAAGATCATAAAGTGATCGATACGGTAATGGAACAAGCAAACGGAAGAGTTCCTATTATCGTTGGAGCCGGAAGCAATTCCACTCGGGAAGCGATTGCCGCAGTTGCGTATGCAAAACAGGCGGGTGCAAACGCCGTCATTTCCGTCGGACCATACTACAACAAGCCGACGCAGCAGGGTTTTTTCGAACATTATAAAGCAATCACAGAAGAAGTGGACCTTCCTGTTTATATATACAACGTTCCGGGAAGAACCGGCAGCAATATTAACGCCGAAACAACACTGAAGCTCGCCGAGCTTCCGGGTATCGCAGGAATAAAAGAAGCGTCTGGAAATATGGGACAAGTGATGGAAATTCTCCGTCACCGCCGTCGGCACTTCGTCGTCCTTTCGGGCGATGATGCATTGACGCTCCCGATGATGGCTGCAGGTGCGGACGGAGTTATCTCCGTCGTCTCGAATGAGGTCCCCGCGGAATTTACTCAAATGGTTGCGCTATGCCTGGCGGGTGATTTTGTGAAAGCGCGTGTCCTCCATGAACGATTGTTTGACCTGATGAATATGAATTTTATCGAATCGAATCCCATTCCTGCAAAAAGCGCACTGTCGATGATGGGAATGATCCACGAAGCATACCGGCTGCCGCTGACACCGATGACGCTCGATCATAAATTCCAGCTGCGCCGCGTGCTGGAAGAATTGTCGCTTGTGGAGCATGTGGGTGTATGATGGATGTGACAACAATACAACGTTCCGTTGAACAGGAGTTTCAGCAGCAGACAAAGCGTGCTGCAAAGGTGTTTTCCGCATTTATCGACCTGCTGGACCGCGGAATCATCCGCACAGTGGAAAAGAAGAATGGCGAATGGATCGTCAATGCCTGGGTGAAGCAGGGAATCTTGCTCGGATTTCGTTTAGGAAAATTGAAATCCATTCCCGGCGCTGCGCCCTTCTCGTTTTTCGATAAAGATACCTATCCGCTGAAAAAATTATCGACAAAGAATAATATCCGTATTGTTCCCGGCGGTTCTGCCGTACGGAAAGGGGCGTATATCGCTCCATCGGTAATCATTATGCCGCCGGCGTACGTTAATGTCGGTGCCTATGTTTCCGGCAATTCAATGATCGATTCCCATGCGCTGGTCGGATCGTGCGCCTTCATCGGCGAACGGGTGCATCTCAGCGCCGCTTCACAGATCGGCGGAGTGCTGGAACCGATCGGTTCGCTGCCGGTGATTGTGGAAGACGATGTGATGATCGGCGGAAATTGCGGAATCTATGAGGGAGCGTTGATCAAACGGAGAGCAGTGATCGGTACTGGTGTTATTCTCAACAGTTCAACACCGGTCTACGATCTCGTCAACGAAATAATCATTCGAAAGAATCAAAACGGCTCGCTTGTGATCCCGGAAAATGCAGTGGTTGTCGCCGGAAGCAGGGCGATCGATACACCGCACGCAAAGAAACTCGGATTAAGCCTTTATACCCCGATGATCGTGAAATACCGCGATGAACGGACAGATGCAAAAACGGCATTGGAAGAGAGTTTACGATAAAGAGTTGGGATGAGGAAGTGAACGGCAGTTCACTTCCCTTCCAGGTTATACTGTTGAATTTTTGTGTAGAGTGTTTTCAGGGATATTCCCAGGATTTTTGAAGCGAGATTTTTATTCCACTTTGTATTTGCCAATACTCCTGCAATATGATCCTTTTCCAGTTCTGCCATCGAGATCGCTGAACCAACCTTGCTTCCCTGTTCACCGGAAGCAGTTTTCTCTACAATGAATTGTTCCGGCAGCGCCAGATCTCTTCGTCGGATAAATTCATCAGGAGACAGCACAATTGCCCGTTCCAGTACATTCTCCAGTTCCCGAACATTTCCCGGCCAGGAATAATTAAGCAATGCTTCTGCCGCTTCAGGATGAAGTTGTTTTTTCTCCCGTGAAAGATCTTTTTTCTCCAGGATATTCTGGGCTAGCAGAAGAATATCTTCTTTCCTCTGCTGCAACGAAGGAAGTGTAATGGCAATCACATTCAGTCGGTACCACAGATCCTCACGGAATCTTCCAGCTTTTACTTCATCCGCAAGGTGCTTGTTTGTTGCCGAAATAATCCGCACATCGGAGCGGAGCGTCTTGTTTCCTCCCACTCGCCGGAATTCCCCGGTCTGAATGAAGCGGAGTAGCTTCGGCTGGAACATCTGGTTCACTTCGCCGATCTCATCAAGGAATAATGTCCCGCCATTGGCAATCTCCACCAGTCCCTGATGCATGGACTGTGCATCGGTAAAAGCCCCTTTTTCATGACCGAACAATTCGCTTTCGATCAGCGTATCGGGAATCGATGCACAGTTTAATGCGACAAACGGTTTATCAACACGTGGTGAATTTTTATGAAGAAAGTTTGCGAACAGCTCTTTCCCCGTTCCGCTGGCTCCTTCTAACAGCACCGTGGAATCGCTTGGCGCAACTCTTGCAGCAATATCCATCACTTTCAAAAATTCTTTGCTCTGTCCCACCAATTTCGATGATTGAGCCAGACGGGAGATCTCGGAACGCATCACTTTGTTCTCGATCAACAGCGACCGTTTCTCCAGCGCCAATGAAACCATAGAGAGCAATTCGTCAAACTCATATGGCTTCGTCAAAAAATGGAAAGCGCCGAGGCGCATGCATTCCACGGCGATCTTCACATCGTTTACGCCGGTAAGCATGATCACTTGCGTATCGATATAGTTCTGTTTGATGAAGGTCAGAACTTCAATGCCGTCCACTCTCGGCATCCGCACATCCAGCAGGACGATGTCGAACACCTGTTCCTGCAGTTTGTTGATCGCCGCTGCACCGTCTTCGGCTGTAACAACGGCATATCCTTCTGCCGTAAGAGATGAATCCAACATCTTCCGGAAATCATTCTCATCGTCTGCAACCAGTATTCGGGCTATATTTTTACTTTTCGCCATATTCTTCCGTGAAATATAACTTTTTATGGAATCACCCACAAAGTCTATTTTGAGACTCACAGGAATTTTTTGTACCTTTTTCTATATTCTCTTTTTCATTCACAATTCAATAAGAACCATGCGCACAACTCTGATGTTAACCGCGTCGAATATCTTCATGACATTTGCCTGGTACGGCCATCTGAAATTTAAGGAAGTCACTCTGTGGAAAGTGATCCTTGCAAGCTGGGGGATCGCTTTTTTTGAATATTGTCTGATGGTACCAGCGAATCGGATGGGCTATGGAGAATTCAATGCAGTCCAATTAAAAACGATCCAGGAGATCATTACACTCGTGGTCTTCTCCGTCTTTTCCGTTCTCTATCTTAAAGAAGAATTGCGCTGGAATTATGTTGTTGGATTTATTTTTATCATTGCTGCAGCATTCTTTATTTTCAAAAAGTGGTAATAATGAAGCATCTTCGCCCCCAAAATGTGACCCTTCACCAAGCATCGAAGCAATAGATCCTATAGAGAAAAAAGAACATAAATACCAGGATCCCCGAGGGGAATGATCCGTAAATCGAATTGCTTACGAGAGCTGACATAATTCGCTCTGAATTATCCGATCTCACCGAATCTTTTCCGCAATTGACCGAAAACTTCGCAACAATCTCTCATCTACTCTGTAAATTACTGCCGAAGTTCTTTGATATTACTGTCTTTTTTCCGGTTTCTTAAATTATTTTCATCCTCTTGGAAAAAGGATGAAACAATCGTATATTGGAAACCGTAGAAACTAAATCGGTTTCCTACAATATTTTTTTGATACAGCCGTCATTCAATGCAGGAAACCTGCATTTTTTAATGGATCTAGGGAAACTAAAAAAACCATCTCGGTTTCCAGTGACAGATAATAAAGGAGATACAAGTGTCTGATATTGAAATGAAAAACAGAATCTATGAAGCAGCACGCGAAATGTTTTTTGCAAATGGATTCAGCAAAATTACTATGGAAGAGTTTGCTCAAAGTATGGGAATGAGCAAAAAGACTATTTACAAGTTTTTCCCCAGCAAGGAAGAATTGGTAAAAGAAATCACACGGGAGAAACTCCATTCCATTCATGAACAATGCGAATGTTTCAGGACTGACAGTTCCGTGGAATTTATGGATCGTATCAAATCGACAACCAACTATCTCACTGCGGAAATGCAGAAAATGAAACCGCAGTTCTTTCTGGATGTCCAGCGAACCATGCCGGATCTGTGGAAAGAAGTCGACTCGTTCCGAAACGAAAAAGTGACGAACGATTTTGCTCAGATGGTGAAACAGGGAGTTGATCTCGGAATCTTTCGGAAGGATGTCAATGTGCAAGTTTTCGTGTTGATGTACGCTTCGGCTATGCAGACAGTGATCAATCCCTTAGCGTTATCGCATGTTCCGGTTTCTATCGATCAAGCATATCAATCAGCCGTCACTGTCTTTTTCGAAGGAATGATGACGGACGAGGGAAGAAAAAAATACAGAATACAACTCACAGAACAATTGAAAGAAGAGGTTGTCTCATAATGAAACATACAATCGTCGCAGCATTACTATTATTTTTTACGATCAGTATCGCCCAACAAAAACTCTCCCTGACTGTTGAACAGGCAGTGCAAACCGGACTTGAAAACAGCAAGATGCTGAAGTCTTCCCAATTTAAAGTCGTTGCCGCAGAAGCGAAGGCGAGCGAAACGAATGCATTAGGGCTCCCCTCCGTAAAACTGAACGCGGCCTACACTCGATTAAGCGATATCCCTTCGTCAACGTTGACGACGCCGTTCGGTAAATTTGAAATCTCTCCGACGGTGTTAAATAATTACACCGTACGGGCGACGGTGCAACAGCCGTTGTTCACAGGGAATAAAATATCGGGTGCAGAAGATATTGCCGAGTATTCCTATGAAGCGACAAAACAGGATTTCAGTAAAGACAAAGCCGATCTCATCTTCAACGTGAAGAGCACATACTGGAACGTCTATCGCGCCATCGAATTCAAAAAAGTGGTTGATGAGAATGTTGGACAGATAAAGGCACATGCGTCCGATGCCGAGAACATGATGAAACAGGGCCTCCTGACCAATAATGATCTGCTCAAAGTGCAGGTGCAACTCTCCGATGCACTTGTACGCCAGATTGATGCCAAGAACAATGTACTGCTGACAATGATCGCATTGAATAATACACTCGGACTTCCGCTGACGACAGAGATCGAGATCGCATCCTCGCTGCTGCCAAACACTGTGCCGAACCAGGAAATTGATGCATTGGTGAAAAAAGCAGTCGAGAACCGTCCAGAGATTCTCAGTATGAATGCCCGTGTGAAGGCAAGTGAATCGGGCCTTTCCGTAGCCCGTTCCGGTTGGTATCCGCAGGTATATCTTGTCGGAAATTACAATTATCTCCGGCCGAACCAGCGCATATTTCCGACGAAGGATGCATTCAAAGGAACTTGGGATGTCAGCGTTTCGCTCTCCTACGACCTATGGAATTGGAACACCTCCGGAAGTCAGTCGACTCAGGCGGAAGCCCAATTATCTCAAGCAGAGCAGGGATTATCGCAGTTGAAGGACGGCATTACGCTTGAAGTGACACAAAGTTATCTGGCATTGAATCAGGCGAAGGAACGATCTGCTGTGGCACAAAAAGGCGTTGAACAGGCAGAAGAAAATTACCGTGTCACCAATGAACGGTACAAAAAGGGATTAAACGTCAATTCGGACCTGCTCGATTCTGAAGTGGCATTACTGACAGCAAAATTGAATTACATGCAATCACTTGTAGATTATGAACTTGCAGCCGCCCGCCTAACGAAATCGGTCGGTGAATAATACGAAATTCAACCATCAACTAAAGGAATAAGAACAATGACGAAGTATCGAATCATATCAATATCAATCGTAATCCTGGGCGTCTCGCTGGGATTTATTATGAACAGCCAGGCGTCGGATGGCGATGCAAAACAGGAGTCGTCCGCAAAATCAGGCGGAATCGCTACGGCATATTCCGTCTCCGTTGTTACCGCCAGCAAGCAAAATGTTTCCGAACGATTCTCCTCCATCGGAACGATTTCCGCATTCAACGATGTGGCCATCATCTCCGAAACACAGGGCCGCGTGGTGAAAATCTATACCGAAGTCGGCGATTACATGAAGGCCGGCTCTGTCTTGATAGAAGTGGACAGCGAATTGAAGGAAGCGGCGTACAAAACAGCGAAAGTTTCGTATGAAAAGGCAAAGAATGACATGACGCGGTTCGAAGAATTATACAAAGAAAAATCCATTTCGGATTCTCAGATTGAACAGGCTCGCTGGGCATTCCAGAGTGCCGAAGCGCAATACATCGTCGCCCGCCGTCAATTGAGCGATACGAAGATCACCACGCCGATCTCCGGTATTGTCACTGCCCGCAATGTGAACATCGGTTCATTCGTTCAGGGCGCACCGCAGGCTACGCTTGTGGCCAATGTCGTAGATATCTCAAGATTGAAAGTGAAATTGAATGTCGCTGAGAAGGATGTCTTCCGTCTGAAACAAGGCAATAAAGTTGAAATCACAACCGACGTTTTCCCGAATACGGCGTTTACCGGAACAATTGCAACTATCTCTGCCAAAGGAGATGACGCACATACCTATCCGGTTGAAGTTGTTATGGACAATTCGAAACAGCAGCTGAAAGCAGGAATGTTCGCTCAGGTAACCTTCAATCCACAGTCATCCTCTAATGCGCTCATCATCCCGCGTGAAGCAGTGGTCGGCAGCATGAAGGATGCAAAGGTCTATGTAGTAAACAATAATGTTGCGAAACTCCGTACCGTGACGGTCGGTAAAACCTTCGGCACCTCCATCGAAGTGTTGCAAGGACTGAATGTAGGCGAAGTAGTGGTGGTAAACGGCCAGAACAATCTGAAAGACAACGCGAACGTCGTTGTCCGTAACTAATCTAATAAGTGTAGAAAGATACTCTCATGACTATTACCGAATTATCCATTAAGCGTCCTTCGCTAGTGGTGGTGATCTTTACCGTGATTGGCGTGCTCGGTCTATTCAGTTTTAAGTTACTGAACTATGAATTGCTGCCGAAAATGTCCATACCCGTGGTAACTATCACGACCATGTATCCGGGCGCTTCGCCGTACGAAGTGGAAAACAACGTTACAAAAACGATCGAAGACGCAGTCTCCGGCATTGATAAGATCGACAACATCCGCTCCACCTCCTTCGAAGGTTTTTCACTGGTGGTGATGGAGTTCAAGCAGGATGCAAAGATCGACTTTGTCGTGCAGGACGCTTCGCGAAAAGTGAATGCGATCGTCTCCAAACTGCCGACCGACGCGAAAGCGCCGACCGTTTCTAAAATTGCTTTCGACGAACTCCCTGTTCTCCGGCTTGGCGTAACCAGCCAGATGAATTCCCGGGAATTCTATCAATTCATTAAGGATCGGATCCAGCCCCGTATTTCAAAGATGGCCGGCGTTGCACAGGTAGCGTTGAGCGGCGGGGATGAACGGGAGATTAAAGTGAATGTCGATCCGAAAAAAATACGGGCGTATAATCTCTCTATCCTGCAGGTGATGCAGGCGGTTCGCAATGCGAATATGGACTTCCCCACGGGCAAGATTAAAGACAGCGACGAACAGTTTGTTGTCCGTGTAGCGGGAAAATTCAAATCGGTAGATGACCTGCGACAACTCGTCGTCGGACGTTCCCGTCAGGGGGGCGATATCCATCTGGACGATGTGGCGGAAGTGCAGGATGGCTTGAAAGAGCACGCACAGATGAACCGTGTCAACGGCGTTACTTCTGTCGGTATTCAAGTGATCAAACAATCCGACGCAAATACCGTGGAAGTCAGCAAACTCGTCCGCGCAGAACTGATCAAGATTCAGGCTGAATATAAGGAACAGGGGATCTCCTTTGATATTGCACAGGACGGTTCGACATTTACATTAGATGCTGCCAACGCGGTGAAAGAAGACCTTGCCCTTGCAGTATTCATGGTGGCAATCGTCATGCTGCTATTCCTGCACAGCGTTCGGAACTCGATTATCGTACTTATCGCAATCCCGTCGTCGTTGATCGCAACATTCGGTTTCATGTATGCATTTGGCTTTACGTTGAACCTCATGACGTTGCTCGGTATGTCGCTGGTGATCGGTATCCTTGTCGACGACTCGATCGTCGTCTTGGAAAACATCTATCATCATATTGAAAAAGGGGAAGAATCCCGAACAGCTGCATTGCAAGGCCGGAATGAGATCGGTTTTGCGGCGCTTTCTATCACGCTTGTGGACGTTGTGGTCTTCCTCCCTCTATCGTTGGTCGGAGGTTTGGTCGGTAATATCTTGCGTGAATATGCATTGGTTATCGTCGGTTCCACGCTCATGAGCTTGTTCGTCTCTTTCACCGTCACTCCGATGCTTGCTTCCCGTTTTGCAAAACTGGAACGGCTCTCGGATCGGACGTTGATGGGAAAATTCGCTCTCGGGTTTGAAAAGCTGTATCATGCATTTGCAGAACATTACATCCGTATGTTGAAATGGACGCTGAATCATAAGATCCGCGTCGCAATTGCAACCATCGTGCTCTTTTTCGCATCGCTGTCTCTTCCCGCATTGGGATTGATCGGCAATGAGTTTATGACGCAGACAGACCGCGGTGAATTCGGTGTCTCGATCGAGATTGAACCGGGTGCCTCGATCGAACAAACAAACCAGACGACTTTACATGTTGAACGGATTCTGTCCGAGATTCCAGAAGTGAAGAAAGTGTTTTCGGCTGTCGGCGCTCAGGAAAACGGTGCGTTAACTCTTTCCAGCAGCAACCTGACGCAGATGAATGTCGCCCTCGTGCCCAAGAATGAACGAAAACTCTCCACCACACAGGTGGGTGAGTTGATCAAACAAAAAGTAAAAGAGATTCCCGGCGTGAAAGTGTTTGTCAGCCCGATCGGCATTTTCGGTTCGGCAGATCAGGCGCCGATCCAGATCGCCGTAGAAGGGACTGATAACAAGTCAATTCTTGAAGCCGCTGATATCGTTAAGAATGTTATCACCGCTGTTCCCGGCACTGCCGATATCCGCCTTTCGGCCGAAGCAGGTAAACCGGAACTGCAGATCGAGATCGACCGCGCCAAGATGGCACAGCTTGGCCTGACAGTAGCGGATGTCGGCGCTACTCTCCGCGTGGCATTGACCGGCGACGATCAATCCAAATATCGCGAAGGAAATAATGAATATGATATTCGCGTGCAATTCGATGAATTGGACCGCTCGCGGACGGATGATGTCGCCGGTATTGCGTTCATGAACAACCGCGGACAGCAGATCGAATTGAATCAATTCGCTTCGATCTCGTATTCTTCCGGCCCGACCAAACTGGAACGCCGCGACCGTATTGGCGTACTGTATGTGAATGGCCAAACCATCGGCCGGCCGGCAGGTACGATCATGGAAGATTTTAAGAATCAGATCGCCAAAGTCCAGTTGCCGCCCGGTATTTCCCTGGCATATCTCGGTATGGAAAAACAGCGCGCAGAAGGATTCGGCAGTCTTGGAATTGCGATGGGCATCGGCAT
>Ga0172379_10004232_pt1 | contig 21528 bp, 17 predicted proteins | sample GrowelOW334metaG_FD_119756 | JGI IMG/M metagenome (GOLD analysis project Ga0172379, IMG submission 119756) | Groundwater microbial communities from an aquifer near a municipal landfill in Southern Ontario, Canada - Groundwater well OW334 metaG | ecosystem: Environmental > Aquatic > Deep... | reverse complement strand
TCGTAGTTGAAACTGGAGTTTCCGACGGGATCTCCGCCCTGGGCCTGCTTGAGAAGGCGGTGGGCGCGAAAATCGTCCTGACGGACAGCCAGGACTGTTTTTTTTACAGGGACAGCTGCTGCGGCCGCATATTTTACAACAGCAGCGACGGCTATCTTTCCGTCAAATTGCCTTTATTTTACTTCTGCACAGGAGTAAAAATCCGGGAGATACCTTCCGAAGCCGGCAGGGTCTCCCTCCTGAACCCCCTGGTCTCGGAGAAATTCCCGACAGCCGAAATAGTCCCTTTCGATATTTTCTCCGGGACCTTAAGCCATAAAGCGGAGATCATTAAATGCGCCAACGTCCTGAACCCGGTTTACTTCACCCTTCCGGAGATAAAACGGGCTTTAGCCAACCTTCTGGCGAACCTGAAGGCCAACGGGTCTCTTTTCATCTGTCAGAATAATAAAAAGTACAAGGACGGCGAGGCGTATTTAATACTGCGGGAAAAAGACGGCAAACTGGCGCTGCGCGGGGAAGTCAACGGGCACGAACTGCTGGCCCCTTTACGCTCTGCCCTGTTTTCAGACCTGGTCAGCGCCTGACGGACGGCAGATAGCGGAGCGCGAGATAATTCATATACTTCTTAAATAGCCAGTACAACCCCTGCGGGCTGTAAATAATATTTAGCGGCAGCGGGCACTCGAACGTGCAATGGCATTTCCTGTCCTTGATATGGCGATTGATCTCTTTAGCGGTCCGGGTCGCCAGTATTTTTTTAACGCTGTAATCATACTCCCGGATATTCCCGTAGCCTTTACCCAGCAGCTCACAGGGGTAAACCCCGCCGTCCTGGTAAATGACTAGCGATTTCTTTCCCGATAAACACGGGATGATCATCTTTTCCTCTTTGACGGTCCTGAGCACAAGATCTTTGATAACCTGGTCTATCAGTTTACCCGTTAAGGCAAAAGGGAACCTGTGGCGCCGCCCGGTTTCCGCCTTCTCCAGGTGATCGCTGATCTCCCTGTACCTGTCGAGGTCTACCTGCCCGGCGTCCTTGTTTTTGGACTCTCCCCTTACCAGACACAAGGCCTGGTAACAGCCCAACTGATTTTCAATGTAATCATGCACCTTGAAGATATCCTCCTGGTTATACGTCGAAAAGACCGTGTTAACATTGATATCGAAATTGTGATGGCTCACGGCTAAAGGCTTGAGCAGCCCGATGGTGCTGACCAGGTTATCAAACGCGGACTTTCTCCCTCGTATCTCATCATGCTTCTCCCCGACCTGGTCGAGCGACAGGGAGAACGTAACTATCATTTCGGGGAATTCTTTTATCAGCTGCCGGGCCAGGGCCTCCGTCTTTTCAGGAAGGAACCCGTTGGTATGCAGCGCCAGGTGCTTCAGCTGGTTATTTTCATAGAACGCCCGGACGATCTCGGGCAGGTCAGACCGCAATAAAGGTTCGCCGCCGGTAAGGGAAAGATAGTGCAAGTGGCCGAGGTTCTTTGAGATCTTGCGGATTTCCTCTAAAGAAAGTTCTTTCTTCGGATCGAAATTCTCGATATTTTCCCAGTAAAAGCAGTGCTTGCAGCGCAAATTACAGCCCGCGGTCACATAAAGAATAAGATGCGGCAAAGAACCCTGGAACAGGAATTTCATTGCGCCAAGGTATGATCTCTTCATGGGATTAAGCTTTAGGCCTGAATATCAGTTTAAATATCCCGACCGCCGTTCCGATACCGATAGCGGAATAGAGCGCCACATCCGCGGCCATGGCTAAAAGGACGAACCCAGGGCGGTGCTTTTTAGCGTAGATATACCGGTAAAAACCCATGTTGTAAATATAATAGCCCAGAAAAAGGACCGCCGGGAGATAGCTGACCTGCGCAAACGGCGCGAGAGCGGACAAGAAAACGGCCGTGGTCAAAATAAAAGTGTTAACCACGTTCTTCCCGGTAGCGATCCCGCCGCTGGACTCAAAGGTTTTCCGTGCCAGCAGCGTGGGCAGCCAGTCCTGGCTGCGCCTGTAATTCAGCCGGATCCGCTCTCTTATGCCCCACCAGTAATGGGAAACCTCGAGGTCAAGAAAGATATGGATCTTATGCCCCAGGGAGTTCAACCGCTGCCCGAACTTATACTCTTCGCCTCCAAGATGGAAAGCCTCGTCGAACCCGCCGCACTCCAGGAACAGTTTTTTGGGAATAAAGCCGCCCAGCGCCTGGAACCATGAACTTTCGACGCGATGGATACCCCTTGTTAAAAGCAGGTAGTAATCGTAGTAATATTTCAGCCCCATGAATTCCGAGCCGAACCCCCGGTTCAACGCCTCCCAGCGGGGCGCGGCGCAAACGATCTCTACGCCCGGCTCGCGGGCTAGTATCGCCTGGGCCAGGGAAAGGTTATCCGTCTGCTGAACAATATCCGAATCCACAAAATATAACAACTCGCCAGCCGCGTTCCTGGCCCCGGTATTGCGGGCCACCGACGCCCCCGAATTATTTTCCAGCCTTACAACCCTGCAGGGATATTGGCTTAACAGGCGCAGTGTGCCGTCCGTGGAGCCGTCATCGACGACAACAACTTCGAAGTCCTTGTGCGCGGTCTTATATATGGAGTCCAGGCAGGGGACAATCGTCTCTTCGGAATTATAGGTGGGGATGATGACCGAAATTTTCATTTGTATGGATCAGGAAAGGCTGCACCCTCTCCCGCTTCTTACCGTATATTACAATATAGTCTGGACGGTCTACACTCCGGGCGGCCGGGTCTGCCGGAGCGCCTCGTAGAGCGCGACCCCGGCCGAAGTGGAGAGGTTCAGGGAACGGACCCGGTCGGACCACATGGGGATGCGGTACAACCGGTCGGAGTATTTTTCATACATCCAGTCCGGGAACCCTGCGGTTTCCGCGCCGAAGATCAGACAGGAATCCTCCCGGTAAGGCGCCTGCCAGTAGCTTTCCCCTCCCCGCGTGGAAAAGAAAAGCAGCGAAGGGTCTGCAGGCAGGGTCTTCAGGAAAGAATTGAAGTCCGGGTGGACCGAGTACTTCAGGAACTGCCAGTAGTCCAGGCCGGAGCGCCGTATCTCCTTCGCGCTCAGGTCAAACCCCATCTTCCCGACAAAAGCCAGTTCCGTCCCTGTGGCCACGCAGGAGCGCCCGATATTTCCGGCGTTCCACGGGATGTCCGGGTTTATTAAAGCTATCTTCATTATGCTCCTGTGTCCGGTCCGGCGCGGGATTATGGCTGCGGCTGTTTTCGCGGAAATTTCGAAAGCAGCCAGGCCGCAGCCAAGCCCAGCAGCAGCGGGTCCAGCGGCAGCCGGTAGCGGTCATAGCCGGACACCATGGCGGTCAGCCCGACGGTGTACCCTATTACGGACAGCAGCAGCAGCAGCGACAGTTTTGTCCCGGGCTCTCCGGCGCGCCAGAGCAGCATAAAGCCCAGCGGGGCGCAGACGAAGAACAGCAGGGCCAGTATCAGCCTGGGCGCCAGATTTACGGCCAGGGTCTCCCAGTCCAGCGTGCGCAAAGCCACTAAGATATGTGGGAAATAATCGGGCCTTTTCCCTGAAAGGCGTTTCGTCAGCTCCATCACGGCAACGGGAGAGGTAAGGATATTAAACACGTTGCGCAGCCAGCACAGGGAATAAGCGCCCGGGTTTTTCAAGATCGCCTCTATCCCAAGCCGCTTTAGCTGGGCGCTGGTCCGCGCCGGCGTGAGCCCCAGCCTCAGCCGCACGGCGGCTTCCGCGGCCAGAGGCCCGTCGGGATAAGAGGCGAACACGATATCCCTGACCGCGGCCAATTCCGGGTCGTCGGCGGCCTGTTCCGGCGTGGAAAGGCGGACGAACTTTATGGTGGAAATTAAAGTGTTTACCCCCTCGTTGACTTCCAGGCCCGTAAATCCCAGTTGATGCCGGTTGCGCGCTATCCACGGGCCGAGAAAAACGGTTATCCCCAGGATCACCAGCGCGCTGTAGCGCGCTTTCTCTTTCCACCGCGCCGCGTATAAAGGCAGGGCGATAAGCAGCGGCGGCACCACCCAGTAATACTTCAGGATCGGCTTGACCATGGCGCAGACGCCGATCGCCGCTCCCCATAATAAAAAGAAGGCGGCGGAGCGGCGCTTCAGGGCCTGGATGCCCGCCAGGATCGCCAGCAGGCAGAAAAAAGTGAACAAGCTGTCCGTCAGCAGCAGCACGCTGTTGAAGATGGAATTAGGATTCAGCGCCATCAGGTAACCGGCTGCGAGCGCGGCCGCCGGGGGGGCGACGCTGGACATTATCGCCACTGAAAACAGGACGGCGCAGACGGAGAAGAAAATATTGGCAAAAGCCAGGGGCCAGGCTATATTCACGCCAAAAACCTTCATCAGCCCCGCTACGAACGCGTGGAACAGCGGCATCCTGTACGCATAGGGGGTAAGCTGTCCCGTTGTGGAGTCGATCTCCGAAAAAGTGCCGGTTTCATGCAGGATTCTGGAAACGCTAAGATAGTCTGCGGTATCGGCCTCAAACTGCGGGCCCACCGCCAGGAGCAGGGCGACGCGGATGCTCACGGTCAGAAAGATCAGAACCCCGACGTTTTTAAGAGAGATTTCCCGGCTTCCCATGGCAAATTATATCAAATGCGGCAGTGGCCGGCGGGGCGCCCACTACTTTGAACCAGGGATTATTTGTGGATGAATTTCCGGCTGCGAAACAGTTTCTGCCCGGAGAGCAGCAATAAATACCCAAGGCCGGCAAACATGTCCGTAAAGGTCATCTTGGAGCTGCCGTAAGTCCGCGAAGGAAGGCTTATGGGAAATTCTCGGATAGTACACCCGTTAAGATGCAGGAGGAACAGGCTTTCAAAAAAGAACGCGTAGTCGTCGGGCCTGACCAGCCGGAAAACGCCCTGCGTGATCTTATGCAGGTTGTACAAGCGGAACGCGCCGGAAGCGTCGTACGGCATGCCTAATAAACCGGTTGTCAGGAAATGCGCCAGGCGGGTAAGCGATTTTCTGAATAGGTTCCAGGTCTTCAGACTGTCTTTCTTCAGGTACCTTGACCCCACAACTATGTCAAACCCCTCGGAATGCCTGATGAAATCCGCAATATATTTAGGGGAATGGGTAAAATCGCAATCCATCGTGACAAGGCGGCCATAGCCGTGAGCGTACGCCCACTCGATCCCGTCTTTATGCGCGCTCCCTATGCCCAGTTTGCCCCGGCGGTGTATAGCGAAGACGTTCGTATTGGCGCCGGCCAGTCTGTCTATGATGGCGCCTGTCCCGTCGGGTGAATTGTCGTCCAGGAAGAGGATGTCGGCTCCGGCTGATAACGGCTTTATTTCTAAAAATATCTTTTCGATATTTTCAGCTTCGTTATAGGTAGGGATGAAGATGAGGGTTTTATCTCTCATAGCGGTCAAAGGCGCTTTTACCCGCAGACGATCTCGATTTTCGGCAGCGGGAATATCAGCCGCCCCCCCGCTTTTAAAAATTCCCGCTCGCGCGTTATGATGTTTTCCCTAAAATGCCAGGGCAGGACTAAAAAATAATCCGGTTTCAGCGCTTTCGCGTCCCGCTCCGAAACGATGGGGATCAAAGTGCCTGGCGTGAACGCTCCGAACTTATCCTCGTTCACTTCCGCGATACAGGGGAGCTCGACCGCGGTGAGGCCGCAGTATTGCAGGATTACATTACCCTTAGTGGAGGCGCCGTAGCCTAAAACGGTTTTATTCTGCTTTTTCAGTTCCCGCAGCGCCGCGATAAGCCCGGCCCGATGCTTAACTATATTTTTCGCGAATTCCTGGAAGGGCGCCAGGGTGTCCAGCGCCAGCCGCTCTTCATTGGCCAGTATCTCTTTCACCTTCGGGCTTTCCGGCCGGCCGCCCTGCTGTTTTGCCGCTGTCACCTTGAAACTGCCGCCGTTCGTGTCGTTCAGCTCGATATCTATGATCTTAAAACCCGCATTGTCGAGCATCCACTTTATCTGCTTCAAACCGTAATATTCCAGGTGCTCGTGACAGACGGTGTCATACGCCATTCTTTCAAGCATCAGAGGCATATAGCTCTGCTCGAAAACCCAGACCCCGTCGTCGGCGAGGGTTTTATGGATATCGGCCACAAACTTCAACGGCTCTTCCAGGTCGTAGAACATGGAAATGGAAGTAATGACCTTCGCTTTCTTGCCGCCGAATTCCTTCTCGACCGCGGCCGCGGAAAAGAAAGTCGGCATTATCCGGATGTTATCCGTATAATATTTCTTGAATTTCAGGGCGGTGGGATCGATACCCGCGAACAGGTATTTGCCCTGCGGATACATTTTCAAAGTAGTCGCGTCGTTGCTGCCAATATCTATTATCAGGTCGTTCTCCTGCAAAGAGATCAGGTTCAGTATCCCGGTAACGATATCGTTAAGGTGGCGCACCATCGAATTATTGAGCCCGGAGCGGTACCCGTAATTATCTCCGTACATCTCCGCGCTGTCGTTGGAATGCCGCAGTTGCACAAGCCCGCAAGCCTCTTTGCCGGCGCCGCCCATGCATTTTACCAGTTCCAGGGGCCCGCGCGTAATTTCAGAGTCTTTAGTTTTAGGGAATACCCCGGTAAGGCTTTGTTCGCCCAGGTTAAGGATAGAGGCCAGTTCGGTATTGCCGCATATCCTGCATGATTTGATGGGGAGACTCATAATATTTTATGTTTTTCCGCGGCGCTGTTTATAATTATGGCATTTTTGGGCACAATCGCGTCTCGTAAGCTGACATGGCCGGGCCAAAGAGACACGGCCCGTCCGGCGGCTTCTTAGCCCGGCTCCCGGATGCTGAACCCGTCGGCATATTGCCCGTGCCACAGCTCCAGCATAAGCAGCGCCCACAATTTATAGCCGTGATCGCGCTTCCCGCCCTGGTGCTCGTCCCAGAGGCGGAACAGTTCTTCACACTTAAAGTAGCCGCGTCCCAGGGCTTTTTGAGAGAGGCAATGCCCGGCCCAGTAGTCTTTCAGTTCGCCGCGGAACCAGGGGCCCAGCGGGACGCCGAACCCCATCTTGCCGCGTTTATAAACGTCCGGCGGCAGCATATCCTTAAAAGTTTCTTTCAGGAGCCACTTGGTGCCGCTCAGCCCTTTCAGCTTAAGGTTCCCCGGCAGCCGGAAGGCGAATTCCAGCACCTTGTGGTCCAGGAACGGGGACCGCGCCTCAAGGGAATTGGCCATGGAGGCGATGTCCATCTTCGTCATCAGGCATTCCGGCAGATAAGAATGCAGGTCCGTATACATCAGCCTGTTAACCAGGTCGTCGCCGGTAGTGTGCGCGAAGAATCCGGAAAGATAGGGCTGCGCGAAATTCCTGTCTTTGCCCAGCAGGTTGCTGAATTTTGTGCTGTAAAGCCCGGCCGCCTCCTCCGGGTTAAAAAAAGACATCGCGGAAAGGTAGCGGCTGCCGATGTCCTGCTCCAGCGAAACTTTAAGGAATTTCTCCAGCCGCCAGAAAAAATCGAACGGCGCGGTTTTAGGAAAACCGCTGATGCCGGAGAGCGCCACCCTCTTCGCCCAGACCGGCACTCCCGAAATCAGGCGCTCTCCCTTCATGGCGGCGTAGCGCAGGTAGCCGCCGAAAGCCTCATCCCCGCCGTCACCATTCAGGGCCACGGTAACGTGCCGGCGCGTCTCGCGCGATACAAAGTAGGAAGGCAGGGCGCTGGGGTCAGCGTAGGGCTCGCCGTAATTGCGGGCCAGCGTTTCCAGCATATCCGCCATATTAGCTTCCACCGTGAACTCGGTATGCTTAGTGCCGTACATCCGCGCCACCTGGCGCGCGTAGCCCAGCTCGGAGTATCTCTCCTCTTTAAATCCTATGGAAAAGGTTTTAACCGGGACGTCGGAATGCCGCGCCATCAGCGCGGTTACCACGGAAGAATCTATACCGCCGGACAGGAAAGCCCCAAGCGGCACCTCGGACATCAACCGTATCCTGACGGCTTCGGAAAGTTCGGAGCAAAGCCGTTCCTTCAGCTCCTGCGTGTCGCCGTGAAGCTTCTCCTTGCCCACAGGCAGGTCCCAGTATTTTGACAGGCGCGCCTGTCCTTCTTCGAAAACCAGCACGGAGGCCGGCTCGAGTTTGTGAATCCCCCTGAAGACGCTCATCGGGCTCGGGATATACTGCAGGGTAAGGTAGGCGTCAATGGCGGCCGGGTTAATTTCCCGCGGGATATCCCCGACGGCCAACAGCGCGCGCAGCTCCGAGGCGAAAGCCAGGCAGTAGGGTGTAACCGCGTAAAACAGGGGCTTTTTGCCGACGCGGTCCCGCGCCAGGACCAGCCACTTGCGGTTTATATCCCAGATGGCTACGGCGAACATGCCCCGGAGATGTTTAGGAAAATCCGTTCCATGCTCCTCGTAGAGATGGAGGATGGTTTCAGTGTCAGACTTCGTTTTGAACTTGTGGCCCCTGGCCAGCAGGTCGGTGCGCAGCTCCTGGAAATTATAGATCTCGCCGTTAAAAACTATCCAGGCCGAGCCGTCCTCGTTCGAAATAGGCTGGGCCCCGGTGGACAGGTCTATGATGGAGAGCCGCCGCATTGCCAGGCCAACGTTCCCGGCGGTGTAGAAGCCCTCGGCGTCCGGACCGCGGTGTACGAGCAGGTCGTTGACGGGCTGCAGTTCCGCCCGCGTAACTGGCAGCAGAGAGCCGTAATTATAAATTCCGCAGATTCCGCACATAAATTATCCTAGTTTTGCCCGTATATCTCTAAGATCTCGTCTGCCACGCGGGCCATGGAATATCTTTCCACGGCGGTCGCCCTTGCCCGCTCGCCCATCCTTATGGCCAGGCCGCGGTCGGCTATATGGCGGCGCAGGCACTGTTTTATCTCAGCGGGGCTCAGCGGATCGAAAAGGCTGCCGCTTTCACCGTCGATAATGGCGTCCCTGGCGCCGTCCACGCGGCTGGCCATGACCGCCACGCCGCAGGCCATGGCCTCCAGCATGGAATTCGACATCCCCTCGGTAAGGGACGGCAGGACGAAAATATCCGCCGCCCTGTAGTAAGGCAGCAGGTCATCCTTGGGGCCGGCCAGGATCACGCTTTGTCCGACCGCCATCTTCTCAATGGCGTTTTTTAGATTATTTTCTTCAGAGCCCTCACCCACTATGACCAGGCGGATCTTCGGATTTGCCCCCTCTTCGCCCAGCACTTCCGCCCACTGCTCCACGAATTCCCGCATTCTTTTTTCCGGCACCAGGCGCCCTACAGCGAGGAACACTGCCTCGTTCTCAAGACCCACCGCGGCTTTGGCCGCTATCTTTTCATGGTACAGCGGCGGCGTGTAACGCCCTGTGTCCACCCCGTTGCGGAAAAGGCGCACTCTGAGGCCGCGGAATTCGGCGCTGTTTTTGAGCCACTCAAAAGCCGCCCGGTTAAGCACCAGTATTTCGGGGCCGGTGAGGGAAAAGAATTTCAGCTTAAGCCGCCCGAGAAAGGTTCTCCGCGAAAGCGTAAGTTCGTCGAGACCCCGGCCGCGGCCGAGCTTTACCACTATTTTTTTCCCAGTCAGGCGGCCCGCCAGCACCGCGGCCACCGCGGGCGACGACGCCAGGTGCACATGCGCAGCGTCGTATTCCGCCCGGTGCGTCAGCATATAGAAAAACACTCTCAGCATAAACCACAGGGAATCCGCGGCCCCCGAGCCGGCGACCCTAAACCTCTCTATCTTCACGCCCTCCAGCGTCTCTCTCGCCGGCAGGCCGCAGGTGCGCCGCGTTATGACTGTAACCTGCACGCCTTTTTTCACCAGCGCCTTGGAAAGCTCAAAAGCCTGCTTTTCCGCGCCCCCCCGCAGCGGGTAAAAAGTCTGGCTGATCATCAGTACTGATTTTATTTTGCCGGACATATAGTTGACTGAAAGACCGCGCTGACGCAGGATGCCTTTTAATCTTTTTTTCCGCTGAACTGGGCCCAAATCTTTCCGAGCGAATGTCCCATCTGGTAGGCGAACGCCAGCCCGATAGTGGTAACTATGATATAGCCGGCGACATGCCCGTAAACGGCGAAAGCAAGACTGGTGCCCTCCGCAATTCCCCAGGAGGAAACCACCTTCGAAATAGTGGCTTCAAAATTCCCGAAATATCCGGGCATCCCGGGTACAGAGCAGGCAACAGCGGCCGTAAAGACCAGGACGACGCTTTTAGCCAGCCCCACCACGTCCTCGATAGCGAACGCTTTGGCCATCCAGTAAAAGTTCAGCGCGTTCAGCAACCATTGGGTGGCCGCGAGAAAAAACACCGCCGCGACACCTTTGGCGGAATGAAAGGCCTTCACCCCCAACGAGAGGTGGCCTAGGACTTTTTTAAAACGCGGGAACCTCTCGAAAAAAGAGGAACAGAAATGATGGGCAAGGATCTTGTCTATAAAGACGAGGCCGGCGACCGCGACAAGCAGGGCACCAGCCGTCGTCCACAGGTACCCCCCGCCTTCCAGCAAGCTGCCCGTGATGCCGCCCGTAAAAACTGCCGCCGACAGCAGCGTTAAAAGCACAATCACATCCAGCGCCCGCTCGACCAGTATGGTGGCGAAAACCGTCATGACCGGGATTCCGAAGATGCCGGCGCCCGAAGTGCCGCGCACGATCTCCCCCAGGCGCAACGGCAGGATATTGTTCAGTGCCAGGCCGGCGGCCTGGAGGCGGAAAGCGTCCCAGGCCCGCACCGGCTTTACGGGATCAAGCAGGAGCTTCCATTTTAAACCCCGCAGGAACAGCTCCGTGACAATGGTAAAGAATACCGGAATCAGGAACCAGGAATTCGCGCCGCGACAGAGCTCCAGCATCCCGCCGAAATTTACGTTTCTGAACGCCAGGTACAAAAACCCCGCGCTTACCAGCGCCCCTGCTATAATGGAAAGCCGCGCTTTCATGCCGCCCCTATGCTTTTCAGGAACGCGTCTTCGGCGGCGGGCCGCCCCAGGAATTTTTCCACCTGCCCGGCTTCCTCGTAGCTCCGGCCCGGGGCCAGGATCAGCTCCCGATACTTCGCGCCCGCCGTCGGGCTCATGACCCCGGCCGCCTCGAAAGCGCCGAACAGGTCCAGCGCGATCACCTCCGACCAGAGATAGCTGTAATAGCCGGCCTCGTAGCCGCCCATAAGGTGCCCAAAATTGGCCTGCGGATAATTCTCCGGGCTCAGCGGGATAAGGGCGATCTTTTTCCGCAGCTTTTCGTAAACCTTGGTGGTATCCACTTTGCCGCGCGCCGTATGATAGCGCAGGTCCAGCACGCTCAGGAAGATCTGGCGCAGGTAGGACAGTCCGGAATCCATGTTTCTGGCGGCTATAAGTTTTTTAATCAGCTTCTCCGGCAGTTTTTCTCCGGGATTCTTATAATGCCCGGAAATGCGCCGCAGCACTACGGGGTCGTAGGCCCAGTTCTCCAGCATCTTGGAAGGCACCTCCACAAAATCCCGCGACACGCTGGTGCCGGAGAATTTCCCGTATTTGGCTTTCGTAAAAATATTGTGCGTTACATGCCCGAATTCATGGAACAGCGTCACCACATCGTCGAACTTCAGCAGCGGCGGGAGGTCGCCGGAGGGCGGCGGGAAGTTGGAGACGATGGCCGCGGCAGGCAGCTCGTAAGAGCCGTCTTCGAGCTCGCGCCCGTGCCGCAGGCCGAAGCAGGCCGCGTGCTTGTACTTGCCTTCGCGGGGGAACAGGTCGAAATAGAAATAGGCCGCCACGGAACCGTCCTGGTTCTTGACTTCGTAGGCGCGCACATCCTGGTGCCAGGTCTTCAGCGGGGCCGGCGCAAAGCTGGCGCCGAACACTTCCCCGAAAACCTCGAACATGCCCTTCACCACGGTTTCCACCGGGAAGTATTCTTTTATTTGCTCGTGGTCGATGGAATATTTATTTTTTTTCAGCAGGTTATTGTAATAGCGCCAGTCCCAGGAATTAAGTGTTTTTTCTTCCCCGCCTTTCAGCTTAAGCAGCGCGCGCAGTTCCTTTTTACCCTTTTTCCCCAGCTTAACGCGGGTGCGCTCCATGAAAGAAAAAACGTTCTCGCTGTTGGCGGCCATACGGTCCGCCAGCACATACCCGGCGAAGGAGGCGTAGCCCAGCAGCTTGGCGATCTTGCGCCGCATGGCGATGGCCGTTTCCATCAGCTCGATATTAACCGGCACGCAGCGGTTGTTGAATATTTTCTCCAACCGCCTGCGGGCGTCGCCGCTGTCGGCGGTATCCATGAACGGCAGGTAGTCCGGGTAGTTCATGGTTATCAGGTATTTTCCGGCGGCCGTTTTTTTTAGGCGCGCTTTAAAATCCTCAGGCAGGCCCTTCAGTTCCTCTTCGGTAACCTCCAGCGCGTCGTTGACCTCGCGCAGGTTCTGGGAGAATTTCAGCTCGATGCCGATAAGCTCTTTCATCAACTTCTTCACCCGGTTGCGGGCGCGCGGCTTCAGGCCCAGACCGTTGCGCTTAAAATCAAACAGGGTTTTTTCCAGCAGACGGGCGTCCACGCTATTCAACCGTTCGCCTTTAGCGGCGTATTCATTCAGCGCGGCGAACACATCCTCGCGCGTGAACAGGTCGACCGAATAACGGCTCATCTTCAATTCCAGCTCCTGCGCGGCCTTGCGCAGCTCAGCGTTGTCGGAAACATAAGCCAGGACGATGGGCACCTGCACGGCTTCGCCAAAGCCGCTGGATGCATGCTCAAAAGCCAGCATGGTGTTCCTGAAATTGCGCTGCGGCCCGGGAACGCTGACCAGCGCCTTCAGCTTCTCTTCAAGGTTTGCGATTACGCTCTCCGAAAGGGCCTTAACCTGTTCGGGGGTATACGAAAATTCAGGAGCCTTTGACATACCGCCTCCAGATATAAAAAATATATACCTTGATTGTACCAAAATATATATTGCACCACATGTTCCGGTTCACCCAAGGGCCCAGACTGAGCCTGGGCCTCAAAACCGGCGTTTTTTGGGCCCTTTGCCACTGTTTATCCCCGGGCTTAACCATTAAACTATAACCATGACCATCAAACTTCTGTCCGCAGCGCTTTCTTTCCTGTTTCTCGCCACCTCCGCCTTAAAAGCCCAGGACTTCAACCTTAACGGTCTTAGCGCGGCCGGCATAAAAACCACCGGGACAGACTTGGCCTCGCCCAACGGGGCCAAGGGCCTTTTTGATTTCATAAAGCCCCCTAAGCCCCAGACCGGCGCCGCCAAAGAATGGACCGTAATGGTGTTCATGAACGCCAAGAACAATCTGAGCGACGGCAAGCTGATGGGCTTGGTGGGCAAATTCGCCGAAAAAGATATTAAAGAAATGAAGAAGGTCGGCTCCAGCGGCAAAGTTAACGTGGTGGTTGAGCACGGCATAAAAGGCAAAGGCGCCCGTCGCCTGTACATACAGAAGGACAGCATCCTTAGTTCCGGCGAGACGGTATACGGCGAATACCCCGACGCCGATATGGGCGACTACAAGCGCGTCATAGAATTCGTGAAATGGTCCAAGCAGACTTTCCCGGCCAAACGCTATATGCTGGTGCTCTGGAACCACGGCCTGGGCTGGATAGACCCAAACCAGACGCTTAGCAACGCAGGCACCGGCGCCTCCCAGAAGGGCATCCTTTTCGACGACGAGACCAAGAACTATGTGCGCACCAAACAGCTCGGCGAGATCCTGAAGGCTACCGGATACGTGGACGTGTTCGCTATGAACGCCTGCCTGATGCAGATGGCCGAAGTGGGCTATGAAATTAAAGACAATACCGGCCTGATCCTGGCCTCCGAAGAAACGATGCTGGCCCAGGGTTTCGACTACGAGAAACTCCTCAGCTTCATGAACGCCAACCCCGCCTTCTCGAACGAACAGCTCAGCGACTTTATGACCGGCTGGTACCGCCAGTTTATGGCCGGCGGAATGGACATCGGCCCGGTGACCGTGCCCTTCGGCAATATCGGAGCCACGCTCTCCACCATCCGCCCCCAGGCTCTTAACTCCCTGCCGGGTTACATGGACGCTTTCTCCAACGCGGTTATGGCCAACAACGAGGCCGCCGCGGTAAAGAAAGCTATCGAATCGGCCGTGCGGTTCTCCAGCCTAGCCCCTGATAAAGACAAGAAAAAGATGATAGCGCCGTATGTGGACCTTTACGACTTCGCAGCCATCGTCGGCGAGAACGCCGCGGCGCCGGCCACGAAGCAGGCCGCGGACAACCTTATGGGTTTCGTAAAAGGCCAGTTGGTGATGCGCAGCGTGGGCCTGAATTCCGACTCTGAGAACGGCTACGACTACACCAGGGTGGGCGGCATAGCCATCAACATGACCATGAAGATGAAGACCGTGCCAGCAGCCGTGGCAGATATCTACGAGACCAAATACCCGGACCTTTCCCTCTCGCAGGCTTCCCAATGGGACGAGTTCCTGACCTGGACCGACGGAGTGTGGCGCAACTAAACTCTGCTCACAAAAGACGGCAGTAATAGAAATGCCAGCAGGAACAGGCAAAACCCTTTGTCCACAAGACATTGCCGGCACGCCACTGCTCCCAATAGCGGGGAGCTACCTGCCGAACCGGACGAGTTTTTCAATTTCTTCCTCAAGCTTACGCAGCGCACCGCGGCTATCGGTTCCGGCAGGAACCCCGGGCGCACATTTGTAAGCACGCCCCTCAGGCAGCTCCCACGGCCTGCCACTTATGGCGCCGCTGGTCAGCGCCCTTGCCCCGTGGGCCGGGATATTAAGCAAAAACCGTTTACCGCCTGACGAAAAAGTTTCTCCGGTGAAGAGGTCCGTATAAGAGCCGGCCGGGAGAGCCGCGTTCACCACCAGCCCGTTCCAATCCTTGTTCAGGAACACGAACACGGTTTCGCCGTTGAACTCGCGTTTGAAAGCGTACTGGTCTTTAGAGGCGTAAAGCCGCGTCTGCACGCCCTTCTGCAGGGCGGGGCTCGCGCGCCGCACGGCGTTTAGTTTTCTCAGGTGAAGATAGACCGGATTATTCTTTGCGGCCCTTATGCCGTCCGGGCCCAGGAATTTCCGGTTGTCCGGGTCGTTGCCGCCCGCCATCTGCACCTCGGTGCCGTAATAAACGCAGGGGATGCCGCGCGCCGTGAAATAAAAGTTAAGCGCGTCAAAATACTGCTCGGTGGCGGCGGCGCTGCCGTCCCGGCCCGGGCTGTTGAACCGAGGCTTGTCGTGGTTATCCAGGTAGGTCACAAGGTAAGTAGCGTCTTTGTATTTAGAATCCTGGGACAGCACCGTGTCAACTTTGGCGTAGTCGCCGCCTTTAAATACCTGCTCGAACTGGCCCCAGGTGCCCATGGAGGAGCCCGGCATGTCCAGCACGCTCATGGCGGAATTCATAGGGTCTCCGGGCGCGAGGTTGGTGAAGCTGGCCAGCCAGCTGAAATCGCTGTTGGTCCAGGCCTCCCCGAAGATGAAGAAATCCTTGCGGTTCTTATGCAGCTCCGCGGTGAAAATTTTCCAGAATTCCGGCGTCATCCAAGCCACAGTGTCTATCCTAAACGCATCCACGCCCATGTTCTGGTAGCCCTTATAAATATCCACCAGCCATTTTACCGTTTCCGGGTTGCTTTCGTTGAAGTCCAGCAGGTCGGCTATCACGGGCCCGCTGTGATTGAACCAGTTCTGCTTGTCATCGTCGTAATTAAAAGTTTTGCCCAGGCCGGAAACCTGGCCCTTCCGGTCGTACCATTTCACCGAAGGGCCGACATAGCCGCCGTGACCGTGATTGGGCACCACATCCTGTATGAGCTTCATTCCCTTGGCATGCACCGCCTGTATAAGGTCGGCGTAAGCAGCACCGGGTGATTCCAGGTGCGGGTCTATCTTCGAAAAATCCCAGCCCCAATAGCCGTGATACCCCGTGGCGTCATAGGAGCCGTCCAGGTTCTGGTAGCGCCCCGGAGGCTGCATGACCGGCGGGGTTATCCAGATGGCGGTGAAACCCATGTCCTTTATATGGCCCAGGTTCCGCATAAGACCTTTGAAATCCCCGCCCTGGTAATATTTCAGGTTGCCCGGCTGGTATTCGTCGCCGTAAATATTGTTATTGCCGGAATCGCCGTCCACGAACCGGTCGGTCATCACGAAGTAAATGGTCTCGTCGCGAAAGTCCCATTTCCCGGCGAACGCGCTGCGAGCAGGCGCAAAAGCGGATAACGCGGCCAGCGATACGGCGGCCATAAAAATCTTGTTCATAATTATTCGCCCCTGTCACACGGCTACGCTATCATTATCCCAATTACCCGGTGATTTTAAAACCGCTTCAGTTCCTTTATCTCTGCCGTCCAGATTCGCAAAGGCCGCCCGCCAAGCGCAGGCCCCAATACTTTGCCATATTATAGTAGAATAATAGTAAATTCATGGCAATCCGAAAGCCGGAATCGCGAATCATTCACTTTTGAGGACATCATGGCTGAAAATGAAAAGAAAATAAGGTTCGGGGTGGTAGGCGCCGGCAAATTGGGCGGTTTCCACTCGAAAACCCTTTCAACTATGCCGGGCGTGACGCTGGTGGGCATCTCCGACCCAGACCTGGTGCGCGCCCAGGGGCTGGCGTGGGAACACAACTGCGTGGCCTATAAAAGCCACGAAGAGCTTTTCGGCCAGGTGGACGCGCTGATAGTGGCCGCCCCTACGGAATACCACGCCGAAATAGGCATAAAAGCCCTAGAGGCCGGCGTGAATATCTTGATGGAAAAGCCCATCACCAACTCCGAGGAAGGCGCCCGCAAGCTACTGGAGCTCGCAGAAAAGAACAAGGTGGTGCTCCAGGTGGGCCATTCCGAGCGCTTCAATTCCGCGGTGGTGGAAACGCTTAAGCATGTGAAAAACCCGCGCTATGTGACCATAGAGCGCCTGGGCCCGTACGACCCGCGCGTGGCCGCCACCGGCGTTACGCTGGACCTGATGATCCACGACCTAGATATCATACTCACCATGATCGACAGCGAGGTGGAATCCTTCGAGGCCATCGGTGCGAGCGTGCTCTCCAACCACGAGGATATCGCCAATGTCCGCCTGAAGTTCAAGAGCGGCTGCGTGGCCGACATCACCGCCAGCCGCGCCACCATGGAAGCCTCGCCGCATGCGCATCTACCAGCAGGACGCCTACATCTCGGTGGACTACGTCAGCGCCCGGCTAAAGATCTACAGCAAAAAAACTCCGGTAATCCGGAGCCTGCAGGATATAGAGGTGACTTTCCCGAAGTTGGAAAGGAAACAGCCGATACAAGAGGAGATCCTCCACTTCATCGACTGCATAAAGACCTCGAAAACCCCCACCCCCAGCGGGGAAAAAGGCCTTAAAGCGCTGCGCCTCGCGCTGAGCATCACGGACAGGATGCGCCGCTTCGAGGTTTCCGGTCCGAAAACCGAGGACGGCCGGGAATCCCTGACGCGCTCGCTGGCCGACATCGGCAAAGTGGCCAAGGTGCTGGTAGAGGAAGGCCTGAAGAACGCCGGCATAGATAAATCCTGAGCCGTTTATGTCTAAAACCGCCCCCACCTCGAAAAACATTCTGATCATCGCCGGCGATCCCTCCGGCGACCTGCACGCGGCTAACCTGATACGGGCCCTGCGCGCCAAGGATCCGGAGATCTCTGTTACCGCCATGGGCGGGGTGCGCATGCAGGAAGTCTCCACCCACTTTATTTATAACCTGGTCTCCGTAGGCGCGGTCGGCTTTGCCGAGCCTTTTAAAAATTTTTTTCTATGGCTTAAGCTGATAAAACTGGTGCGCCGCTATATGGAAGAGAAGCGCCCGGCCTGCGTGATAGCCGTGGATTTTTACGGCTTCAACCACCAGGTGCTGGGCCTGGCCGCACACCGCAAGATTCCCGCTTTTTACTATATTAGCCCGCAGGTCTGGGCCTCCCGCCCAGGCAGAGCGGCAAAGATCGCCAAGCTCACCCGCGAGATCTTCGTTATTTTCCCCTTCGAAGAAGCCCTTTACAAGAAGGTCGGGGGTCGCGCCTTTTTTGTGGGGCACCCGCTGCTGGACCTTATTCCCGAGCCGGCTGAAAGGGAGACCCCGCCGCCAGACGGCGCCTGGAATATAGGCATCCTGCCTGGCTCGCGCAAGTCGGAAATTTCCCGGCACCTGCCCATCTTCCTGAAGGCTTTCTACCGCATAAAGGAGGAGCATCCCAAAGCCAAGGCCTTCGTCTTCGCCGTACCGGAATTCCCCGACGACCGCCTGGTACCGGAGCTTGAGCGCGTGGAGAAGTACTGGTCGAAGGACGTGGAAATAGTGCGCGAAAAAGATTACAAGCAGCGCGCGCTGCTGGACTTTGCCTTCACCTGCTCCGGCACCGCCACGCTGGAGAACGCGCTGCTGGGCGTCCCCATGGCCGTGGCCTATAAGATGTCCCGTTTTACTTACGAGATAGCGCGCCGCGTAGCCAACACCCCGTATATTTCCCTGGTGAACATCCTGTTGAAAAAGCCCGCCGTGAAGGAGCTTATCCAGGAAAAAGCCACCGTTGAGCTGCTGGTCCGGGAGGCGTTCTCCTTCCTGAACAACCCGCCGCGCATACGCGCCAGCCGCAAGGAACTCACCGGTCTGCGCGCCCTATTGGGCAACCGGGGCGCCGCCGAGCGCGCCGCCGAGCGCATACTACCCTACCTGAACTGACATGACAGAACCCGAAGCGTGCACGGTACCGGATAAAGCCAGGTTCAAAGTACTGATCAGGGCCCTGATAGAATACATGAAGCCTTACAAGAGCCGCCTCTTGCAGGCCGCAGTTTCCATGGTAGTGCTGGCCGCGATAAAGAACGCCGTAATTTACATCTCCGGCCCCATAATACAGGGAGTGTTCCTAAAAAACGACATGCACATGCTGCGCAGGATCGTCCTCGGCCTGCCGGTGCTGTTAGTGCTGCGCATGGCGGTAGAATACACCAACGCCTACCTGATGAGCTGGGTGGGACAGAAGGTCGTACAGAACATCCGCGCCGACCTATTCTCGCATATACACAGGCTGTCGATAGAGTTCTACTGGCGCAAACGCTCCTCCGACGTGATGAGCCGCGTCATCAACGACTTGAACAATGTGCAGAGCACCGTACAGTTCATCCCCCTTTACGGCATACGCGACGTGCTGACCGTCGTCGCCTGCATCGCGCTGCTTGTCTACATCAACTGGCGCCTGGCGCTGGTCTCGCTGGTAGTGCTGCCGCTTATCGCCGTCATACTGGGCGTACTCGGCAATAAAATGCGCAAGGCGAGTTCCGAGAGCAACGTTATAGTGGGCGAAATTTCGCACAAGTTCCAGGAGAGCCTGCAGGGCATAACCGTGGTCAAAGCCTTCAACTACGAGGAGCAGGCCATCGCAAAGTTCAAGGTCTCCAACGACGCTTATTTTTCCAAGATGATGCGCTACCTGCGGGCCACCTCGGTGAGCGGCCCGACCATGGAGTTCATCAGCGGCATGGTGATGATCGGCATCGTCTATATGAGCGGCAGAGCGATCTTCAATGGGACAATGACCGTCGCGCATTTCTTCTCGTTCATGATGGCCTATGTGACTGCCTATGTGCCGCTCAAGAATATAGCCAACATGAACTCCAAGTTGCAGCTGGGCATGGCCAGCTGGGAGCGCATCTACCAGATACTCGAGGAAAAGCCTACTGTAATAATAAAACCGAGCACCAGAAACATAGAGCACCTGGAAGGGAAAATAGAATTCAGGGGCGTGAACTACAAATATCCTTCACGCGACACGCAGGTGCTCAAAGACCTGTCCTTCACCATAAACCCAGGCGAGGTGGCCGCTTTCGTGGGTCCGTCGGGCTCCGGCAAGACCACCATCATCCACCTGCTGCTGCGCTTCTTCGACCCCGTCTCGGGCCGGGTGGAGGTGGACGGGCACGACATGCTGGACCTGGACACCACCGACCTGCGCGCGCACATGGGCCTGGTCACGCAGGACACCATCCTCTTCGACGACACGGTCTACGGGAACATCACCATCGGCCGCCCCGGCGCCTCCATGAACGAGGTTATAGACGCCGCCAAAGCCGCCGACGCGCACGCCTTTATAGTCGCCATGCCTTTAGGCTACGATACCAGGCTGGGTGAGCGCGGCATAAAGCTTTCCGGCGGGCAGCGCCAGCGCCTGGCCATTGCGCGCGCCATAATAAAGTCTCCCAAGATCCTGCTGCTCGACGAGGCTACCTCGAATCTGGACACCGCCAGCGAGCAGGCCGTGCAGGGCGCCATAGAGCGCATTCTGGGAGGGCGCACCGTGGTGATGGTGGCGCACCGGCTGTCCACCGTGCGCAACGCCGATAAGATTTTCGTACTGAAGAAAGGCGAACTAGCCGAGACCGGCACGCACGAGCAGTTGCTGGCCCTGGGCGGGATCTATAAAGGCCTTTACGAAGCGCAGACTTAGCGTTCCCGGCAGGCCGTGCAGTGACCGGCGGCGAACTAATATTTTCTATGGTTATTATTTTTAGTATTCTCGCGGTAATTTTCACCCTGGCCGGCGCCTGGGCCGTCCTTAGATTCGGCGGCTTCAGCAAAACCTTCCTCGCCCGCGCGCTGGCTTACGCCGCCGGCGTGCTGGTCGCGGCGGCGCTGGTGGACATCCTCCCGGCCGGATCCGCCCTGAACGCGCCGGCTGCGGCCTACGGCGCCCTGGCCGCGCTGTTCACGCTATTCACCCTTGAAACTTTCGCCGCAAGCAGCTCCTGCAGCGAATATATGGAAGACTGCGAAGTTCACACACTCGGCGCGGTGGCGCTAACCGCCATGGGCCTGCACTCCCTGCTGGACGGCTTCAATATCGCGGTCGGCTTCTCTCCCGGCACCGTGGCCGGCCTGAACGTGGCACTGGGCGTGATATTGCATAAATTCGCCGACGGCATAACACTGGTGTCTCTGCTGCTGCACGCAGGCAAAAGCCGCCGGCAGGCCCTGGGTTACAGCCTGTTCCTTGCGGCCGCCACGCCGGCCGGCGCCTTCATCGCCGCTCCCCTGCTGCACAGCATCCCCCCGGGCGCCGAGGCTTTCGCGCTGGGTCTCAGCGGCGGCTCTTTCCTGTATATAGCCATGGCCGATATCCTGCCGCGGCTGCACAAGACCTACGACCGCCTGACCCCGGCAGTTTTCCCGCTGGGCTTCGCCACGGTATTTTTTATGCACTTTCTCGGAGAATAACCCGGTATGGAACTCAACGACCTCCTTAAAAAATTCGGGGAATATTCCACCCAGGACACCACCGTCCTGGAATACGCCTGGAGCTACTCCAGCGAAGCCCACACCGACCAGAAACGCGCCTCCGGCGAGATGTACTTCGTGCACTGCGCGGCGGTGGCGGAAATCCTGGTGGATTACAAGATGGACCTGGAAACGGTGGCGGCCGGTCTGCTGCATGACGTGCTGGAAGATACGAAGATAACGCCCGAGACCTTCACGGCGGAATTCGGACCCGAGATCTACGCGCTGGTGGCCGGCGTGACCAAGATCGAGACGCTGAAATTTTCCTCGCGCGACGTGGCCCAGGCTGAGAACTGGCGCAAGATG
>Ga0172379_10004231_pt1 | contig 21529 bp, 21 predicted proteins | sample GrowelOW334metaG_FD_119756 | JGI IMG/M metagenome (GOLD analysis project Ga0172379, IMG submission 119756) | Groundwater microbial communities from an aquifer near a municipal landfill in Southern Ontario, Canada - Groundwater well OW334 metaG | ecosystem: Environmental > Aquatic > Deep... | reverse complement strand
GGACGACGGAATTGTCAGGAACATTGAAAAACGAATTGAGAAAGCAAAGAAAGAGTTAGTGAAGGGAGATTCCGTTAAGGCACGACAAGAATTAGAGAAACTCGTCAAGAAAGTAGAAAAACTTTACAAACGAACCGGGGAAGCAGAGAAAGAAAAACATGGGAACGAAACCGTGATATCCAGCGAGGCATATGCGCTGTTAAAGTATAACGCTGACTATCTTATTGACCGTCTTCCGCGTGAAAAAGGAAGGAAGAAAGGAGAGAAAGAGAAATGAGAAAGATCATATTCTTCTTAATGTCCATGAGTTCAATTCTGCTTTCACAGCATTCGGTTCCATTTGCGTCGACGAACAATACAATCGAACTTGCTGTGGCAAATTCTTCATTAACCCGGGCAGACAATATCTCGGTTGAGGTAACGCAAAAACCGTCCTGGCTGATACTTGAAAACTCTCAAGTAAACATTTCGAAACTGAATGCGAACGAAACAAGCACAGCGTCATTTATATTCTCCGTTGAAAAATCTGCTCCGGTGAATAACGCAGAACAGGTTACATTTACCGTTTCAAATTCAAGCGGAGAGAAATGGACAAAGACACTTTTACTTCAGGTCACTCCGCCGGAAAAGTTTGAGCTCTTCCAGAATTATCCGAATCCGTTCAATCCTTCAACAATGATCAGTTATCAGTTGCCGGTTATCAGTAATGTCTCATTGAAGATTTATGATGCTATTGGAAGAGAAGTAGCGACATTGGATGAAGGAGTGAAAGAAGCCGGCTATCATCAGAATGAATGGAATGCAAGAAACGTTGCAAGCGGAATGTATATTTACCAGCTAATATTCAGCAGTGAACAAGGGAAGAAAGAGCACTATCGAAAGAAAATGCTGTTGACAAAGTAACAATTGAAATAAAGTTCTCAATTAGCTATACTATATCCGTCCCTCGACCGATCGACGGATTTTTTATGTACTGCAGGAGAACCGAATGCATATAGCCGAAGTCCTGAAACAGCCGGGACCGCATTTTAGCTTTGAATTTTTTCCTCCGAAAACCGAGGATGCGTCGAAAGCGTTGTTTGATTCCATCACGGAATTATCCTCGCTTCATCCGTCGTACGTCAGTGTGACCTACGGTGCGGGAGGATCGACGCGTCAATTGACGCAGGATCTGACGGTCCGATTGAAGGATGAGACGAATCTTACCGTTGTCTCGCACCTCACCTGCGTCGGTTCGGACAAAGAGCAGATCCGCGAGATCCTGACACGCTACAGCCACCACGGGATCGAAAACATCATGGCGCTGCGCGGCGACCCGCCGAAAGGGGAATCGCAATTCACTCCGGCGCAGAACGGATTCGCACACGCGGCCGAACTTGTCTCATTCATCAAAAAGAATTTTCCATCGCTCGGAGTCGGCGTTGCCGGATTTCCCGAAGGACATCCGGACACCCCCAATCGATTGAAGGAGATTGACTATTTAAAAGCCAAGGTGGATGCCGGGGCGGATTACATCTGCACGCAGCTCTTCTTTGATAACCGCGACTTCTATGATTTCTGCGAGCGGTGCGAGATTGCCGGAATAAAAGTTCCGATCATTGCCGGTATCATGCCGGTCACATCGCGGAAAGGATTGGTCCGTATGGCCGAGCTTGCCCTCGGCGCCCATTTCCCGGCGAAAATGCTCAAAGCCGTTTCGCGTGCAGAAAATGATGAGTATGTCGAAAAGGTCGGAATTCAATGGGCATCGCAGCAGGTCATGGACCTCTTGGATCACAAAGCCGCCGGTATTCATTTCTATACGCTCAACCGTTCCAAACCGCCGATCAAAATTTATGAATCGCTCGGTGTAAAAGATTCTGAGAGTTTACGCCGGCCGGCAGTTCCGCTCTAAAAAATGGAAACGACAACATTGAACATAGCCAAGCATCTGATTGCTGTCTGCCGGAAAGTTGAAGCGAAGGGATTCATTACGGCGACGGACGGGAATATCAGCGCCCGTTTGCCCAACGGGAATATTCTGGCGACTCCGACATCGGTCAACAAAGGATTTGTAGAAATCGACGATCTTGTCGAGCTCGATGCAAAAGGGAAACAGCTCTCCGGTAAACAACGGCCGTCGTCCGAAATCGACATGCATCTGTTCATCTACCGACACCGCCATGATGTGACGGCTGTTGTCCATTGTCATCCCCCGTACTCAACCGGGTTCGCCGTCGCCAATATCGCATTGGACCGGTTTGTATTTCCCGAAGTGATCGTTGGATTTGGAAAGATCCCGCTCGCGCAATACGCCACACCGTCGACGAAAGAGGTGGGAGAATCGCTGGCGCCGTTCGTCAAAGAGTATGACGCCGTGCTCCTGGCGAATCACGGAGTGGTCACGTACGGAAGCGATCTGTGGGATGCGTATTTTAAGATGGAGAAAGTCGAACATGTTGCACAGATGATCTTCATTGCGGAGAAGATGGGGGGTGCGCGTGAACTGACGGAAGAGCAATTGGAAAAGCTGTCAGCCGCGGCGGTGAAGAGCTACGGGAAAGATATTTCGGGTAAATTAAAAAGGTGATTCTATGAAACGGGGCATCCTTATCATTCTCATCGCGATCTTCATCACCGGACAGCATTCTTTCACCCGGACAAAGAACGATCCGGTGCTGGAAAAGAAACTGCGGGAGGTTGTGAAAGATTTTAAAGGCACCGCCGGCATCTATGTACGAAATCTGAAGACACGAACGAGCGTTTGCATCAATGCCGACTCGCTGTTTCCGACGGCGAGCATGATCAAAGTGCCGATCATGGCCGGCATCATGGACAAAGTTGAGAAGGGAGAACTGAAGTACGATTCCGTTTTGATCTATCGCGATTCCCTGTTGTATCCCGGCGACGACATTGTCGGGACGCTAAAGGATTCCGGGCAAATTGCGTTAAGCAAGGTGGTGATGCTGAGCATGACGACAAGCGATAACACGGGAAGCCTCTGGCTGCAATCGCTGGCGGGAACCGGAACCAGGATCAATGAACTGATGGAGCAAAACGGATTTCATTCAACCCGGGTGAATTCCCGGACACCGGGGAGAGAAGCAATTCGGTCCCTCTACGGGTGGGGGGTCACGACGCCGCGGGAGATGGCGGAGCTGGTTGTAAAGATCCGCGAGGGAAAAATCATTTCCCCGTGGGCAAGCGAACGGATGTTCCGGAATATGAGCAGGAGCTACTGGGACGGCGAAGCACTTTCGGAAATTCCTCCAACCGTTCACGCCGCATCGAAACAGGGAGCGGTCGACGAATCACGATCGGAAGTCGTTTTTGTCAATGCACCGCACGGCGATTATGTCTTTTGTGTCATTACCAAAGATCAGCAGGATCAGAGCTGGACGAACGATAACGAGGGTTACGTGCTGCTGCGGAATGTTTCGAAAATATTGTACCGCTATTTTGAACCGAAGGACCGCTGGAAATCATTTCCGGAAAGTCTGAAGATGTATCATTGAATGTACTATCGCCATGAAAAAATTAAAAATTGGAATATTGTTCGGTGGACGCTCCGCAGAGCACGAAGTTTCGCTCGTCTCCGCTGCATCCATCATCCACGCGCTTGATAAAAATAAATACGACGTCTTCCCGATCGGGATCTCGAAAGAGGGGCGCTGGCTCAGTGTTCCGAATTCGCTTCAACTGTTGACGGAGCGCGCTTCCATCGAATCATTCCCCGAACACCTCCTGCTTCCCGACCCGCGGAAACAATCGCTCGTCAATATCGGCGGTTCTCCCCTTTCATCGCAGGAGATCGACGTCATTTTCCCCGTGATCCACGGAACATTCGGCGAGGACGGCACGATCCAGGGATTGTTCGAACTTGCCGATATCCCGTACGTGGGGGCCGGAGTGCTGGGATCCGCTGTCGGTATGGATAAAGTCGTTTCGAAACAGCTGCTGCAGCAGGCAAAGATCCCGGTTGCCAAAGGAGTATGGTTCCTCTACTCTGATTTTACGAAGGATACAAGAAAATACATCGGCGACATTGAACGTCGATTGAAGTATCCCTGTTTTGTGAAGCCGCCGAACCAGGGATCGAGTGTCGGTATCAGCAAAGCGCATGACCGGAAAGAATTGATACGGGCGATAGAACTTGCCGGCAGATACGACCGGAAGATACTGGTCGAACAGGCGGTCAAAAAACCGCGGGAGATTGAGCTGAGCGTTCTGGGGAACAACGAACCGGAGGTCTCGCTTCCGGGAGAGATCATACCGTCGAACGAATTTTACGATTACGACGCGAAATATGTCGACGGGAAATCCGTTGCCAAAATCCCTGCAGAGCTGCCCAAAGCGGTGATCAAAAAGATTCAGGCGGCCGCCATCCGCGCCTACCAGGTGCTCGAATGCACCGGAATGGCGCGTGTCGATTTTCTTGTTCAGAAGAGCGGAAAATTCTATCTTAACGAGATCAATACCATTCCCGGATTCACGTCGATCAGTATGTATCCGAAATTGTGGGAGGCAAGCGGAGTACCTTACCCGGCGCTCCTGGACAAATTGATCCAACTGGCGTTGGAGCTGCACGCGCAAAAGAAGAATCTCAAGACATTTTACACACCCAAAACAGATTGGTATAAAGAATGAGCGTGACAAAAGAATTTCTCTCGAAAATTCCGATCTTCAAATTCCTTCCGGAAGAAGATCATATCGCCCTTGTGAGTCTATGGAAACCGCGGTTGTTGAAACAGGGAGATATCCTGTTCCGTAAAGGAGAGCCCGGTTCCGCGATGTACCTTATTCAGGAAGGGGCATTTGAGATCATTCTTCCGGTCGATCCTCCGCTGAACGAAATGCTCATTTCGACGCTGCGGGAAGGAGAATTTGTCGGTGAACTTTCTCTCCTTGCCGATACGCCCCGGACCGCAACGGCGCGTGCTGTCGAAAATTCAACCCTGTACGAAATGAAACGGGACGATTTTATCACCTTCCTCATGGAGCGTCCTTCGGTTGCCGTTTCGATGCTGAAAGAAATGGGGAAGCGGCTGCAGCTGACGAATGAACTGATCACTTCGCTTGCTTCGAAAAATCCGAATGACGAGATAGAAGATGAATTGAGTTTTGGGGACCGGATTTCCGATAAGATTGCGGAGTTCGGAGGGAGCTGGGCTTTCATCATCTCGTTCGGCGTCTTTATGGCGGGCTGGATCGGGGTGAACGCGTTTCAACTGGTTTCCAAACCGTTCGATGAGTATCCGTTCATTCTTTTGAACTTGATGCTGTCGACTGTTGCAGCGATGCAGGCGCCGGTGATCATGATGAGCCAGAACCGCGCGCAGAAAAAAGACAGGCTGAAAGCTGATCTCGACTACCAGGTAAACGTAAAATCGGAATTGATGCTCCAGCAGCTTCATAAAAAAATCGATCAGCTGCAGGACGAAGAGATCCGCCTGATGCACGACGAGATCAAGCGGTTGAAAATATTCATGGAAACCGGGAACGGCTCACCGCAAGGGACGGTGCATGAACCGTAGGCCCGGAAGAACATACAGTCTGGTAAACGCCGTTATCCCGCAACCAACTCAAATGGAGAATGAATGATCCGCCGCTTCCTGTTCCTGTCGCTTATCGTAACTCCGCTGCTGTTTTCACAACACACTTCTCAGTTCCGTCAATTCGGCAATGTGAACGGCATTACCGAAAGTCAGCTGCACGATTATCTGTCGTTCATTGCATCGGATGAACTGGAAGGGCGCGATACACCGTCGCGCGGGTTGAACATCGCCGCCAAATTTATTGCAACGCTGCTTTCACGCTGGGGATACGATCCTGCCGGAGACAGCGGTTCATATTTTCAAACGATCGATCTCCTCCGGACAAAAGTAATTCCGGGCGAATCGAATCTTCGGATCAACGATACCGGATTTACGTTTGGACGCGATTTTCTTGCCGGTGGAGTTTCGTCATCCGTATCCGCCCGGCTTGTTTTTGTCCGGCATGGATATGTTTTCTACGATAAGAAAATCGATCCCTACAAGGGAATTTCGGTATCAGGGAAGATCATTGTCGTCCTCGGCGGTCTTCCGCAGGGAATCCGGTACGGCGATCTTCGGGGGAAGGAAAAAGGGAAAGAGTACGAAACGCCGGCAACGTTCGCCCAAAAGAACGGTGCACTCGGGATTATTGTGGTTCCGTCTGACCTCGCCCTCCGGTCGTGGGAGCGAACCAGAAAAATTGCCGTCGATGAGGGTGAAAAGTCCATGATGGCATTCAAGACCGGTGAATCTCCCGGAATTCCGATAATCACCCTCTCCAAATCAACGGCGCAGCTTTTGTTTGAGGGCGAACGGTATTCCTCGCTTCCGTTTGAGGATAGGGATTCGCTTGAAAAGATTCCGTCATTTGAATTTTCTGAAAAGAAAAAAGTATCGTTTACGGTGACGACGGCGACGGATACGCTCGTCACGCAGAATATTTGCGCCGTGCTGAAAGGGAGCGATGCTCAACTGAAGAACGAATATGTCGCGTTCGGAGCTCATTACGATCATTTGGGAATAGGAATTCCGGTGAACGGAGATTCCATCTATAACGGTGCGGATGATGACGGATCGGGAACGTCGGCGCTGATCGCACTGGCGGAAGCATTTGCTAAAGGAGCACGGCCGAAACGATCGCTGTTATTTGTCTGGCATGTCGGCGAAGAAAAAGGGCTGTGGGGTTCCCGCTATTTTACGGAACATCCTACGGTGCCGCTGGACCGGATTATTACACAGCTGAACATCGATATGATCGGGAGAAGTAATCCTGAAGTGGACAGTGCGGGAACCGATGCGATCTTTTCAGGAAAAAAAGAAATATTCGTGTTCGGATCGAACATGATGAGCTCGCAGCTCAGGGTCTTGAGCGAAGATGTCAATCGCTCACTGCTCAATCTTGCGTTCAACTACCGGTTCGATGATCCTAAAGATCCGATGCGGTTGTTTTACCGGAGCGATCACTACAACTATGCGAAGAAGGGGATTCCCATAATTTTTTACTTTGACGGATTGCATGAAGATTACCATAAAGTTACCGATGAGGTTGATAAAATAGATTTCAAGAAATATTGCGCCGTTACGAAGACCGTCTTTGCGACAGGATTGACACTGGCAAATCTGCCTCATCGCCCTGTCATCGATCATCATGCAGTGACAATGGACACCGCAAAATGAAAATGCTGGTTCTGATTTTTTCAGTGGCCCTTGTGCTCCCTTCCCAGCAACGGACCGTCATCGGTGACGTTGTGAATACTGAACGCTTATTTTCTGCAGCGGCAGTTTCACGCGGTGTGAAAGAAGCGTTTGTTTCGTTCCTGGATACCGGCTGTGTCATTTTTCGCCCGGTTCCGGTGAACGGATACCGATGGTATCAAGACCGGCCTCCTGCAAAAGGTTTCCTTTCATGGATACCGGAAAAAGTCGAACTATCCTCGTCCGGAGATTTAGCGTATTCAACGGGACCCTGGGAATATCGAAAAGCAAACATGGAGGAGGCCCCGGCGGCGTATGGCCATTATTTTTCGGTGTGGAAGAAAAATTCAACCGGCGAGTGGAAAGTTGTGCTTGACGATGGGAACTCGTACCAGAAACCCGAAAAGGGGAAATACGTTCTCGATACGATTACCCTTTCTTCTCCTTCTGATCCCGGCCACGCATTCCCGTCGCGTGGAGGGATGGCTGAAACTGAAAATCTTTTTCATCAGGATATTGCTGAATCGGGATTTTCGCGCTCATTAAAAAAATATGCCGCAAACGATCTGCGGCTGTACCGCAGCGGGACATTCCCGGCAGAGGGAATTACTCGATCGATGGAAACGGCGAAGCACGATACGGCGAGATATACTTTTCAACGGTTCGGAAGCGATAGCTCGTCGTCCGGAGATTTGGGATACAGCTACGGTTTGCAGATTTCGTCCCGCCATGATACCGGTACGTTTGTTCATGTTTGGCGGCGGACGAAATTATGGGAACTGGTCATCGATATTCGTTCCGGTATTCACAAATAGAAAGATCCCGGCCGAATTCGTTCTTGTGTGTCGAGATCTCTCTTTTCTGTTACACTTACCGGTGCGGAAAAAAACCTTCATTTGTATTCTGCAGTTTTCAAAATGTCAGAAAGTCATTTCCTGCAGCCGTACCGAATATCGTTACGGAATGGGTTCCTGATGTTCTTCTTTAATCCGTTTGAAAATGATATATTTATCGCCGAATTTAATCGGTTTCGTGAATTCATTCTCCGCAAGTTGTTCCAGCGCCCGTTCAACATGGTCTGGATAAAGATGAATATTCACCTCGCCTAACGATCCCCGCTGTTGTTTTGAAGAACTGATGGAGTACATCAAGACCATATCGCAAAATTCACATCCTTCTGCCAGCCGGGCATAGGCGGTATCTGCTTCTTCCTGTGTCGTGCATATAATTTCTGCCAGGGGAACGAGGTGAGGCTGGGAAAATTGCACCGTCGCGGTTTGATGCAGCCACAGCCGAACCGGCTTTCCCTGGTAAATTGCCGGAGAGTATCTCCAATTTTTTATCGCGAGAAGTGCCGTCGAATCCCATTCGGGATTTCCGCTTGTGCTGAGCAGACGGACATGCTTCACCGAACCGTCTTCGATGACAAGAATTTCAAGATCGATCTTTACTGTAGGAGAGACAAAAGATGCCGGGAACGGCGGCAAGGGTTGTTGAATGAGCAATTCCGGTAAGACTAATTCTGAAACTTGTTGAGTGGAAGAACACGCAGAAAAGAATAAAACACAGATCGTACAGAGTAGAGGTTTCATGGCGAACCTCCTTTCGTGTGTTTGTTGTACCAATGTACTTTTTTTTTCTCGAAGAAAGCAAGGGGACGGAAAGGAGATTTTAGCCTGTTTTGGGCAGAAATTCACTGCAGACGGATGGACAATATCCCGCTGCAGTGAATGTCCGTATCGCGGTTCGAATGTGTTACTGGCCGCTTCGCATTCCGAGTTGACGATCCATCATCATAATGCTCACCGGGGTATCGCCGACCATTTTAAACTGTGCAACGATATCGGCGGCAGTTTTCTCTTCCTCAACCTGTTCCGTAATGAACCATTCGAGCATAATTTGCGTCGGATACGATTTTTCTTTTATTGCCGCTTCATACAGCGAAGTAATCGCAGCAGAGATTTTCCGTTCATGTTCAAGTGCTTGTTGAAACAGCAGGGAGGGGGATTTGAAATCTGCCGGGGGCTGGTCGATTTTTAATAATGTCACGGTCCCTGCCAGTTCGTGAACATGAGAATAGATTTTCATCGCATGCTTCGTTTCTTCGCTGCTTTGCACCTGCATCCACTTGGCAAATCCGGGATAATTGTTCGATTCGCAATATGCAGACATTGCCAGATAAAGATACGAGGAATACAGTTCCTGATTAATCTGTGCGTTCAATAAATCCAACAACGGTTTGCTGAGCATGATTTCTCCTCCATGTAGTGATAGTGTATGATGATTCGATGATGGAATATACGAACTTATTGAAGAGTGTCAATGTGCGAAGGCAGCGGCCGAAAGCTCTTCATTTCCTTCTTGATTGGAACTCTGCTAAATATTTTGCCGGCGATTTTCCGACAATTGTTTTAAAGTCTTTGATAAAATGAGCCTGATCGAAATATCCGAGTCCCAGGGCGATCTGCAATAAGTCATTCTCCCGGCTGTTTTCCAGCAGCTCGACCGCTTCGTGGAGCCTGTACCGCTTAATCATCCATTTCGGATTGATCCCGACATAGTCGCTAAAGATCCGCTGCAACGTTCGTTTTGAGATCTGAAAGTGCTCGACAAGATCGTCAACCTTCAGTATCCTCCTGTCGGAAATTATTTTTTCAACGACGGCGCCGATGATGCCGATCGTTTCGTCCTGCCGGGGTAAATGCTTTCCGAGGAATTTTTCCGCGGATGCCGCTTTCTCTGCCGGGCTGACCGAAGAAAATATTTGTCGGTGAAGCGCAGTTCCTTCTCTCCCGAAAATTTCCGTGAGACTGCGCTGTTCGTTTGTGAGAGTGGAAACCGATTTTCCCAGGAACGGATAAAACCCTCCCGGGTGAAACTTGATGCCGAATACCGATCCTTTTTCCTCAAGCGTCCGCGAAAATTTCGTTTTCATGATGCCGAGGACATAGGATGAATCGTTTTCAAAAACAATATGGACGCTGGGGTGAGGCAGAGTCTCGGTAACGTACGGCTCTTTGCCGGTCAAATCCCACTCAACATGCCAGAAATATTCTACAAAATAACCGACATCCTTCGACGGGGTGAATCGTTTTTCCGAAAATTTTGTTTTTCCGATTCGCGGACGCAAAATTCCCCGGGGCGTGTTTCTATTAATTGTTGCCATAGCGTATATTGAGTATACAAAAAAAATACTTCAGTGGCGTGTTTTTACAATGCACCCGCCCGGTTTGTTTTATATATTTTATCCAGAGGTCATTCGCCACAACAATAATTTAAGAAAAGGAGTTTCACGATGCCCGGAAAATTATCGGCAACGGTGGTCATTGAAATACAAACAAATGCGGCAACGGTCTGGAACGGTCTGACGGATCCGGGAATGATTAAGCGGTATTTTTTCGGAACCGAAGCGTCTTCGGATTATACAAAGGGAAGCCCGATCTATTTTCGCGGTGAATGGGAGGGGAAGGCGTACGAAGATAAAGGGACGATCCTGGATGTTGCGGAGAATTCGCTGCTGCGATACAACTATTGGAGTTCGATGTCCGGCACGCCGGATATCCCTGAAAATTATGCCGTTATTACCTATACACTGAGGGAAAAAGGAAACTCAACGCTTTTGACAATTCAGCAGGATGGAATCAGCACTGAAGAACAGAAGAGCCACTCGGAAAAAAATTGGGAAATGATAATGGGGGGATTAAAAAAAATTCTTGAACAATAGATCTCGCCGGCATCAGCGAAACGGCGGAATATTCAAAACAGTCCGTCGGGGCATTTAGTAACCTCCCGATAAGCTGTACATGAGGATGCAAAGAACGACAAGCGTAATACCGACATACAGGCGGTCACCTTCGATGAAAAATGCGCCGAGTGAAAAAAAGACCCGTGCAATGGGTGTTGCGATCAACAAAAGGATGCCGAATTGTATGATCGCCAGTCCGTTAAACTGGAACGCGTTCGCGATGATGGCAAAGACGTTACTGAGGCCCTCCGGTTCTCCGGTGAATGTCTGGAATCCGATGAGCGTGTTGTGATGCTGGGCAAAGAAAACGACGGCGCCGAAAAAAACGACAACTGCCGACGTAATGACGCCGACTCGAAGGAGCGTTCCGATGAGGGCTTCGACCTTCTCATCATCAATATCCAAAAATCGTTTTTTCTTCACATCGTTCATAAGGTTCCCGTAACTCCGTGATAGATCATTTCGATCGCCAGCACAAATATGACGACGCTGAACATCATCCTGAGTGATTTTGTCTCCGCCGTCCTCAGGATGCGTGCGCCGGTCGTCGATCCGATCAGCACTCCGAGAACGACGGGCATGGCGATCACGGGATCGATGTATCCGCGGTGCAAATATAACCCCGCACTCGCCGCGGCGGTAACGCCGATCATGAAATTACTTGTTGTCGTCGATACTTTAAATGGAATTTTCATCGCCTGGTCCATTGCGAGGACTTTTACCGCGCCGGAACCGATCCCCAGCAGTCCGGACAACGCACCGGCAACTCCCATCAGCCCGAAGCCCGCAGGGACGGAGTACACATTGTAGGGCTGCTTTTCCCCCTTTACCGGATAGGTCCCGTTCAATTTTAATTTTGTCGCCAGCGGATCCGGAGGGAGATGCAGGACGCTTTCATGATGCGCGCGGCGGGACAACACGGCGGAGTAGAGCAGCACGAGTCCGAAGACAATGGCGATGACCGACGTCGGAAGAATCCCCGCAAGGAATGCGCCGAACAATGCTCCGATGGTCGTCGCAATTTCCAGCAGCATTCCGATCCTGATATTGGCAAATCCTTCCTTGACGTATGCGGCCGCCGCACCGGATGACGTTGCAATCACCGCAACGAGCGACGCTCCGATGGCATACCGTATATCGATGCCGAAAACGATCGTGAGCAGCGGAACGATAACGACCCCGCCTCCTAAACCCGTCAGCGAGCCGATCAATCCTGCAAGAAGCGATCCGCCGAATGTATATGCGATAAATTCAATGGTTGTCATAAAAGAGCGGGTATAATATACGGTAAAAAAAATCGACAGACAAAATTTTCGGGATCACCGTTCCTCTGCTGAATTCGATTCGAAAAAATTCTTCACCACATCGAACAACAGTTTTGGTTTTGCGATGGGAACATGATGCGGGGTTCCGGGAACGATAAACAGCTGCGAATGCGGAAGGGCATGGTATAATTTCAGCGTATGCGTATCGATGATGATATCGCGGTCCCCGGCAACGACAAGTGTCGGCGTTTGAATGGTGTGAAGCTGCGGCACCGTAAAGTTCGGATATTTCAGATCGAGATTGATCAATTTGTCATAAATAATTCCGGCCCGATCGGGGAAATGGGAATTTTTTCGGACAGCTCGCTGATCCTCCGCCGATAAACCGTTGAACCATACGATCTTTGACGTGTCGATAAATTCGGCGGGAAGGGCCGTCAAATCAGCCGTAAAATTCGCACCGATCGTGACGAGTTTCGAAATTTTCCGCGGATACGAATATGCCATCTGCAGTCCGACAATGCCGCCGTCGCTCCATCCGATCGCGTAGACGCTGTCGAGATGCAATCGAGTGAGAAGCTGATCCATGTCTGATGCGATCTGTTCGAATGTCAATTCTTTATCGGAGTCTTCCGACCGCCCCTGTGCGCGGCTGTCCACGGCGATGACCTTATACTGTTTGGAAAGATATGGAATAAATTTACTGAAGGAAGCGATGGATCCGCCGTTTCCGTGCATCAGCAGAACCGGCTTTCCTTTCCCGTACATTTCGTAATACAGCCTGATGTCGTTGACGGTAACATAATGTCCAGATCGGGAATTTGATCCGTAGTCTACTCGGGTTTGCGATACCGCAAGGTGGATGACGCAGAGCAGGATAATGCCGTATGTTTTCATCTGAAGATGATCGGTTTGTGTTATGATTTTTTAAGGGAGACCATGATCTCAATTTCGTTTGTGCCGGGGAACATATCAAATGGAACGGCCTGATCAACGGCATAACCGTTTTTATGCCAGCGGTGCAATTCATCCTGCATGATTTCGGCATTGCAGAAAATGTGAACCACGCTCGCCGGCTGTTTCGCCGCAATATATTCGATCACACCGGGAGCAGTTCCGCTCCGCGGAGGATCGAGAAGCACTTTGACAGGGGAAGAGGTCTTGGGAAAGAGACGCAAGAGCGATTCTTCGGCGATATCAGCCGCCGTAAACCGGCTGTTCGAAACCTTGTTCCGGGATGCATTGTCTATGGCATCGCTGATCGAGACCTTGGAGAGCTCAATCCCGACGACATTCTTCACATCGTCGGCCAGACAGAGGGAGAACAGACCGTACCCGCAGTAAAGATCGACGAGCAGATCTTCTTTGTTCAGGTCGAGCAGTTTCCCTGCGGTCGAAATGAACGCCGGCAGGATACTGTGATTCGTTTGAGAGAAAGAAAGGGGAGAGTACAGGAATTTTTTATTTCCCACTTTATGGAATACCTTATCGGCGCCGAATAATTTTTGGAGCGGCCGCTTGTTCTCCCCCCCCTCCTTTTTCGGTTTCCCGGCAAGGTAATACTTGGAGCGCTGCTCATCCAAAAATACGAATACGCTCTTCACCGATGCGATTTTTTTCGTCAGCTGTTTTGAGAGCCGGTTTACTTCCTGCCTGTTTCCCGATGAAAAATGGTTCATGTTCAGGATCACGGTGAATTCTTTTTCCGCCCCTTTCACGATCACGTAATTGAACTCCGACGCCAGCTGTGCATATTCCTCTTTGCGGAGAAAGGTCTCGATAAGATTGTACACCGCGGAATGTTCCGCCGGTTCGATCATGCACTCCCGTGTGCTCATCGGAAAACCCCGCGCGGTATCGGTATCGATGCCGATCAGGCCGAGATAGAACTGTTCGTTGACAAGGAACGCTTTCCGTTTACTGACGGTCCGGTACTGACGCCCGGAGGGGGAAAAGACAACGGGAGCGATCGGCCTGCCTGTTTCAAACGATTCCCAGAATGTCTGCACGACTTCGTTTTTCTTCCGTTGTTCATTCTCGTAGGTAATTGTTCCGGCAAAACAGAGCCGGCAGATCTTCTTCCCGGCTGTCTGGCATTCGCCTTCGCGAAGGGGCCGCTGCGGAATGGGGAAGAGGGCCGGTCCGAGAATTTCAGAGTAAGTAGTTTTCACGTAGAGAGCATTGATGATGTGACAGTATATCGTTTGTGGACGGTACTGTCGTGTGATACCGATTATTTCGTATAAGATACGATAAAAATCGCAGTGAATCTTATTGCATTTCTTGCTACATTGTACCGAAGATGGATACAAAATTCTACAGAAAAATTAAAAAACAGGTCTCTCCTCAAAATATTTTTGAGAAAATTAAAGAGAATAAAAAATTCTCTGCGCTGCTTTTCGGATTCTTCATCCTTTTGATGTTTGTCTTGTTCAACAGCAACGGCGTTGTTCAGCGCTTCCGCCTTGAGCATCAGAAAACAGAGCTCACGGAAAAGATCCGGATCGCCGAGGAAGAACAGAAGAAATTGAAAGATCAATCCAAGGCGCTGGAGGGAGATAAGAAAGCGATCGAGAAAGTTGCACGGGAAAAATACGGGATGGTTCGTGAAGGCGAAAAAGTCTATAAAGTCACCCCAAAAAAATAAAAACGAACGCACAACGGTGAGCATTTGGTTCGACACACATCCGGGATATCAGTGAAGAGCGATCAAAAAAATATACCGCTTGCCGAACGGGTCCGTCCTTCCACGCTCGATCAGTTCATCGGACAGCAGCATTTGCTGTCGGAAGGCAAACCGCTCCGGCTGATGGTGGAGAAGGATGATGTCCGGTCGTTTATCCTCTGGGGTCCGCCGGGAATCGGGAAAACCACACTGGCGCAAATCATTGCGAATCAAACCAGGTCGGAATTTTATGCGTTGAATGCCGTCTCCTCCGGGGTGAAAGATGTCCGCGAAGTGATCGCCCGGGCGGAAGAATTTCGTACCGAAGGGAAAAAAACGATCCTCTTCATTGATGAGATCCACCGGTTCAATAAAGCGCAGCAGGATGCATTGTTGTTCAGCGTGGAGAAAGGGATCATCACCCTGATCGGCGCCACGACGGAAAATCCTTCGTTCGAAGTCATCTCGCCCTTGCTCTCCCGGATGCGGGTCTTCGTGATGGAACCGTTAGGGAAATCGGAATTGAAGAAAATTCTTGACCAGGCCCTGGGGGAGGATGAGATCATTACAGCGCAGGAAGTTGCGATTGAAGATGAAGAGTACCTGTTGCTCCTGTCGGGCGGCGATGCACGAAAATTGTTGAACGGTCTGGAGATCTCGTACCAGCTGGCCGGACCGAATGCCGAAGGAAAACGGATCATCACCAAAGAGCATCTTGAAGAAGCGTTTCAGCGGCGGTATTCGCTGTACGACAAAAAAGGGGAACAGCATTACGATATCATTTCGGCATTCATCAAAAGCATGCGGGGAAGCGATCCCGACGGCGCGGTGTACTGGCTTGCGAGAATGCTGGAAGGGGGAGAAGATCCGAAATTTATCGCCCGCCGGATGATCATCCTCGCATCGGAAGATATCGGCAACGCCGATCCGGCGGCACTGATGGTCGCAACCGACGGATTTACGGCGATCGATTATGTGGGGATGCCCGAAGCGAGGATCATTTTATCGAATGTGGCAACATATCTTGCCGGCGCACCGAAAAGCAATGCCTCATACGTTGCCATCGACGCAGCATTTGCTGACGTGAGACGGTTTCCGAATCTTCCTGTTCCGCTCCATCTCCGGAACGCACCGACAAAACTGATGAAAGAGCTGCACTATGGTGCAGAGTACAAGTATTCACACGACTATCAAAATAATTTCACTGCCCAGCAGTATTTGCCGGATCAGCTGAAGAATTCCGTCTATTACCGCCCGACGGAAAACGGCAGGGAAAAACAGATCAAAGAACGGCTTGAATTTCTGTGGGGAAAAAATAAAAAAAGATGACGCCTGATCCGGACAACAATGGAATAGGAGAAGAGAACGTGGAACCATCGAATGAATTTGATACGACCAAAGACCGGTACACTATTGTCGTCTTTGGCGACTCCATCTCCCGCGGAGTGATCTATGACGGAGAGAAAAAATCGCACACGCTGCTGCTTGAGAGTTTTACCAATCTCGTCAAAGAGCGTTTAAAAGGGATCGTCTACAATGCCGCAAAATTTGGGAACACTATTTCGGATGCGGTTCAGCGTCTCCAGAATGACGTGCTCAGGCGGAAGCCGGATATCGTGTTGATCGAGTTCGGAGGAAACGACTGCGATTTTCAATGGGACGCCATTGCCAGGGATCCGACCGGAACGTATCACCCGAATACCGATTGCTCAACGTTTACGGAGACGCTCCTCGATCTGGTCAACAAACTGCAGGTGATGAAAATTGTTCCGGTCCTTGTCACCCTTCCGCCGCTTGATCCGGAAAGATATTTTACCTGGGTGAGTCACAATGCGGCGGATGCCAAAGAGAATATCGGCCGATGGCTGGGGAGCGTATCGCGGATTTATTCGTGGCACGAGAGGTACAATGCCGCGATTTTGAGTGTTGCCGAAAAAACAAAAACACGGCTCATCGACATCCGGTCCGCATTCCTGCAGACCGATGATTACACGTCGCTGATGTGCGAGGACGGCATCCATCCGAACAAAAAAGGGCATCAACTCATCGCCCAAAAGATCTTGAATTATATCGAAACAGACTACACGTTCCTCCTAACCACTAACCCGCAGATATCTGCACGATGAGAAAAACTCTATGACACAACAGCTTGCAATCGGTGTCGACCTTGGCGGTACCACTGTAAAGACAGGATTGATCGATACCGACGGAAAAATTCTTGCCGTTTCAAAATTACCGACGCGCGCGGATGAGAATCCGAATGCCGTGATCGAACAGATAAAAAAATCCATTAAAGAAGTGCTCGTGTATACCGACGCCAAAGCTGTTTCCGGCATCGGTGTTGCATCACCCGGGCTCATTCAGAATCCCGGCGGAATCGTGAAGAGTCCGCCGAACATGAAAAATTGGGACGTGGTTCCTCTTGCCGACGAACTGAGCAAAGCATTCGGGATGAGGGTGGAAGTCGATAACGATGCCAATGTTGCGGCAGTGGCCGAATCGAAATTCGGCGCCGGGAAAGAACATCCGAACTTCCTCTTCATCATCTGGGGTACGGGAGTGGGGGGCGGGATCATTATGGGAAACCAGATCTACCGCGGTCCGAGCGGCGGGGCGGGTGAAGTCGGGCACATCTCCGTCAATTACGAGGGATTGATGTGCAACTGCGGCACACGGGGTTGCGTAGAAGCGTACATCGGTCAAAAATATCTGTCGAACAGGACGATCGAAAAACTGAAATCATTCCCCAGCTCGAAAATTTTAGGACTTGTCGGCGGCGATCTCAACAAAATCGAACCGATCTACATTTCCAAAGCGGCGGAAGCGGGCGATCCGCTGGCAAAAGATATCCTCATCGAGGCGGGAACGCTGCTGGGAGTGATGATCGGCGGGGTGATGAACACGCTCGATTTCCGCGTCACCGTCATCGGCGGGGGAGTTTCCGCCGTCGGAGATTTCGTGTACGACGCTATCCGCGAATCCACAATGAAGAATGTCCAGAAACCGCTCCGCGACGGAATAAAGATCCTCCGCGCAAAACTCGGGAACGATGCCGGAATGCTCGGCGCCGCAGGAATGGTGCTTTGAGTAACGGAATGACCGATCGAGTGACCGGATGATTTTTTTGCGCCATACCGACAGACAGAAGGATCGTTTCACAAAAATACTTTTTGTGTCGGCGTGGTTTTTTGTTTTTTCGTCCTCCTCTTTTTCTGCTCTTCAGATCGATTCCCTTGCCGTTCGCCCCGACTCACTTGCTGCCGGAAAGGATTCCGTCTCTTCGTCACGGATCGATTCCGTCGTCAACTATGCCGCTGAAGATTCCATCGTGTTCACATTCAACGATAAAGAGATGAAGTTGTTCGGCAAGAGCGATGTGAAGCATAAAGACATCAGTCTCAAATCCGAACGCATCGATGTGAACTGGAATACGAATCAATTGGAAGCGTACGGCGTGCTCGATTCCACGAAAGCCAACCGGACCGATTCGCTGAAGGAACGGTACAGCGGAACCCCCGTGATGATCGAGGGGGCCGATACCTACGACGGATGGAAGATTTCCTATAATTTTAAGACTCAAAAAGGGCGCGTCACGATCGGCGAAACATCGCAGGACCAGGGATACTATACCGGCGAGCAGATAAAAAAAATCGACAGGGATATGCTCTTCATCGCCAACGGCTATTACACCACCTGCGAGCTCGGCCATCCCCATTTCTATTTCTACAGTCCTGAAATGCGCGTGACCGTCCGCGATAAGATCGTTGCCCGTCCCATCTATTTATACCTCTCCGACGTACCGATCTTTGCGCTTCCGTTCGGGGTCTTCCCGAGTCAGGGAGGAAGACGGTCGGGTATCATTGCCCCCACGTTTGTCGATAAAGGATCGCGCGGCACCGGGCTGGAGCATTTCGGATACTACTGGGCGATGAGCGATTACACCGATTTTACACTGCTCGGCGACTGGCTGACGAGCGGAACATGGCGCGCCGCCCCGACATTCCGGTATGCAAAACGGTACGATTTCTCCGGCTCGTTGTCGGGATATTACCAGCGGACGATCGAGAATGAATCGAAGGACGATAACTTTGTGAACCGCGCCGATTATTTTGCCAACCTGACGCACAACCAATCGTTCAATCCCACGACACGGATGGATGTGAACTTTACGTTTGCCAGTTCCGAAAATTACCGCCGTGCGTTGACATTGAACGAATACCTGAACCAGGAGATCACCTCCAATGCAACGCTCAGCAAAAATTGGGAAGGAACGAACAGCAGCATGAGCATGAATATCCGCCGGACGCAGAATCTGGTGACCGGATCGATCACCAACACGCTTCCGTCGATTTCATATTCGCTCTCGCAGATATATCCGTTCCGCGGAAAGAAATCCGGTTCGGCGTCGAACGGCGACCGTCCATGGTACGAGATGATCTCGATGAATTATAATTCTCAATATCAGCATGTCGATAACCGGACACGGTCGAACGATACGCTTCCTTTCACCACCTATAATAGACAGGGGGTGAACCACAATCTCTCGTTCGGCGCTTCTCCCAAAGCCGGATACTTTACCGTTTCCCCTTCATTTTCGTATAACGAAAAATGGTACGACAAGAGTCAAGTGGTGACCGGAATCGATTCCGTTTCCCGAACGCCAATTATCGTCGACCGGAATGCCTTCCATGCGGTTCGCACGTTCAGCATGGGGGTCAGCGCATCGACAAAGCTGTACGGGATATTCCAACCGCCGATCCCCGGCATCGCAGGATTCCGCCACACGCTGACCCCGTCGCTCAGCTACAATTACACTCCAGATTTTTCGGAGGCCAAATGGGGATACTACCAGCGGTACACCGATAAGAACGGGAAAGAACAAAAGTTCAACCGATACCAAAAAGAGATCTATGGCGGGCCGTCGGGCGGTGAGTCGCAGTCGATATCATTATCCGTCGGCAACGTCTTTGAGATGAAGACGGCGGCAAAAGATACAACGGAGAAGGAGCAAAAATTTCAACTGTTGAACGGAGGGGGAAGTGTCGGGTACAATTTTGCTGCGGACAGTTTCCAGTTGTCCGATCTTGCTTTAAATTACCGCACGGACATCGGCCAGTACCTGAATATTGCCGGGAACAGCAGCTACCGGTTCTATCAATATGACCGTACGGCTCAGCGGCGGATCAATAAGTTTTTGTTCGAAAGCGGAAAAGGCCCTATTGAGATGACGAATTTTTCGATCAATCTTTCAACCTCGTTGAAAGGGGAAAAGAAAACTGCGGAGACCGAACAGCAGGTGAACGACAGTATCCGGGTTGCCGAAAGCGAGCGGAACAAACAGTTCGACGGCGGGCAGGGGATTTATGATAATGATGTTCCCGATTTCAGCATACCGTGGAATCTTTCGTTGAGTTTAAGTTACGGGCTCAATCAGGAAAATCCGGATCGAAAAACGAAATACGCGAACATCAGCGGGAACCTCGGGTTCAATTTGACCGAGAACTGGCGGTTCACCGCGCAATCGAGTTATGATCTTATCCAGAAAAAAGTTGCTGCCCCGCAGATCACCATTTTCCGCGATCTGCACTGCTGGGAAATGAACTTTCAATGGACGCCGATCGGCTATACGGCAGGGTACCGGTTTGAGATACGCATTAAAGCACCGCAGCTCCAGGATATTAAATTGACAAAGCAGAACAACGATTCACTCTACTAATTGGGAGTATGAACAGATTACAATTTGAAAAATCTCCGTACCTGCTCCAGCATGCCGCCAATCCGGTTGACTGGTTCCCGTGGGGTGATGAAGCATTTCGAAAAGCCAAAGAAGAAAATAAACCGATCTTTCTTTCGATCGGATATTCGACATGCCATTGGTGTCATGTCATGGAGCGCGAATCGTTCGAAAACAGCCCGATCGCCGCGGTCATGAATGAAAACTTTATCTGCATCAAAGTGGACCGGGAGGAACGTCCCGATATTGACAAGGTGTATATGACCGCAGTGCAGATGATGACCGGAAGCGGCGGATGGCCGCTTTCAGTTTTTCTGACACCCGATCTCAAACCATTTTACGGGGGAACATATTTCCCGTCGAAGGATTCCCACGGACGCCCCGGATTTCCGACACTGCTGCAGAGAATCCACGAAGTGTGGATGAATGAGAAGGAAAATATTCTGCAGTCCGGCGATGAATTGGTACGGTCGCTGCAGCAGCGACAACCGGTCGATACCCGCAATGCTCAGATCGAAGAGTTGATCTTGAAACGGACGTACCATCAGATCGCCGCGGGATACGATCCGAAGTTTGCCGGTTTCGGTGCAGGTCCGAAATTTCCGAGGCCGGTTGTTTTTAATTTTCTCTTCCGGTATTACCACCGGACGAAGGAACAGGAAGCGCTCTCGATGGCGCTCACCTCGTTGATGGCAATGGCAAGCGGGGGGATGTACGATCATCTTGGAGGAGGCTTCCACCGGTACTCGGTCGATGCGCAGTGGAGGATTCCTCATTTCGAAAAAATGCTGTACGATCAGGCGCAATTGATCCATTCGTTTCTCGACGCCTATCAGATCACGCACGACGAATTTTTTGCACAGGTTGCCCGCGAGACGCTGGAGTATGCGCTGCGCGAAATGACATCGCCGG
>Ga0172379_10004230_pt1 | contig 21530 bp, 19 predicted proteins | sample GrowelOW334metaG_FD_119756 | JGI IMG/M metagenome (GOLD analysis project Ga0172379, IMG submission 119756) | Groundwater microbial communities from an aquifer near a municipal landfill in Southern Ontario, Canada - Groundwater well OW334 metaG | ecosystem: Environmental > Aquatic > Deep... | reverse complement strand
TATAAGCAAAGGAGAGGCTAAACATACCGAAGAATAGGTTCCGATAACTACACCAAATAGGAGTACTAATGCGAAGTTGGCCGTGATTGCTGGACCCCAAATTACGAGCGCCAAAAGTGTTAAGAAAATAGTAAGAGAAGTGTTGATTGAACGCCCCATAGTTTCGCGAATGGACTTTCCTACAGTCTCCACAAAATCTTCTCTGTTGTGCCTTTCTTCGTTGTTACGTAGTCTTTCGCGAATTCTGTCGAACACCACTATAGTGTCGTGCACAGAATATCCAAGAACTGCGAGAACTGCAGACACAAACAAAACATCTATTTCCGCTCCCCTAGTGATTGAAAGCACGGTATAAAAACCAACTGAAATTAAAACGTCGTGAACAAGGGCCACAATTGCGGCCATGCCATATTTCCAAGATGAAACACGTGCTCCGTCGCGACTTGCACCCTGAGAAACCTTTCTAAACGCGAATGCGATGAAAAGAACGATTGCAATAATTGCCCAAATCACTCCATAAATTGCTTTGCGAGTTAAGCTAGAGCCAATTGAAGGGCCAATGGTTGTTGCACGCACCACATTAATTTCTTCAGCTAGTTTGCTCTGTAAATTATCGAGAATTTTTTGTTTATCACCCTCTGGAAGAGCCTTTGAACGAATCACAATTCCCCTCTCTCCACTTTGACGCACAGATGCATCTTCAGCCAAAGTTCCTTTTGTGGCTTCCTTCACAGCATCTAACGAAATTCCATTAGGTGCTGAAATTTCCAAGAGAGTTCCGCCCGAAAAATCAATTCCCAAACGAGGCGCGTGTGTAAAGAGAAGTACAATCGCCGCGATGGACAAAAGTATTGATAGACCGAAGAATATTTTTCTGTGTGTTGCTATAAGCATATTATTTCGTTTGAATTGTATCTATGATTTTCAAGAACTCAGGAAGTGATAAATTTGCCTCAATTGAGCTACCATTAATTCTTGATAGGCCGATAACAACTGCGTAGTGATTTTGGTCTTTAGAATAAACAAACTTGTTAAGTAACACCGTTGTTTCAGATTTTGGTGACATTGTAAGTATTCCCTTTACTCCATTTTTATTTATGTACTCTTTGCCATTTTCAACACCACGAAGAGCAACTGTTTCTGAGCGCTTAGTCTCAGTATATGTTTGTAACCACCAATAACTTTGATCGAATAATTTTGAAGGGGTGCCACAATTATGCTGTGCAATTACCGATACGTCTCCGGGCCCATAATCTGAATATTCCCCAGGATTATCTGCCACTTGAATGTTGCAAGGAAAATCAAAACTTAAAACTGAGTTAGAGAAATGGTTTATGGGGCTATTCTGTTTCTTATATATAACAACAGCGCCAACAACTACTAAAACTAAAATAACAATGTAAATAATTTTTTTCATATTAGTTTGATTGTTTCTTACCTGAATTAAATCCTGCGGAAAACAGAAATCTTGATACTGCCCCATCTGTTTTTGGCACTATTGCAAACAAGAAGGTCCTAGAGAGTGTGAGCGCGGTAAACATTGAAACTGCAACACCAAGACCAAATGTAAGAGCAAAGCCCTTAATTGCAGAGGTTCCTACCCAGAACAAAATCACAGCCGTAATCATTGATGCAATGTTTGAGTCGCGAATTGAAAGCCATGCTCGATGAAAACCTTCGTGGAGCGCATCAAAAAGAGTTCTGCCACGAGCAAGCTCTTCTTTTGTTCTTTCAAAAATAAGAATGTTTGCATCTACTGCCATACCAATTGAAAGCACGAAGCCGGCAATACCAGCAGCAGTCAATGTAACTGGAATTAGTTTGAACAAAAGTAGCGACAATACGATGTAAATAGTAAGAGCAACAGATGCCACCACTCCAGGTAATCTGTACCAAAGTATCAAGAATGTCATAACAATTAGTGTCCCAACTAGCCCCGCATATGCCCCTTCATGCATCGCGTTTGCGCCAAGCGTTGGCCCAATTGTTTCAGTTCCAATTAGTTCGATTGGAAGCGGGAGTGCGCCGTAGTTTAAATTTTCAGCTAATTTCTGTGCCTGTTGGATTGTGAACTGGCCTGTCAAAACAGCTTGGCCATTTGGAATCTCACTTTGGATTACTGGCACAGATTGAATCGAACCATCGAGAACAATTGCTAAATAATTGCCAATATTTTGCGAAGTAATATTTGCTAGCAATTTTGTTCCTTCACTATTGAATGTAGTACCAATCATTGGCTGGTTTCCTGTTTGCTGAAATTCTACTTGTGCACGGGAAAGGTACTGGCCTGTTAATCCGCTTGGTTCAAACAGTGCTGCAAAATCTGAAATCTCTCTTCCTTCTAGTGTATTAATCACTTTTTCTACCTCCCCCTTTGCTCCTGGTTTAGCTATATAAAAATCCAAGGTAGGAGTTTCTCCTAATTTTTTTACTGCCTCTTGTATATTTGTAACTCCTGGAAGTTCTACCAATAATCTATTTTCCGAACCAGACAAAGTTTGTGCAGATTCAATTTGTACTACTGGTTCACCCACTCCAAAAACATTTATTCTTTTTTCAATAACATCACGAAGCACAGAGAGTGCCGAACCCACATCCGCGCCGGCTACTTTTTCTGTGTGAGCTTTGTATGTGAGCTCTGTGCCACCAACCAAATCAAGCCCGAGGGCAAAAGGAAACTTCTTTGCGAGAGGATTTCCTGGTATTTCTGAACGAACTAAAACACCTGCAAGCACAATTGCAATTATTAAAACTATAAAAGCCGATATCTTGTATTTCATTTATCTTTTCGATGGGGTGACTAAAGTCTTTATGAATGTCTCAAATCTTCCTGTCAAATTCTGGAATGCGTCCATTGATTGATGCTTGTATTGGTACCCATGTAGCCTACTTATTTTTGAGCCATCTACAAGTATCGGGTAAGAGTAAGATTTCCAACCCCCAGGGCTAGTGGGAATTTTGCCAAAAGATAGGTGCCAAAACAAGAAGAACGCAAAACGTATGAGCAAAGGAGGAATTGGGATTATTTTTTTGCCCACAGCCTTTGCCATGTCGCGAGCCGTCACAAATGGCCCAGGAGGACAAATGTTAAATGCCTCAATGGAATTAGTTTCGCCAGAATCCAGTGCAAGCAATGTCACAATATCGGCTACATCATCTTCATGCACATACTGTCTTGCCCATTTTTTTGTGGCTGGCACCCAAGTCACCATATACGAAACGAGTCGTTCAAAAAAAGATGCTTTTTTAAAATCACCGGAAAGCGCAGACTGCAAACCAAATCTTATTTTCATTTTTCTTCCACGAGGTCCTGTAATTGCAACAGGTCTTACAACATAAACAGAAATTTTATTTCCTTGTGCGCGTGCATATGTTAATTCCTCGCTCAAAACTTCTTCAGCTACTCTTTTTTCTTCTGCGTATGTGTAATCCGTTTTTCTAAACGGTTCGTTTTCAGTAAAGTAATGGTCGAGTGTGTTTGAACTAAATGCTCCATGAGATGCCACTGTTGAAAAGTAAACCAATCTACGCACGCTCGGCATTTCAAATGCAAATTCAAAAATATGTTGCGAACCAATAATATTCCAACGCCATTGCTTTAGTCTTTCTTTGGCTCCATAAAGAGTACGAATTTGCCAAGCTGTATGCACTACCACTGTCGGCTCAGCAATTCTTACTTCCTCTTCCCAAAAATTATCTACAGTATTGCCTTGTATGTAATGGATCTTAGGATTACCTCTGAGCAACTCAGGGATAGGTTCTTTGTCTAAACAAATAACTTTCTCAACATCAACTCTTTGTGCCCATTCATATGCGAGCATCGCACCAACATAACCAGCAGCACCTGTGAGAAAAATGACTTGTTTTTCGTTATTTTTCTGCTCGTTGGATGGTAAAAATGTTGATTTGTGTCCTAGTGTCATATGATTATTTTAGCACGATGGCCTAAAGGCCCAGTTTACATTCCGCCCCTAGAAAGAAGGGTTTTTAAGGTTCTCAAAGCAATTTTTACATCAAGAAGAAATGAGCGGTTTTTTACATAATATAAATCGTAAGCCAAACGAACTCTTGTTTCTTCAACTGATTTTGGTTGCACATCCTGATTTATTTGTGCCCAACCAGAAAGCCCAGGCTTAACAATATTTCTCACCGTGTAATAAGGAATTTCTTTTGCCAACTTAATTCCCAAATCATAAATATCTGGACGTGGACCAATTAGAGAAATATCACCCTTAAATACATTCCAAAGCTGAGGCAATTCATCAATTCTAGATTTTCTTAAAAACTTACCAACACTTGTGTGACGAATATCATTTTCTCCGGTGTGCCATCTTCCGCTATCACTCCCAGTCATGGATCTAAATTTATATAATTTTACTATTCCATTATTCTGTCCGACCCTATCCTGAACAATAAAGACTGGGCCACCGTCTTCAATTTTTATTGCAAGAGCTACAAAAACATAAAATGGAAGTGTAACTATTCCCAAGACCGCTGAAACAAACATATCCATAACTCTTTTCGCTCCGTCATAATATTTTTTTTCTGTAGACGAAAGGTTTTCCATAAACCATGTGTACCTTAAAAGAAATAACGGTACGCGATCAAAAATTTCTTCATAAAGTCTATGAATATCTATAAAACGAACTTTTGAAAAAATAAAATTATACAAATGCGGAATAAAAGGCTTTACCTTTTCATCAGACAAATCTAAAACAACCAAAGAAATTCCCTCGCTATAAATTCTCTCTACGACATCGCGCTGAAAATCTATATTTCCCTCTTTTGAAAGATCTATATCTCCTGTGAATTTAATGTCATATCTATCATTGCCATTTATTTCAGAGGAAAGCTCACGCATCTCATCTCCAGAACCAATAATGAGCGCAAGCTTTTTACCTTTTTTGCCTGTGATATAAGAAACTCCGTAAATCCTCCAGGCTACTAGTAGGCCGGTCGAGATTATCAAATATAAAAATAGGTTGGTTTTCGGTGTAATAACAAAGGCTGGAATGAGGTAGAAGAAAAGTACTGCAACAAAGGCATTGGCTAGCTGGGCGTTTAAAACCGTATATGGAATCTTGGATTTAAGTATAAGGGTATGCTTTTCATAAAGACCGGCGATGAAGAAAACCACCGTCCCGGCAAGGATAAGGATGGTAAAGGGAATAAGGTGGAGATTCCACACCTCTCTATTCAGGAAGGCCCCATACCTTATGACCAAAGCCGCCCAAAGCGAAAAGAAAGATATGACGATATCGCCAAGTAATAGAGTTAGGCCTTCCCTACGGGATGACAGAGACATATTGGTAATGGCTATCCTACTCAATAGGCCTAGCTTTGCAACCCTGAAAAATGGCTAATTTTGGTGTAAAATAGGCTTTAAATGGCTGAAAATGGGCTAAAAAAGGTCCTATTTGTTATTACCAAGGGCAACTTCGGGGGGGCCCAAAAGTGCGTTTTTGACCTAGCAACCTCCCTACCCAAAAACCAATTCGAGGTGGCGGTGGCACTTGGTGAGGGGGGCAAACTTAAGGAAAAACTAACAGCTTCTAATATAAGAACTATAGAAGTTGAGACCCTAAAAAGAGACATAAATATAAAGAATGAGTTTCGTTCTTTTATGCAGTTGACCAAAATAATACGCGAAGAGAAGCCGGACATTCTTCATCTACACAGTCCAAAAGCCGGAGGCTTAGGTGGGCTTATTGGCAGACTGCTTCGTGTTAAAAAAATAATTTACACAGCACACGGCTGGGCTTTTAATGAAAATCGTCCTTGGATTCAAAAAATAATTATTAAGAAATTTTCCTGGTTAACCATCATACTTTCTCACAAAACAATCGCGGTAGCGGAAAAAATTAAAACTGATATGGAGGGCTGGCCATTTATTAAAAATAAAATGGTTGTCGTATATAACGGAATTGGCGAAATAAGTTTCAAAACAAAAACTGAAGCTAGAAACTTTTTGGCGCCAGAGGCACCACACGGAGCAACTTGGATTGGGACTATTGCTGAGCTTCACCACATAAAGGGTTTGGCTTATGCAATCCGCGCAATGAAGTCTGTGGCTCAAAACCATAAAATTGTTTTTGTTGTTATGGGCGAAGGAGAGGAAAGAGAAAGATTAGAGCAACTGATTGAGGATGAGGGCTTAAAAGGAACAATAATCTTGAAAGGTTTTGTACATGATGCACCAACTTATTTGAAAGCTTTCGATATATTTACTCTAACTTCCCTATCAGAAGCATTTTCACTTGCACTTTTAGAAGCTGGCCTGGCTTCGCTTCCAGTCGTTGCGTCAAATGTCGGCGGAATACCTGAATTGATTAATTCGGGAGAGGTGGGATTACTGGTTGGGCCACGAAACATTATTGATATTTATAAAACCATCGATCGACTTATAGAAGATAAAACTTTGCGCGCAGATCTTGCTAAAAATCTTCATGCGAGAGTGTTAAAAGAATTTACACTTGAAGAATCTGTTGAAAAAACTATCGCTGTTTACGAAGATAGAACGTAACTATCATCTGGATTTAATTTTTCTCTGTGCGTAGCACGGCTAAAGCTAGCCATAGAAATGACAATGCCCAAAGCTGCGAATTCTGTAATTAAATGAGACCCGCCATAGCTAGCAAATGGCATCGGAGTACCCGTTACGGGGAGAAGGCCTATATTCATACCTACGTGAATGACTGCGTGGATAAATAAATAGATAGCAATACCAAGCGAAAATAGTGCTTCGAAGTTTGTGGCAGCTCTATACGAATGAAGGCCCACCCGCCATAAAACTATTGCGAATAACCCTATAAAAATAACCGAACCAACTATTCCCCACTCTTCTGCAAATGCAGCAAAAATAAAATCTGTTTGATATTCAGGTAAAAATTTTAATTTACTTTGAGTACCGTAACCAACTCCTTTACCTAAAACTTGCCCAGAGCCCACAGCAATAACTGATTGGTAAGCATTATATCCAGCGCCACGAATATCAGACATCGGACTTATAAACGTTAGGATTCTTTGTTTTTGATATGTCTTAAAAACAAATCCCCAAAGCAGAGAAAAAACTAAAAGAGAAACTGTAAACACCAAGATAATATGCCGTCTTGAAATACCGGAAACCAAAAGCATTCCTGCCCAAATACCAAAAAGAATTATAGCTGCACCAAAGTCTGGTTGGATCAAAACCAAAAGCGCCAAAATAAAGGTATAAACACCGGAAACAATAATATGCTGAAAATCCTTTATTGCTACGTGCCTGCGAGAAAAATATTTTGCTAAAAGAATAATCAATGCGAGCTTTGCCGGATCTGAGGGTTGAAAAGAAAAAGCTCCAAATGAAAACCAAGATTTTGCTCCGTTAAAAATACTGCCCGCTAGGAAAAGTAAACACAAAAGAACAATTGTCGCTACGTAAATAATCATTACGGCGTTCGTTCGTCGCAGAAATCTCCAGTCAATCATTGAGCAAACCATCGCCACAATTAAGCCTAGAGGTATCCAAATTACTTGCCTGTTAAAAAAGCTAAATTGGTCGCTCAGTGAGTGCATGGTGACCAAGCCAGCTAAAGATAAGAGAACTGCTGAACCCAAAAGCCACCAATCAATACCAAAAAATACACGCTTAGCGTTTTCGAAGAAACCGGCCCTGGTATTAGATTGTCCTAAAAAAACCATGTACCCGAGAAAATTTTTAGCTATTAAAAAAGTTGCTTAAAATCTTGCGTATATGTGTTCGACCCCACTGTGTTTTCATATACATCTCCCGATTATACGCATCTTTTGAATTGATATAAGCTTCGTAATAGATGAGGTCAAGTGGGGTGCGTTTCCTTGTTGAAACAACTTTTTTCGCATTATGCAATAAAATTCTTTTCTTTAAGTCGCTAGTACAGCCAGTATATAAATTATTATCCTTTCTACTTTTTAATACATATACATATTGCATAATGTGTAGCTAAAAACTTTAGCGGGTGAATTAGATTCCAGTGTTTTCAGTCACTCGTGGAATTATATCTATTTGTGCAGGCTTTTTCACACAAATCTGTGTTGCAATAGAGCGGTATATTGATTGCAAAGTTGCGCCAGTTGGGGCTTCAAAATAGCTATCTTTATTTGAAGAAATTGATTTCAGAAACTGTGAATCGATTTTATCTCCCAAGCCTATTGTAAATATCGAAACATTTTCATCGCGAAGTTTTCTTGATTCATCTTGAGCAGAAATTTGTGGAAATTCTGGAATACCGCTCTTTGTTGGAACTGTCGGCACACCGTCCGTTAGGAGAACTACAACTTGTTTTCTGTTTGGATCTACGGTTGATTCAAGCACCGAGCGTGCTTTTGCAAATGCATCTGCAATATTTGTATTTTGCCCAGTCTTTGTGTCTATAGATATTCCATCAATTGCACTCTTTCCAGAATTTTTATCAAGCGAAAGTGGAAAATCGGCGGGGTCGCTTCCTGTATTGGCGAAAGAAATTACCGCCACTTTATCTTCAGTTTGTAAGTTGGCAAGAAAATCTTCTGCCGCCATTTTTACGTCTGTAAGTGGTTGCGGGGGATTTTTGGAGACATCTGCCATTGAGCCAGAGCGATCAAGCAATAGCACAGTATCTACTGGTGATTCGCAAACTGTTTTGGTGGTAACAAAAGCGGTCGGCCACGTAAATGTAATTGGGAAAATTCCGCCGTGCACAACATCTTTGATAATTGTTTTTGAGGCACCAACCGCGTTCCCTGCCCCATCTGTAACAATTGCAATTAGCTCTAGTGCTGGAATATCTGTAAGTGATTTATTTGAAACCACTGCGTCAATTCTCGGTTTCGTGTCAGCGTTTGTGAGAGATTTATTGTCTATTGAAAGACTTGGCGCCTGCGAATCATCTCTTGTCCATTCAAGATTGCCGTCCCATGAAAAATCGGCCTTTGTTGGAACTATTTTAGGAGAAGAAAAATTGGTCTCTAATATTGCGAAAGTATCGTGCTTTGGTATGGAAATATAGCCTTTTCTCTCCTCGATTATTGCATTCTTTGGCCCTAGAAGACGAATGGTGTAAGGGGCTTTTGCCATGGAGGCGTTGGCATTTGGGTTTTCAAAATATACGAGCACAGAATAATTTCCTTCACTCACCTTAAACACTCTTGGATCCCAACGCATAATTGGGTTTTTTACTTCAGAAGTGCAAAGTCGTGCGCAGGAACCCCCACAATCAACCCCAGACTCAATACCATCTTGTTTACCATTAAAACAGGTTGGTGGTTTTTTTAGAAAAATTGCATAACCGCCGTACGCGCCGGCAAGAATTACCAACACAACAATTGAGATAACTAAAAATTTTCTTCTAACTGCCCATGAAATCATACATACATAATAACAAAATCGGACACGAAAACAGTCCTATTTGCTTATATAGTGTAGCGAGTTAATAATTTGTTTATATGCACCAACCTGTTCATTAGTAAAGCCTGTTTTTTCCGGTGTTTTCATATTCACCAACAGCGTCCCATTACCTGGGGTAACTGGCCACTCTACTGCAACAATAAAATTGTCCCACAGCTCCGGATTACCAATAGCACCCGGTCTGTCTTTCTCAAATAAAAGTACAGCCTGTCTTCCATCTACACTTATGTCATTTAATATTCTTTTAGATAATATATTTGAAAAAAAGTTTCCCTTGAACGTGTCAACTTCTGTAGATTTTAATAATTGAATTTGGATAGGCGCTATTCTGAATGCATTGCTACCAATCTTTTGAATATATATGTAAAGACCACTTGATGATGTTAACTGCTTTGCTTCATACCCAATTGGGACATTAAAGTTTACTGCTCCTCCGCTGTACGCAAAGGATACAACGGAATCCACGTTTTGATTGGTCATGGGGGCACTAGAATACATCCGCATAATTGAGCGGTTGCTAAAATAACCATACCCAAAATAACCGAGTACAACTAACAACAAAAGCGCTCCTATCTTTTTCTTCATTTACATTAAGTATAACAAAAGGCCAAACGCTTAAGCGGGTTTACTGTTTACTTTCTAGCTTTTTACTGAATCGAGCACTTAGTTCTGGCGTTGAGCTACTCTTCCCTTTTGGAGTACCATCGCCTCTGCAGGTCTTAACTTCTGTGTTCGGAATGAGAACAGGTGTGACCCCTGCGACAAAACACCAGAACTAAAAGTTCGATTCAATATTCACTGCTTTGATGTAGGCCGAACACTAAAAGTGTTCGGCATGGAACCGAGGGGGTTCGAACCCCTGACCTCTCCAATGCGAGTGGAGTGCTCTACCTGGGGTTGAACCATCCGTTCCGGTTCGGTACAAAACTGAAACCCACTCTGAGCTACGGCCCCTAATTTGTGGTACTTCATACCCGGGGAGGGACTCGAACCCTCACGCCTTCGCACTAACCCGTTCGCTCGTCACTACTTGGGCTCTGCAGTGCGCTCATGGCTCACACTCTCGACAGGCACACCAAGGATCGAGAACATGCGCGTCTACCAGTTTCGCCACCCAGGTTACAAATCTCCCACATCAAAACAGTGAATTATTATTTTCGTTAAAAGAGAAGAACCATTCCAGAACACAGAACACGTATTGGTGATCTTCAAATTTCCTAACAGGAATCGACAAATTAGTACGCCTCGGCTCAACACATTACTGTGCTTACACCTAGCGCCTATCAACGTGGTCATCTCCCACGGGTCTAAACGATTCCTAATCTTGGGGTTGGCTTCCCTCTTAGATGCTTTCAGAGGTTATCCATGCCTGACATAGCTACTGGGCGTTCCAGCTGGCGCCAGAGCCCACACACCAGAGGTCAGTTCACTCCGGTCCTCTCGTACTAGGAGCAAGTCCCCTCAAGAATCAACGCCTGCAGTAGATAGGAGTCCAACCTGTCTCACGCATCAATCTCTTATATTGCTATAAGTATGGACTATGCCTTCTTCTCATTTCTGAGAAGCCGATTTTGTAGTCTCTACGGGCCAAAATAAATTTTGTCCCTCGGTGTTGTCCAAAATAAATTTGGATTTCACCGATATTAATCGGTTTTGTCTCACAACATCACTGTTGTGGACCGCCGTGAATTTAGTTGTAACTCGAACAATTCATTTTGTGTTACACAAATGAATTATTTATAACAGTAAATTAAATTTTTCCTAGAACATTTTGTCTTACAAAATGTTCGGACGATCATTTCGCAACTGCGAAATGATTTAGTCTCGAAGAGATTCAGATTGTTCAAAATAAAATTTTTCAATTTTGTTCTGAACGGTCTGAACCCAGCTCGCGTATCTTTTTAAATGGCGAACAGCCATACCCTTGGGAGCTTCTCCACCCCCAGGATAAGATGAGCCGACATCGAGGTGCCGAACTCCGCCGTCGCTATGGACGCTTAGGCGGAACTAGCCTGTTATCCCCAGAGTACCTTATATCCGTTAATCTCCGGCCGCGTCTAATGCGGACCGTCGGTTCACTTGGCTCTGCTTTCGCATCTGTTTGACACGTACGTCTCACAGTTAAGCTGGTTTATGCCCATATACTATCGGCACGGTTTCCATTCGCGCCTAACCAACCTTAATAGACTCCTCCGTTACTTTTTAGGAGGAGAGCGCCCCACTCAAACTGCCCGCCAGATACTGTCCCTCGCCGTTTTTGCCGTCGGGGTTAGAAAATACATAAGTTAAGAATGGTATTTCACTTGTCGACTCCACGTCACCCGAAAGCGACGCTTCAAAGTCTGCCATCTATGCTACGCATAACACACGTATTCTCAATATCAAGTTGCAGTAAAGGTTCTGGGGTCTTTTCGTCTAACTGCAGGAAACCGGCATCTTCACCGGTATTGTATTTTCACCGAGCAGATCCCCGAGACAGTTCTCCAGTCATTACACCATTCGTGCGCGTCGGAACTTACCCGACAAGGAATTTCGCTACCTTAGGACCGTTATAGTTACGGCCGACATTCACCAGGGCTTATATCAATCAGCTCACTATTATAAATAATAGATCACCGTCGATACTTAACCTTCTAGCATTGGTCAGGTGTCACCCCCTATACATCCTCTTACGAGTTCGCAGGGAGCTGTGTTTTTGGTAAACAGTTGCCAGAGATTCTTTAGCTGCGGCCCAATTTCTTGGGCAAGCCTTATTCCGAAGTTACGGCTGCTTTTTTGCAGAGTTCCTTGGGGATTTCTCACTCGTTCGCCTTCGTCTACTCGACGTGAACACTTGTGTCAGATTGCGGTACGGTCCGAACATTCTTAAGCTTAGAAGTTTTTCTTGGAAGGGGGTTTTGCAAAATTATCTCAGCCGAAGCTGAACGTCTTCTCTCCTCATCAGATTATATTGTGCGGATTTACCTACACAACGTCCTCGAGGCAAGAGCCCAAATCCAATAATGGGCCTCACATACTCCCCTTCGTCACTCCATCGCAAAATGCTCGAGTCACGGAATATTCACCGTGTGTCCATCGGGTGCGGCGTTTGCCATTCCCTTAGGCCCGACTAACCCTTCGCTGATCTACATCGCGAAGGAAACCTTGTTCTTTTGGCGGGAGAGATTCTCACTCTCCTTGCGGTTACTTGTGCCAACATTCTTGCTTCGCAACGCTCCAGAGTGGCTCACGCCTTCTCCTTCACAGCTGATGCGAATATTCTCCTACCACTATCTTTATTCGAAAATAAAAATAATCCTCAGTTTCGGTATATAGCTTGAGCCCCGATAAATCTGCGGCGCAAAGTCTCTGACTGAGTGAGCTGTTACGCTTTCTTTCAAGGGTGGCTGCTTCTAAGCCAACCTCCTCAGTGTCTGAGAGACTTCACTACCTCGTCTTGCACTTAGCTATAATTTAGGGACCTTAAATAGAGATCCGGGCTGTTTCCCTTTTGACCACTGGAGCTTAGCCCCCAGAGTCTAACTGCCATATTCTTGATCCATAGTATTCGGAGTTTGATAGGTTTCGCGAGCTTTCGCCCTGTCGAAACCTTCCAGTGCTCTACCCCTATGGGGAACATATGACGCGAACCCAAAAGCTCTTTCGGAGAAAACCAGCTATTACCAGGTTCGATTAGCTTTTCACTCCAACCCACAAGTCATCCGAGAGTATTGCACGGCTCACCGGTTCGGGCCTCCTGCCTCCTTTCGGAGACATTCACCCTGCTCATGGGTAGCTCACCTGGCTTCGGGTCTGATGCATACTACAAACGCGCTATTCACACTTGGTTTCCCTATGGCTCCAGGCTCTCGCCCTTAGCCGCGCAGTATTCATCAACTCGTTGGCTCATTCTTCAATAGGCACGCCGTGGCGGAATAAATTCCGCGCCGACTCCTTGTAAACATATGGTTTCAGGTCTATTTCACCGCCCTCGCCGGGCTGCTTTTCACCTTTCCCTCACGGTACTAGTTCACTATCGATCTCAGAAAATATTTAGCCTTACCGGTTAGTTCCGGCAAATTCCCCCGAGCCATTCGTGTCTCGAGGTACTCAAGAGCAATTTTAAAAGTTGTTTCATTTTCGCGTACGGGACTATTACCCTCTTGGGTGTCGCTTTCCAGCGACTTCCGCTAACGAAACAATTTGTAACTTTTTGTGCACTGAAGCACGAAAATTGTCTTATAACCCCGGACATCAACTCGCTATTCTCGATAAATCGAGAGACAGCGAGTTGCTGTCCGGTTTGGGCTTGTTCCTTTTCGCTCGCCGCTACTAAGGAGATGTTTCTCACTTTACGTGAGAGTTGTTTTCTTTTCCTCCAGGTAATGAAATGTTTTACTTCCCTGGGTGCGCGTACAGGCGTCTAGTCCTGCACTACAACTCGAAGTTGTAAGGTTTCCCCATTCGGAAATTTCCGGATCAAAGGTTGCTAGGCACCTCCCCGAAACTTATCGCAGCCATGCTACGTCCTTCATCGCTTTTCTGAGTCTAGGCATCCACCATATGCTCTTAAATTTCCTGTTTAGGAAATTTAAAAACCACTTAACGTGTTCTGTGTTCTGAAATGGTTTACCACCAGATCGAACACAAATTCTTTTTCTTTCTGCTTCTCGCTTTCGCGAGATATCATGCATCATTTCTTTACAAAAATGGTGCACGATTGGTTCTGCCGATCAATCACTTCTTGAGGAAGATGACCGTCGGCAATTTTTCTGCTTTTAACGATTTGACCTTGTCAAAGAACTCTCTACACCCTCCATTTCACTCTCCCTAGAAAACGAAAACCGACCCGTTAGGGTCGGTCTCGAGAGTAGGCGGCAAAAGCCGGGCTACGCCCGAAACCGTTTTTTAGAGACTAGTGAAATAAACATAGAGTCCCAGATATTCTACTTATATATGTATGTGAGTCAATAGCCGGACTTATGGGTATAAGCTGTGTATAAAAAGCCTCAGTAAAGCCATAAAACTAAGGGCCGTTCCCGGTGTTCCGGAAACGGCCTTCTTCCCTATCTTTTCATCTTCATGACTCGATCAATGTTGCCGTTGCTGGCTTTGAGAATCTCCAGTACTGTCGCTTCGCGCATCTCGCCCATCTCGAGGGCAACGGCAATGCAGAGGGCCTCATCCCAGAGTTCTGGAAAACCAGAAAATCCGAGAATTCGCCTGGAGGTGCGAACTGCACCGCCGAACTGATTGAGGTCAGTGTTCCGAGTCTGCCAACTCGAAACATATGTGGGATTCAGTGCAAGCCGTGCGCATTTTTCTTCGGCAAACCGCTGGTACTTCGTTCCCTTTTCGCTTGTAGGGGTGCCGATGACGGCAGTGAGAAGCGGGATTCCTGTGTCCGTATCTGCGACACAAAGATATCCGCCAAATCTGCCAATCAACTCTTCGCTCATCATCGCCATGCCAGCACACCGATTTGCAATTCCGATGAAGTTCCGGGCGGTGTGAGTAGACAGGTGAAGCATCGGCCACTCTTCCTTTTTTCCTGTGGGCACAAGCTACCTCTAAGTGTTGGGTGCATTACATCTACGACCAACATTACGAAAAAAAATAAATAAATCAAACACTATTGACATGGGTAATTTATTAATATAAAAAACTTACAGAACTAGCACGGAGAAACTATGGCGACAACCATCCTGTCACGGATGCTCTCTCTTCTCGGAGAGCCCAACCGAACTGCAATTTCGGAGGCATTCGTACCAAAAAAGATCGATGGTCTAACTAGAGACTTGGACTTCGAAGAGTGCATTAAACTCTTCGTGGAGACAAAATCAAGCGAGGTGGAGAATTGCTACGCAATTCTCGTCATGGCCATCATTCTCGCCAAAACTCCGGCGGACTGCAGAGAAGTGTTCCTGCACTCAAAGGGTACGTTCCCAAATCTGGCGTCGTCAGCCATCCACAAAATGGCACGACTCATTAGGGAGGAGAACCCCGGAGAGCCGTTCGAGTGACCGCCACGCGCAGAAATCCTGCGCGTGGCGGTTTGTTTTATAAAAATTTTTAAAACAGAAAGCCCGTCCGAAACTCGGGACGGACCCCTGTTTCGAACGGGCTCATGCGGACGAGAGAATGCCCTTGATATCTTCCACTGCTTGGCGTACATCTTCGAGGTGGCGTCGCTTAAACACAATCATCTTCCATGCTTCTGGAAGACTCGCCCACGGGACGTCGACGGTATCCCTGTATGACTCAGGCTTGAGTTTCCCTTCGAGCTGTCTCAGCTCTTCCTCAAGCTTCGGAATTTCTTCCTTGTATTTCGCGAGGTCGCCTCGCAAAATCTGGTAGTTTATTCCGAGATCGGGAGTATAAGGAATGTCCGGCTTCACGGCAGCGACCCTCTTTCTAACTTCTTCCTTCTTTGCCTTCTTTGCCTTTGACTTCAGCTCCCGCCAGACCTTGGCGAAGAGGTACCCCAACAGCACTATCCCGACGGTTTGGGTAACCACTTTCCAGTCGAGCATGGAGCCTCCCGCAGTGGGTATTTTCTAAATAAAAATTACTCCTAATAACCTGCTTTAGCAAGTAAGAAACTTTTTGTTATTCAAATGAAAATTTTTCTTGGAGACTTTTGAAAAAATAATCTTTTTCTAATTCTGCGAACACCACGGGCAAGGCCGACCCCGAAACTCTAACAACATCATCTTTTTTGAGAGGAAATATTGCATTACCATCTACTGACAATAAAACATCAAACTTTTCTTTTTTGCCTGATATTGCCAAAATATTTCTTGCTCTAAAATCTTTTATTTTCAAATCCACTTTGTGTGTTGGTTTTACCACAATGCTCGGTGTCGGTGTGTTGTGGTCCAAGAGTTCTGTAACAATTAAACACTGTATATCTGGAGAAACAATTGGTCCGTGCGCGGATAAATTGTAACCCGTGGAGCCTGTGGCAGTAGAAACAATCGCACCAGACCCCCTAATAAACTGTATTGGATATTTATCAATCAAAACTTCCATCTCCACCATGCCCATTAAGTTTTGCACTGTCGTGTCGTTTAGCGCATTCGAAATAAAAATAATTTTGCCTTTTCGAATTACCTCTACAGAAAGCATCATTCTGCTTACTGAAACATAATTTCCTTTAAAAAATTGGTTCAGTGCCTTCAAAAAATATTTTGGTTCGCGAACTGAAGCCAAAAAACCAACCTTGCCTAAGTTAAGTCCTAATATAACTGCGCCATTATTAAATTTTCTTGAAGCTTCAAGAATTGTGCCATCTCCACCTAGTACCAAAATAACATCTGCTTTTGCGCCGGATTTTACTACTTCAATACTGTGCTTCTTAAGCCATGTGTTTATTTTTTTAAACCAAAGTTTAGTTTTGGCACCATTTGATTTGTGAAAAATATAAACTTTTTTGCTTGTCTTGTGTGTTTTTTCCATGTTTCTTTACACAGGAGATATTACGCTTAAAGGCTGTTTTGTCTAACAGTTTAAAATAAAAACGAGCAGGCCCGACGCACTTTGCGCCGGGCCTTTTCTAGAGCCTTCCTTCCTTCTGTTCCTTCTTCAGGAACTCGAGGATTTCGAAGCTCCCCACGTACCACACACCTTCGGATATCCGAAGCTCCGGTTTCCCAAAACCACGAACTGGGCTCAGGGTAATCGAAAGGTGGTTATCCTCGATGTGCTTCAGAACTGCCTGCGCCCCCAGATCATACATGTTGTATGAAAAGATGAGGGACTGTACACCAACAGCGGTTGTCATCAGGCCCTCCGTGGGCTTCCGTTCCGTACAGGAATATACCACACTTATTTTAAATAATTTTCAACTTCACTAATTACATCAATTGCGGTTTGATGGGTCAAAATATTTTTCGCTTCATCGAAACTAACCCATTTCACATCTGCAATATCATCAGCGAATTTTATTTCACTCATTTCGTCTACAATGCCTAAAAAATAAGTATTGATTTTGTTGTAAACATTTCCTCGTGCTTCAAATGTATATTTTTCCTCAAAAGTTTTACCATCTTCGATTTTAAAATTTTCTATTCCCGTCTCTTCTGTAGTTTCTCTTTTCGCGGTCTCTAGGGGCGCTTCTTCCCCTTCTGGAGTTCCCTTTGGTAGACCCCAATGATCGCCACTTTTATTTTTTACAATAATAGTTTTGAGGGTGTTCCCATCTTTAAAAATTGGAATTATTCCAAACGATTTTGCTTCTTTAGTTTCCATGTTCAAAAAAGTATAACACCTGAAAATTTATAAACAGAAGACCCGCCCGAAACCTGGGGGGTGAATCCCCTGTTCCGAACGGGCCTAGAGCATGCCGCCACACCTCTTGCACTGCCTTGCCTCCGCCCTAGGAGTTGGCAGACAGTAAACGGGAATTGCAGTTTCCGTGTTCACCGTAGACAAACTGTACTCCACGGCCAGTAGCATTCCCTCTCTGTCTTCTTCCCCACACTTGGGACATCTGTAGATAGAACGAAGAAGGCATATCTCGCCAAAACCTACGAGGACGAGAAAGAGCACTCCGCCCAGAGCAGCCAAGACTAGTTCCATAGAATGCCTCGGTGTCAGTTCTATGCCCACACTATTACTAATTTATTTCTTTGCAAATCGCTCACAATTTCTTATTAATTGCACCCAAAGAATATTTAAGTAATATCATCGATGGAAAAGTAGTGCGCCCAAAACCCCTAGACCCTCGGAGGGTCAATGAACGACAAGTCGCGCATCATCATCGCCGCAGACAACATGGATCTACACGTCTGCCGGAGCCTCGCACGGAGAACCGGACACCTCGTTCACGCCATCAAGATCAACGACGTGTTCGACAACGGTGGCATTGAGATCGTGGAAGATCTCCGCAACCTCAGCGTCCGTGTTTGGGTGGACGTGAAGCTCCACGACATCCCGAACACTGTGAAAAACCGCACGGCGATTCTCGATGCTGCTGGTGCCGACATCATCACGGTTCACGCACTCGGCGGAATCGAGATGATGGCGGCTGCTGTCGAAGCCGCAAAGGGCGGCGCGAAGATCTACGCCGTCACCGTGCTGACTTCGCACAACGAAGCGTACGTCGAAAGCATGTTCGGTCGGACGGTCGACCAGCAGGTCATCAAGCTTGCACTCATGGCACAAGAGGCCGGTGTGCACGGATTGGTCTGTTCGCCAAAGGAAGTGGAAATGCTCAGGGATTACCCCCAGCTCGACTCGCTCGTGCTCGCCACTCCGGGTGTCCGCTCCGTCGGAGCAGATGTTGGCGACCAGAAGCGTGTCGACACGCCGAGGGCCGCAATCGAAGGTGGTGCGAACTACATCGTGGTCGGGCGCCAGGTTACGGAAGCGCCCGACCCCGTCGCTGCGCTCAAGGCAATCGAAACCGAGATCGCCGACGTCGTTTGACAGCTCCCGCAACACACGCCGCGCACAGAAAATCGTGCGCGGCGTTTCATATATATAAATTATTTTTTGATTTGCTTTTAATATCTTTGTGAGTAGTATCAAATGTTAGAAGCGTCGTATTTCCGCGTTCCTGAGGGCTCCATGATAAACCTAGAAAGAACCGTGGCGTGGTTCGGCGGGGTGAACGAAGATGAGATGAAAAAGGTGTTTGGCAAGATTGTCGAACTGTACCAGAAGGACAACAAGGAGCCGATCTACCTTGTGATCACTTCTGGTGGCGGTTCCACCGTCGTGTCATTTGCCTTCTACGATCTTATCACCGCCTGCAACATCAATCTCGTAACGATTTGCGCAGGTCACGCTGACTCAGCCGCAATCGTGATTTTCCTTGCTGGAAAAGAGAGGCTCGCGACTGAACACTCAACCATGGAAATCCACGAGAGCGAGGTTTCCTTCTCAGACCCGCGAAGGGGTGACGAGGTCAATGCCGCAAAGAAGTACAATGACATTGGCAGTCGCTTCAGCGCTGAAATCGTCAACCGCCAAACCGGTGGAATGGTCACCGCGAAAACATTCCACTTGCTACGCCGGGACATCACCATCCTTACTGCAGACGAGATGCTGGAACTTGGCATCGCAACCGACATTCTGAAGCAATGACCCTTCGCAACACACGCCGCGCACAGAAAATCGTGCGCGGCGTTTCATATATAAATAATCTTTTTAATTTCTTCAATAATAAAATTAAAAATACAGGCCCCGAGCGTTTCGCTCGGGGCCTTTGGTTGAAGATGATTTCACCTCGCTTATTCTTGTGCGTCGTGGTCCCAACCGTTGTGACCGTCCTTGTTCTTCCTCTCGAATTCCTTCCTTGCCTTCGCTGTGTGCTCCTCGAGATACTTCTTCGGATCGATATCGAGCCACTTCGGCGGAATCGCCTTGATGAACCAGATACCAGCACACAGATCGTCAATCTCGTCGATGACGAAGTAAACGAGGGCGAGTACGAACGAGGTGGTCGAGATGAGAAACAACCCTTCTTCGACACTCGGGTACTTGATGCTCATAAAGCCACCGAGCACCGCGAGCGAGATCGTGCTCATCATCACGTGCGCGAGTGGAGATATCTCTTCGTCACGCAATTCCATGAAGGAGACAATGTCCCAGCGCTTCACTGAAGCGCGGAAACTCTTGTATTCACTCCACACCGTGTTGAAGAACGCGCCGGCGAGCACCGCCCATGCGATTCCGAATGTTGGAATCCACGCGGCAGTTACCACCCCCTCCATCCTTTCGTTGAAGTAGACGTGCCGCCGATACGTGGCGTAGTACCAAACAATATCGGCGATTACTGTGATGAGGAGCGGGTACGACATGAGCCAGAGGCTCTTGATGGCGAGCTCGATTCGCTTTTTGACACGAACCTTGAGCGCGTTGTAGTGGCGCACCCTTCTGAAGAGTTCCATCTTGGCTGCCCTCCTTAGGGCACGCTGGAGTTCGAAGACAGTGAACTACATTCTGCCAATATTACAGCACACTACATATGCAGAGTCAACAACTATTTCTGCCTCGGTATTAGCTTTTTTTACTAAAAAATCCCGTTACAAAATTCACAACCTGAGCCAAAACCCATCCACCAACGAATGCACCAAGCCAATATAAATACAAACTATAATCTGAACTAGAAAACGAGCTTACCAAAGAAAAGGTGAATACTAAAACAATCGGTATTAAATAGCTCCATTTGTTAATTTCCTGAAACCAAAAGTTCGATATTAGTGTTATTAGAAAAAGATAAACAAATGGAAATGAGATAAAGGATAAAAAAGCGCTACCTCCAATATCAAACGCTGAACTATTAGAGGAGGCCCCAATATAATCTGCAACAAAATATGCAAGAACAACAGAAATAACTTGGCTCAAAATAATTTTATTTGAATTTTTCATATTATTTTCCTACTAATAATTTTACCAGACCTTTAATTTTTTGGGTCATAAATGCCCCAAACCTACTTCCCCAGCTGGATGATTGCACTGAAGCTAGTTGAGCATTTATAGGTGAATTTAAGACATCTATTTGTATTTTTGTTCTAAACAGCTTCGGTTTTTTTGGAGTAGTAGTGGCTCTTTCTTCTACTTTTATTTCACTTATTGTCGGTAAAAAAGATTTTATTTGCGAGGCAGTTGGTTGGATAGCTGTTGAAATGCCTGTGAGTTGTGGATTATCAACCATTGAATCAACGGCAATAGAATTGTTACCACTAATTATTTGTACCGAATTATCGGAAACAGAAACTGTCGATGTGCTTATTTGGCCGATACTGGTTATCCCTGATTCAGAAGCCGTTTCTTCACTAATATCTCCCACTAAATGTGCATTTATTGAATAATCTCCTTGCCCCGTACCAATGCTTGTTATTTGGTAATTACCTTGTTCCGGATCATTTATTACTAAGAATTCCTCGTCACCACCGTTTGCATAAAAGGCATTATCTAAATCATTGTTTGTACCATTTGCTCCAAAGGTTTTTCCGGTGGGACTTATGACTGTTATGTCTATTGGAGAATTAACAAAGAGCAAAAAATAATTGTGTGTACTCTTGGGCATTATTTGTATTGAACTGTCACTTAAAGTAAGTTCATCTACTATTTCAGAGCCCAAATTTTTAGGCAAACCACCATGATCAAAATTGGTCTTTTTCAAAATTCCCCCAACTCT
>Ga0172379_10004229_pt1 | contig 21534 bp, 14 predicted proteins | sample GrowelOW334metaG_FD_119756 | JGI IMG/M metagenome (GOLD analysis project Ga0172379, IMG submission 119756) | Groundwater microbial communities from an aquifer near a municipal landfill in Southern Ontario, Canada - Groundwater well OW334 metaG | ecosystem: Environmental > Aquatic > Deep... | reverse complement strand
TTGATTGATGCGGACTCTGTTGTAGGGGAAGTTTTCGCCCGTGAGTGCACGATATTCCTCTTCCAGTTTTTTTAAGATAACATCTCCATCTTCTTCTTTATAAACACCTATATTTATCGCCATATTAACTTTGTCTCCGAAAACTTCAGAAATGCACTTGATCAATATTGCGGCATTCTTAAGCGGTACACCAGCCTCTGTCTGCATTCCAATCGAGCAATTAATTGTTGGTTTTAAATATTTGTTTTTCTTGTCTATTCCGGCTTTTTTTAGTTTATTTAAAATATTTAATGTTTTTTCTTCGCTGGTAAAATGCGAACCGTTTGTCTGTATTTTTTGTAAATCTATGTTAGCTTTTTTAATAATTTCACAAACGTCATCCAGCCTTAGCAGTGCCTCTCCTCCGGTTAATGCAAATGCGTAAATTCCGATTTTCTCGACTTGTTTCAGTAAATTTAGAATTTCTTTTGCGGAAAGATTTTCTTTGCCTTTTTTTACTTCTTCCAGCATGTAGCAGCCCTTACAGCGTAGATTGCACTTTGTAGTAATTTCGATTTCAACTGCCATGGGTTTAATAAACCAATTCTTTGGTGATTTCTGTGAAAAATAGTTTTTTAATTTTGAAAAAGTGTCTAATTTTTTATTGATTATTGTATTCCTTGGCAATTTTCCGACAATTTCTTTTTTTGTTTCCGGAAAGATTAAATCTATTAAAGCTGCAGGCAAATTGCGCGGAGTCCCTATGTTCGGATGTGTATGAAGCGAAATTCCCGGATCGGGATTAATTTCGCCAATATAATATTTATCGCCTTCTTTATATTTTGTTATGTCTTCTGTAAATATGTCCACGCTGCAATATGGCAGATTTGGAACTTTTGAAAGAACTTTTAATGTAAGATATTTGTAAAATGGATGCACCAGATCTGTAATATCCATGCATTCCGCTCCGGTACAAACGTTTACGTTCGCTCTTAAAACAATGTTTTGGCCTTTTCTTGGAATATAATCCAGATTTAATCCTTGTTTTCTCAGATATCGTTCAACTTCTTTGTCCCCCGTCCAAATTTCGCATAAACAGCTGTTTCTTGGGTGCATTCTGCGATAATTTTCATTTCTTATGAGCTCTTTTATGGACTTTTTGCCATCACCGGTTACTTTTGGTCGAATTCTGTAAACTGCAGCGAAAAATCCGTCTCTTGTAGTCACAAGTCTGTATTCATCCTCGAAAATATTCTTTTCTACCAGAAAATCGCTTTTGTATCTCAATTCTTTTACTAATTTCTTAAATTCTGTGTCGAATTCCTCAATTGTTTCTATGTTTGGCCTTACGCCTTCCCCATGACATCCGTTAATCGGTTTTATGGTTACAGGTAGCAGTTTTTTTGCGTATTCTCTGGCCTTTTTAAACTCATTTTGTTTAAAAATCATACCTTCCGGAATTGAAAATCCAAGATATCTTAATAAACATTTAGTTTGCCATTTATCATCTAAAATCTCTCTCAAATTTGCCGGCATAACACTTAGGTCGGTGTTGTCTATTATTTCTTTGTGTCCTTTGTATTCCGCGTGAAGAATTTTTGTACCTTTTTTGTGTATTACCTTAATGTCTCTTTTCTCCATTTCTAGCGCTAAAAGACGACTATTGAAATGAATATCCGAGAATTTATTTTTCATGGTTGTTTTTATGTACGATTGCTATTGTACCATACTTGACTGATTGGTCAATTTCCATTATAATTTAGTACTATAATTAAATTATTAAAATGACTCCGGAAAAGAGCCATACGATAATCATAAATGACAGTGTAACAAACGATTTTGTCGGTGAAGGACATGAGGATGTTAAAGTGCATATTGGAAAAGACGAAGCCGAGAGACTTATTGGGACCGAATCGGATGGTTATAAAGGACCTTTGCCTTTGTTTCTTCAAAACGCTATAAATGCCCAAAAGGAAGGTAAAAATATCGGCATTATAAATGTTAGTGATAAGCATGATTTGAGTGATCCCAGTCAACTTCCTGAACTACTTCGTCATGGTACACACAACATAGCCGGACAGGCCGGGGCGGAAATTACCGCTCCTATTGCTGAAATATATAAAGAGGGACAAGTCGAACAAATTGATGTTCAGTCTCTTTCTATTCCTATCGTTGACCTTAGAAGAGCTATTCAAAAAATAACCGGAATAGATATCCTCTCTGAAGATAGACATGAGCTTGAGAGGTTAAAAATAGTTTGCACCGGTACACACACAAACATAAGAGTTTACGATACTGCCGTAACTTTGAAACATAGACTCGGGATTCCAAATGTAGTGGTTTGTCCGCATCTTGTGGCCAGCAATAACCCCTCGGCTCAAAAATCTGCTATACAAAGTTGGTTTCCGGATAATCTTATTAGGGTTATGCCGTCCGTCGCGGAGACTTCCGAGTTTGCCGGTATTGCCACTCCCCCACCTGAAATGATTACGTGGAGTGAATCTTGTGAAATTGAACCTACGGAAATTGCCGATAATCTTAATAGGGATCAAAAAGCAATCATCGAGACAATGTTTATGAATTTGGATGTTGTTGAAATAAAACTTTTGAAAGGCGGATTTAGTGGAAGTCTTTTGTTTTTAGCTACCGCGAAGAAAAGCGGTACGTCGTTTAAGCCTGTTGTGGTAAAAATCGATAAACATGCGCAAATTAAAAAAGAAATTGATGGCTATCATAAAATCAAAGGTTTATTGGGACTTGCTGTCCCGACTTTTGACTTGCCGGTTTCCATGGGGCCTTATACCGGTATAACAATGGATCTGGCTGCGATTAAAGGATCTCCGTATACATTCCAATCTCTTTACGAAAAAGAAGTTCCCCCATCTAAGTTTATAAAGAATCTTAATCATCTTTGTTCTGTTTTGAACGAGGATCTTCAAACGCTCACAGATTCACTTTATGGCAATTCCAAAAAAAGCGGCAAAGTAAATCCTGTTAAAACTATGGGGCTGGATTGGCCTAAACACAAGGTGTGGTTTGCCGCAAACGCTAAAAATATTTTGGGAGATTCTGCTGATAATAATCCCGAAATAACTGACGCCGTTCATGGTTTGGAAAAGATTATGACCAGCACTACTTCAATAAACGGTGATACTTGTTTGTGTCATCGAGATTTTAATTTTGCCAATCATATCTTGGATGACAGGGGCAATAATATGTATATTGATTTGCCAAATGTTGGAGTTGACCTTTTGGAATCCGATTTCGCAAAAATGGAAAATGAAATTAAGTTTGTAATGTCTAAAAAATTCGAAGAAAGTGACCTGGAAAATTTGGGAAAATTTGAAGAATTTATTCTGGATAATTTGGAGCTACCTGATGTGGATAAACTGCCTGAGCCTGTTCTTGATATCGTTCGTGGCGATAAAGAGATTTTGAAAATGTATCGACTGTTGAAAGTCTTGAGAGGTAACTATTTATCCGTGAAAGGCAATCATCCAGATGCGCTTTTGGCCTATAAAATCGCTCTTTTGAGATATACGACTCATACTTTGAGTTTTGATAAAAGATCCGGCAAAGGAGAATGCAATATCGCTTCCCTGAAATATGCTTTACGTTCTGCTGTCATGCTAATCAAACAAATAAACACAGGATTGGATGCCGTTAAATGAAACTGAACAATCCGCGCTTGGAATTTTTAAAAAGAACCTCGAAGTTGGTGGAAACTTGGAGGTAAATGACGAAACTCTTGTTACCGTCGGAATAAATGCTGCCTTAAGAATGGGTAGTGTTATGCAGATGGCAAGAGAAGAGTTAAAAAGAATTGATGTAAAAACGAAACCTGACGGCTCAAGAGTTACAAATATAGATATTCATGCCGAAGAAATCGGAAGGGCTCTTATAAAGAAATCTTTTCCTCAACACGTGATTATAGGCGAAGAGAAAGGCGGGAAAGTGGATCCGTCAAAATATTCTTGGGCAATAGATCCGATAGATTCAACGAATGCTTTTTTGTCACATGAAAATACTTCCGCTGTTAGCATCGCATTATATAAAGGTTCCGAGGTTGTACTTGGTGTTATTTACAGTCCTTTTAGCGGAGAGCTTTATTATGCTTGCAACGACAATCAATCCAGGCTTTTAAGGCAATATGGATTCTCGGAAGAAACCATTGGAGACAATCTGCCATTAAATGAATTAACCTCAGGTAATTTTGTTAATGTTCATCCTGTTCCGCAAAATCAGCCGCATTATAATAAATTGGCTAAAGCCAGAGCAGAAGGAGCTCTTCATAAAATTATACAAACCGGTGGATCCCCTGCTCTCAGTCTTGCCAGTGCTGCCAAAGGGCACTTTGTTTACGTCCATGAATGGGATCAGGATCAGCCTACCGCAGAATGGGATTTGGCCGCCGGAGAAAAGATTCTAAAAAATGCCGGTGGTCGTACGACTGATATTAATGGCCAAGAGATTGTTAATGCAGGATACAGCGGACTTCTTATCGCTGGAATAAATAATGTGTTTCATGGAAAAATTTTGGAAATATTAAGAAAATAAATGGCTAAAAAAACTATAGAAAAACCGGAGAATGATGAGCAATTGACTGAATTCAAGCAGCTTTTTGACAAACTTTATCCCGGTTCCGAAATAAGATGGAAAAATACCGGAGAAAGTAAACCTTACGTTGAACGTGAAAAAGGTGGTAAATATATTGTTCTTATCGACCCCACTGTAATTGATGAAAAATCCACCGATTTGATTTTGGCCAAAACAATTTCTTCTATCGAGCTTTTGCAAACAGAAGCAAACCTAGCTATGGATGATGAGGCTCAAGAAGATGTTGATAAATATAAAAATCGCTGCAAAAACAAAGCCCTAAAACTTTTTTATCAGACTGTTTATCAATCCGTCGGTTTGCATAAAAATTCATTAAAAATGCCGGTCTTGAGAGATAAATTGGCTGAAATAGGATTTAGCAATTTGTTAAGCTTGAAGGTTAAACCCGATAACGTTCCACTCCATATACAGTTTTTGTTTGCGCTTATGGGGGTCAACAAAAATATAGACAATGATGTTCTTAATACAATTTCGGAATTAAGAGCTGCCGGCTATCTTGGCAGAATATATCACAATGAAACTCCGGAAGCTGAACGTTTGAAAATTATCAATAATGATATTTTTCCTCTTTACGAATATTACTTGAGGATGGATTTAAAGCTTTGGAAGAAAAAATTGGTTGATGATGAGGAAGAAATTCAAAAAGATACTAAAGAGAAAGTTGATGAAGCTGCCGGAGAAGATGCGCAGAATGAAAAATCTGACGATGGGCAGGATGAAGGTGAGGGACAGCCTGGGGGTGAAGAAAGCGCTGATGGTAGCGAAGAAGAAGATGGCGAAGATCAGGAGGATTCTCAGCAGGGGCAAGGAGGTGGCGGCGGAGGCGGTCAGCCTGGAGAAGGCGGTCAATCCTCCACTGATGAGTCCGGCGAAGATCAAACGCCGGATTACAACGAGGGATATGATACTCCTGAAGGTGGCTCTTTCGAAAAAGACCCTACGGGAAAAGGTTATAAGCTTGAGATTTTTCCACCTTTGCATGGTTATTATGCCATTGATAGGAAAAACTATTTTGATGGATCAAAATTAAAGTGGTTTCATACCGCAAAATCCACTCAGTATACAAAAAATCCTCAATTCCAAGGTAAAAAATATACTATTAGCGGAATTCTTGCGACAAAAGGTGGAGGAAATGTAAAAGCTATTCCTGTTCCGAATACTTACGCTCTCGATCTTAAATCGCTTCAGTTTAAAGGAGACCGTCCTAAAATTACGCGCGACGAGAATGGTAATTTCTTTTTTGAAATCCACAAAAGATGTGAGTTTAGTATAGATTTTTATCAAGAAGCTGCGCCCTTGGTTTCTCCTCCAACGAAACAAGACACGCAATTGATTTATCAAGGCAGGCTTTCCATAGCCACGGAAGACATTGCGGCCAAAATCATCTCTTTGGCAAACAATTCTGTAAAACAAGCGGAGGCTGTAAGAGATTATATTAGAAAAAATCATAAGTATCCGTCCGGCAAAGGCGAAAAGAGCACTTTAAACGCTGCAAAAGATACGCAATTAAAACTTCGAAAATCGTCAGACGCTTCAAATTATGTACAGAACTTGGATGCTTCCAAAGATCTTGAATGCTATTCGGCAAATACATTATTTGTCGCAATACTAAGAAAGCTTGGGATTCCAAGCAGGCTTGTTACCGGCCATCACGTACTTAACGAGAATAAGCAGGGTAATTCGGTTATTAACTCTGCAAATGGGCATGGATGGTGTGAGTTTTGGGATGGCAAGAGGTGGATTCGTATAGATGCGACTCCCGATGCTGAAAAAAATGAGGAGGACGAAAAAGATGAAGAGAAAAAAGAAGACAAGAAAGATGAAAAAAAGGAGGACAAAAAAGAAGACAAGAAGAAAGATGAAAAGGAAAAACCGCGACCCGAAGACGCTTCAGATGGCGGTATAGATACTGACGATTCCGGGTCGGACAGTAAGGACAAAGGCGAAGATAAGAAGGAAAAAGACAAAAAAGAAGGAGAAAAAGGCGATGGTGAAGAAGGTAGCGATAAAGGTAATGAAGAAGGCGAAGGCGAAGGCGAGGGCGAAGACTCCGATGGTGAAAGCGAAGGTGGCGATGGCAAATCTTCCGAAAAAGGAGGTAAATCGGGCGGCAAACAGAAAAAATCCGGCGAAGCCAAAATCGATGATTTTGATCCCGAGGAAGAGTTTAAAAAAATGTATAAAGAGCTTGAAGATTCAATGTCTGACACTCCGGACGAAGATGCCGTAAGAGATGCCGTGGAGCAAATGGAGCAAGAGAAAATCGAAATGGAAGAGGCGCTTAATAGAGACCCAATTGAGGAAACTATTGAACAAAAATTTCCGAATATGGATGAAAATGAGAGAAAAGAAATGACGAATTTTGTTAAAGGTTTTATAGAAGCAGCCAAGAAAATTTCTCAAATAAAAAATCCTGATGCCGATACCGATCCGGAAAATCCTTTTCTTATTGATGCGTTAAGATCAATTTTGGATAGAGTTATATCAAGAAGTATAAAAGAAGAAATTGTGCCGCGATATCCGGTGTCTGATGGGGAGGTTCTTATTGATCCTGTACAGCTTTATTTTGATGAGCGACAAGGGCTTGGGGCCGAATCCAGAGTATGGCAAAGATCGGAAAAATCCGAGCGCGAAGAATTAAAAATAGTAAAAGTCAGAAGAAGAAAAATACTTGATGGTAGTGGCAGTATGTGTGATGCCGGTAAAATAAATTTACAACAAAGAATTGAAGTTCTTGAAAATATAGTTATTGCCGAAAAACAGAGAGAGCTCGATACTTTATCAAATTCTTTAAGTAGGGATTTGCGAATGGAGACGGAAACTTGGCAGTTTGGTTTTAGAGATCCGCAAACCGGAAAAGATTATAGAAGATTAAAGGCTCTTTCGCCGGAAATGGATGTTTTGGATCAGGCTGTAACTTGGTATTGTTCCGGTCAGGCCAGTGGTGGAACAAATGATTATGATCCGCTGGAAAGTATTTATGATGAATTGGCTCAGGAATTTCAAGATGAGCAAAAAGCAAATCCTGATAAAGCTACTGTTTTCGAAAGAATAAGAGCAGGTTTTTGCATAAGAGAGCTTAGGGCTTTAGAGGAATTAAAGGAAAAAGATATTAAAGATCTTTCTACGGAAGAAAAAATTTACTTAAATAATCTTGTGGCCAATGAGCAGAATTTTCAAAAAGCACTCGATGATTTGACTACCAAATATGGCGAAGATATAGAGCCTATTGTTGAAGTCGTTGAAGTCAGCACAGACGGAGGTAGTAATAGCGCGGCCAGAGTCCAGACTGTCATAAAAAAACTTAGAGGTATTGGAGTAATAGTTATTGCTTATGGACTAGGTAACGATGGGAGGGCGGTGGAAGGTACATATGCCAATCCGTATAATCCTATGGAGGGAGGTATTTTTTGCCAAAATTTACTCGATTATCCCAGAAAGAAGATGGATGCCTGGGCTAGGATTCTTGACAAGGTGTAATTTTACATTTATAATACTATAATAAATTATATTTTTATGGCTAACAAATCAGAAAACGACCCTTTGGGTCAAAGTGGGCTAGGTAAGGAGTTGGCTCAAATTATGGACTCTAAATATGATGGAGCCGATAAAGTCGATGCCGCCTCATCCACTGATGAAATTAAACTTAGCTTGTTGGAGCTCAGGGCTTTAGTTGCCCGATTAAGAGTTCTTCCTTCTATGGATAAAAAGACTAAGGATCCTGCTATTTCACCTAATGTTAAAACTGTGCTGGATGGGGATTTACTGCAAGAATTGGCTCATGAAATGGATCCGGAACAGGGAGTTCATAGCGAGATTTTGGAAACCAAAAAAAGGATAAGAGAGTTACTTAATAATTCCAAAGTTCACGATGAGTATAAAAATCTTTTTAATGGAATTTCTGTTGAGATTACCAAGTCAAAAGAACTACTGGATTTATATCAAGGAAACACGCTGTCTGACCTTGAAAGAATCGCAGTTGTGCGCCAATTGAGCCGCTTATTGGCCAATTTGGTAAGCTGGTGCGATGATGAAGAGCAAAATATCCATAATCAAGTAACAAGAGAACGTAGAGGATATAAGCCAAGCGATACCAGAATTCTTTCAAAATTAAAAAATTATAGAAATAAGTGCCAAGAAACATTGGACAGTATAAAAAGTACTGATGTGGAGGCTCAAATTCAGCTTAGAATAGACCAGATTAACTTAGATAGAAATACTCTAAACAGAAGGGTTCCCAAAGATATTAAAGAAAGAAGCAAGGGGCGTGCCGGTAATGGATATATAGTTACCGAAAGCAGACAGAAGATACTTTTTGGAAGTGAAGAAAGTCCTGAGCAAAGTATAATTTCAGCTTTAAGAAAGAATCATAATGTTGAATGTTTTGGTCCTACCGGTACCGGTAAAACTAAACTGGTTGAACATGCCGCTATGGTTTTTTCAGGTAAAAAACCTATTATCGTTTCCGGAAATCCGGGTGTGTCAAACTATCATTTTTTTGGAAAACCGGTTGGATTGGACAAGAGAGATGACGGAGCCGCCGTTAAATGTATGAAAGAAGGGCGTGTTTTGATTATTGATGAAGATAACCGTATAGATCCAAATGTTCTTGCGAGCGTTAAGTATCTTTTGGGTTTGCGTTCCGGCGATGTTTATTTGCATCCGGAAACAGGCGAAGAAATAACAATTAAGCCCGGGTTTGGTATCATTGTTACCAGAAATGAAAAAGGTAAACATCATAAAGATCGATTTGAATTACCTCCGGATTATAGACGTGAATTTATTGCAAGTTTTGAGATAGGATATTTTACCAAAGAGGAAATGTATGACAGGTTTTTACTTCCAAAACTTTGTAATGACGACGGCTCAATGTCTCTGTCCGAGAATGATGTTGGAGGAAAGTTTAGCGATCCAAACAAGAGAAGTCCCCTACTATCTTTAACTATTGGCGCTGAGAAAATCCAAGAACTATATGCCAGAAATGAAATGACCGATGGTGTTATGGAATCTGGCTGGCTTATCTCATTATTTGATGAATGGCAGGAACAACATTTGCGAACCAATTGTACATTTTTGAATTATCTTGAGACCAGGTTGCTGGAATTTATTAAGAGACCTATTGGCAATCCAAACAGAAAAAAGATAATTGAAGTTTTTACTGAACAGGGATTTTTCCAGGGGAAAACCGCTGATCTTTTTAAACCAAAAGAAGGCGAACTTCCAATAACTGATCCTGAATTGAATGTATTAATGAAAAAGGCAAATAATGTTTTTAAGCCTGGCAATCCTGGTGATATTTTGGATTCCAGAGCCGTTGCTTTATTGGATCCATTTGAATCCAGGAATGTAAAAGTTTCTCCACATCCAAAAGAAGAAGAAATTGAAGCATTCAAGACTAAATATTATGATTTGTGCATGAAATTAGGCATTAGGGCTGTAGGTTTCAGTCCGCATAATTTCCAGCAAAAAATACCTGCGATAGTTAAGGTTTTGAGTGATCATTTAAATAGAAATCAAGTGCCTAACAAAGAACTTATTATGAGTGTCATAGATAGTGCTGCCAGCACAAAGAGTATTGATGATTTCTTGAAGACTGCCAATGATATGTTTGATATGTTTGAGTAATAAATATATAATTCGCCCCTAAAATTAATAAAAAAAATAATATGAAAAAATCACCTGGTGTAATATTGGAAGATAAGAAGATCGGCCTTACAGGGAGAATAGGCAAATTAATGTCAAAGTTTTCCGATGATTCCATTCAAGACAAGCTGGATGGACTTAATTTTGCTATTGATCAAGATCAGCTTGGCTCAGGGCATCCAAAAAGAATTAGTATCGGTGGAGTTAAGCTTGAAATAAGCGCCAAAGATGAACAAGGTGAGGCATTGGATAAAGTTGATGCTTTTTTGAAAGCGCTTGAAGAAAAAGTCGCGGCGGACGAAAAAGATTCCGGAAAACCCGTAAGGAAAGGCGCCGCTGATGTTGCTGCTGACGCTGAAGCCGTTGTCGCTCCGCTGGTCCCGGAAAAAGCCAGGACTGAGTGGAGAGATGTTAACGTAGAAATCGTTAAAATTGCGAAGGCTTTCGAAGGAACGAAATTTGGCGATCTTATGAAAGAATTGAGAAAAATGTCGCATAAAAAAGAGATTGGGAAAGAAGATATTAATATCCAATTTGGAGAGGACGTTTTGGAGATCTGGGCAGATGATTCCGATCCAAAAATTCTTCTAAAATTAGCTAAGTTTGTAAAGGATTTAAAAAGGCATAATTCGGAAAAATTTCCTGCTGTTTCTGCTAAAACAACTGTGCCTGAAACTAAAAAAGAAGAGGAAAAAGATCCTATTTTCTGGAGAGATGTTATTTCCGGGATTGATGGATTGTTGAAGGCTTATCCTGATGAAGAATTTCCCGCGTTGTCTCAATTAAGAGAAATGCTTGAAAACGGAGAAGTCGGTAAAGGCATGCATTTATTCCTTACCGTAGGCGATGTACATCTTTGGATTAAACAAAAGGATGAAGATGAAGAAATAAAAGAAAAAATAGCGGTATTTATCGGAGAGTTGAAGCAAGTTGCATCAAATAATGACAAGGAAAAATCGAAACCACTTGATTCTGCCGCAGACAAGACGTATTGGAGAGATATTTTGGGCGCTTTGGAAGAATTACAGGATGCTTATGGTGTAGATAAGAATTTTAAACTGTTAAAGCTTTCGATTGAAAAAGGAACTTTGGGTACCGTAAAGAGTTTTCATGCTGTTATAGATGGTGTCACTTTGGACATAATTCAAAGTGATACAGATACTGAAATGAAGGATAAAATTTCAGATTTTATTCGCAAGCTTACCAAAACCGGCGAGGTTAAAATAAAGGATGTAGTTAGAATACAACTGAAAGAAGCCGAAAAAGAGTACAGGGATTTGCAATCCAAACATATGGATCTTGAAAACAGGTATAATGAACAATTTGAAGAAATGAAACAGCGAGCCGATCAAATAAGAAGGCTTAAAAATGAGAATACTAGATATGAAAGAACAGTCGAGGATTTACAGGAAAAGTTGCGCGATGCAAAAACAAGGATTGCCCCAGCTCCAAGAACAACGACACGTTCTTACAGTGGATAAAAATGCTTAAGCGAGAGACTACGCTTTCTTTGCTGCAGGCTTTTTTGCGGCAGGTTTCTTTGCCGGTTTTACTTTGGGAGCTTCGAATACGCCTGGAGTTTTTAAAACCGGACCTTTTCCGCCTGTGGCGTGAACTTCCAATATTTCAATAACTGTAAGTTGTTTTCTGAAGCCATGAAGTCTTCTTTCTCTCTTTTTTGCCTTCATCTTAAAAACCACTTGTTTGTCAGCAAGCTTGTGTAAATGGATTTTGGCTTCTACATAAGCTCCTTCTACTAATGGAGTTCCGATTTTTACGTTGTCTCCGTCTTTAAGTAAAAGAACTTTTTCGATTGTGAATTTATCCCCTTCTTTGCCCGGGAGTTTTTCCACTTCGAATTTTTTTCCTTTTTCAGCTTTGTATTGTTTTCCTCCGGTTTTTATTACTGCTAACATATAGTTTTGATTGTTTAGGTTAAAAAGAAAAGGATACTTCGCTTTGCTCCGTATCTGGCGGACGAATTCTAAGGGGAAAGACGCTTGCGGTCAAGCTATTTTTGAGATTAAAGGAATTTTTTGAGCTCTTTTAGCGCTTCTTCTATGGATTTTTTGAGAATTGGTCTTTCCTCTGCGGAAAACGGAGATAGTACAAAACTGGTTAAATCCTGCTGTTTCGGAGCAATTTCTCCCCGACTTTCTGTTCCTATGCGAATTCTTGTGAAATTTTGGGCGCCGACCTCCTGGATTATTGATTTCATGCCGTTATGCGTGCCGGCGGATCCTTCGCTTCTTACTCTTATTTTGCCCAGCGGGAGGTCGATATCATCATAAATGACTACAAGATTTTCGAGCGGTTCTTTGTAGAAATTGAGGATTTTGCTTACGGATTGTCCCGAAAGATTCATGTAAGTAGTTGGCTTCACCAGTAGGATTTTTTCGTCATTGTAAGAAGATTTGCATGTTAATGCTTTAAATTTACCGTCTTCTTCAAAATCCACTTTGAGCTCTTTCGCAAAAGCGTCTATGGCCATAAAGCCGCAGTTGTGGCGTGTATTCTCATATTCTTTTCCTATATTTCCCAGACCAACGATTATTTTCATAATGGTTTCATTATGGTCGATATGGCATTCTCTTCCCCTTTATTATAATCGAATCCCCCAGATTTGCCTTCTTTTTTTCCAAAGATTTTTTCATTCCGAATTTATCGATGTAGCTGTACATTCTTTCAATTCCTTCCTGATTGTTGAAATCTGTCATTATCGCAAGCTGTTCTATTCTTTTTCCCGAAATATAAAATACTTTGCCGGTAGCTGTTTTTTCAACTTTGTCGATTTTGAATTTTATTTTGTCCAGATGTGGATGCAAAACCGGTATTTTATCTTCTTCTTTTACGACATACTTTTCTTTTTTCTTTAGGGCCGTGAGTTTTTTGGAAACTTCAAACATTAATGGCTTAAGGCCCGCGTGAGTTACCGCGGAAATTGTGAAAATCTTTTTTTTGCCTATGCTTTTTTTGAGTTCCTTAAGCTGTTTTTCAAGCATTGCTTCGTCCAAAATATCCAGTTTGTTTACGACAATTATTTCTTCTTTGTTTGCCAAATTCTTATCGAATTTTTTAAGTTCGTTGCGAATGGTTTTGTAATTTTTTCCTATTCCCGGAAGATAACCGTCAATGATGTGAATTAAAAGTTTTGTTCTTGAAACGTGCTTTAGAAATTGATGACCAAGTCCTTTCCCTTTGTGCGCGCCTTCAATTAGACCCGGAATATCCGCCACTACGAAAGATTCTTCGTCTGAACCTCCGAATCTGCCCATTGAAACCATTCCGAGGTTTGGTGTGAGCGTTGTGAAATGATATGCGGCGATTTTGGGGCGGGCGTTACTGATTACTGAAATCAATGTGGATTTTCCCGCCGATGGAAGGCCTATTATGCCGACTTCTGCAACGAGTTTTAGTTCGAAAATTGCATCCAATTGCTCGCCAGGTTCTCCGGTTTCGGCGAATCTTGGAACTTGGTGTGTAGATGTTTTAAAATGGACATTTCCCAGTCCGCCTTTACCTCCTTTTGCTATGATTATCTGTTCTCCGGGCTTATTTAAATCCGCATAAATGTGAGATTTGTCTTTGCTCAAAATGAGTGTGCCGAGTGGAACTTCAATGGTCAAATCCTCCGCGCTTTTTCCAAATCTGTTGTTTCCTTCGCCTTTTGCACCACTCTCTGCTTTGTAAACTTTGTTTGATGTAAGGTGATACAAAGTGTTCAGATTGTGGTTTACGCGAATGATGATGTCCCCACCTCGGCCGCCATCTCCTCCATCCGGGCCTCCTTTGGGGACATATTTCTCACGCCTGAAGCTAATGGCACCGTTTCCGCCATTTCCTGCTATCAACTTTAATGTGATTTCGTCGCAAAACATAAATAAAATTAGTTCGGAGCTCATAATATAGAGGTTTTTTGCTCTTTTCAATGATATAAATTTTTGTTAGATTCTTCCTGTCTGTTTTTGTGTTAAGCCCAGATGGCGGAATTGGCAGACGCGCTGGACTCAAAATCCAGTGGTGGCAACACCGTGAGGGTTCAATTCCCTCTCTGGGCACCATTTATTTTTATATGGAGCAATTCATTCAAGTGTTACTGGAGCTGACTGCGAAGATGGGATATTTGGGCGTGTTTTTAATGATGACGCTTGAAAGTACATTTTTACCGATTCCGTCGGAATTGATAGTGCCACCTGCGATTTATTTGGCTTATCATGGGCAAATGAATGCGGCTGTTATTATGGTTGTGGCTGTAATTGGAAGTACGGCGGGCGCGCTGATAAATTACTTCTTGGCGCGCTACTTGGGGCGCCCGCTCATTTACGCTATTGCGAAAAAAGACTGGATGAAATATTTATTTATTACGCATCCGCGGTTGGAGAAAGCTGAAAGCTTTTTTATAGAGCATGGAAATATTTCTACATTTATCGGAAGACTTGTAATTGGAATTCGACATTTGATTTCCATCCCTGCCGGTTTTTCAAAAATGCCTCTTAAGAGTTTTATTCTATATACTGTTCTTGGTTCGTTTATCTGGGTCTGTGTATTAGCCTCTGCCGGCTATGTCTTGGCCTTGAATGAGACGTTTTTCAGACATTATTTTTGGTATATTGCGTGGGCTGTTATTACTGCCATTGTTGTAGTAGTCGCAACAGTTTATTTTTTAAAGAGGCGTAAAAAATCTTAGATATTTAAAAGTCTGATGGTACCCGGTGAGCTTCTTTTTTGATTGGATGTTCTGTTGTGGGTACTTTGTTTCCATCTATTGTTATCAGATTCAGGATGGTTATCCTTGTTATTCCTATCCCCGTTTCCAACTCACTCTTTTTTGATCTTCCTCCCAATGTCTCTCCCAGCATGCGATTTCTTATTTTTTCCGCCAGAGCTTTAGTATCTAGTGTCTTATCCAATTCATCTCCGTTTTTTGGAGTTACCGATATATCTTGCCATGTCTTGTCAGCGCCTTCCATAAGGGTAAAACCTATGGTGTGTTTTCCTTCTTTGTCATAATATTCGTATACTCCTTCGATTCCTTCTTGTCCTGTTTCCATATTTTTGAAGTTATTTTGTAATGCTTAGTGCTGCATTCTATTGCTGCTCTTAAAGATTTTCAATAGTTTTTTGAATTGATTTGTGTAGAATTCGGTCGATGAAAACATATTTGCTTGTACATTACGGAGAAATTGGGCTCAAAGGGAAAAACAGAGAGTACTTTGTTAAAAGACTGGGGAAGCAGATAAGAGAGAGGCTTTCTTTGGCTTTTTACAGGAAAATTTCCATAACTCACACTTTAGGGCGGTTTCTTGTGAAAAATGTTAAGGAAGATGATAACTATCAGGTAGTTTTAAAAAGGATTGCGGGAATAAAAAATTTCCATTTTGTTTATGAAGGGGCAAGCGGAATTGAAAAACTTGCCGAAGATATTTGGGGTGTTTGGGGAAAATCTTGGAAGAAAAAATTTCCTGACGCGAAAACTTTTTGCGTGAGAGTTAGAAAGGCTCAAAATATGTCTTATAAATCTTTTGAAGCGGAACGGGATATTGGCGCTATCTTGCTGCAAAAAGGCATTGGGCTTAAGGCGAAAATGAAAGATCCTGATGTTGAAATTTATATGGAGGTTTTTAGTAATCATGGATATTTTTCCTTTAAAAAGAACTTTGCGATGGGAGGGATGCCGGCGAATACAGCCGGGAAATTTATAGCCATGCTTTCCGCCGGCATCGATTCTCCGGTGGCCGCTTACAAAATGATGAAAAGAGGAGCGCGGATGATTTTTGTTCACTTTGATGGCTATCCTTACACCGACGATGCAGAAAGAGAGCACGTTAAAGAGCTTGTGAAGATTCTTTCCGATTTTCAGTATGATACAAAACTTTTCATTGTTCCTTTTGGGAAATTGCAAAAGACTATTGCCACAAATATGGAAATTCCTTCCAAGTACAGAACTGTTTTGTACCGAAGATTTATGGTCCGAATTGCCGAGAGAATTTGCAAAAGAGAAGGTGCTTACGGAATCGTTTCAGGTGATAATTTGGGGCAAGTGGCCTCGCAAACCGCTCAAAATATGTTTGCCGTTCACGCTGTTACCAGCGTTCCGATGTACGCGCCACTGATTGGGTACGACAAAGAAGAAATAGTCCAGGTGGCGCGCGAAATCGGCACTTTCGAAATCTCAAAACTGCCGTGCAAAGATACTTGCTCAATGTTTACTCCAAAAAGTCCGGAATTGAATGCCAAGGTCTATGATCTGAAGAAAGTTGAAGAGACTTTGGACATAGACAAAATCGTAGATGAGTGCGTAAAAGGGGCGGAAGTGATTAAATATTAAAACTTGCTTCAGAGATTTTGGCTTTTGCAACTCGTAGACCTGTTAAATTGTTGACGTGATTTTTTAAAAATGCTCTAATAAGTCCTAATTAATTTTATGGATAATTTTAATTATTACGTAGTAACAGGCTGCCCAGGAACAGGAAAAACCACTGTTGGTAATAAAATTGTGTCTGCGCTAGGAACAGAGTTGCTAGAGCCAGAATTAGTACGTGAAGAACTAAATATTAAAGAATACAGCAATAAAGATACTCCTCAAATCGTTGATATATTACACGGTAGAATAAGAGGATTAATAGAATCTGGTAGGCCAGCTGTATATTGCCGTGCATACGTAAGCATGGAAACAAGGGCGGAAAGTTACAAATTGATTCGTGTTATCAGTTCAGAATTAGGATTAGCTATACGATCTGTACTCATTAAATGCACTTGTACTGAAGCAGTTGCAAAACAAAGAATTCGGGACAGAAGAATACTTAATGATGTACACAGTCATCCAAAAGATCCTAATGTCTGGGACAGAATAAAAGGGTATGAAGTACCACTATGCGATGATGAAATTAATCACGAACCAGATTTTTCTTTTATTTTATATAACTCGGAAACAAACCAAGTTGAAGAAATCTGCGTGAGAACAACTCATAGAAAAGCTGTAGGAATTTTGAAAGGAATAATAACTTAATAGGTCTAGCTGAACTTCTTTTTGCGAAGGTCTTTGTTGTAACTTATCGCAAACCTATGCGCTTCGTCGCGGGCGCGTTGGAGTAGTTTTAGAGCCTCGTTTCCCCTATCCAGAACAATTGGTGCGCTTGAATGGGTTGTGTAAATTTCCTCCAATTGTTTGGCCAGCGATATGCACGTGATATTAAGTTTTAATTCTCCCAAAACTTTCATTGCAGCTGATAACTGACCTTTTCCTCCATCAATTACTATTAAGTCCGGTATTTTTTCAAAAGATTCGTCAGGTTTGTGTTTTATTTTGTCGAAAACCAAGGCCAATGGTTTTAATCCGCATTTCACGCAAATTTTATGACTCTTAACCAATTCATCAGGAATTTTATTTATTTCTTCAAATCCCATCGTGAGGTAATAATCTTTTAATTCTTGTTTACAAAGAATGTAAACACGCTTGGATTTGGCCTTGCCTATGATGTTTCTGAGTAATTTTCTTCCTATTTTTGATCCTCTTTCTTTTGGTAAAACAAATAGGTCATTTATCTCGCTGACTTTTTTTGAATGGTCAGTTATTGAGGCCAATGCTGCCAAAGTTTTTCCGTTTTTCTCCAATATATAAAAGCTCTTAAAATCTATTCCGGATCTTAATTTTTCCTTTTTGATAATTTTTTCTATCGGCTTTTGATATTTTTTTACGGCTTTTTTAAACACGTATTCTTTGTTTTTCACCTCGTCAGCTATTTTCATAAACCTTCGCATTAAAACTTCTTCCATGGATTTGTAATCGTCAGGTTTATCGATAACCGTGCGCAGTTTGAATTTTCTGTACATGGAATTAACCGGAATTCCATTTTCAAAAACAATCATTGAGCCAACTGTGTCTGTTCCACCTAGGTGCGAAATGTCGTAACATTCGATTCTTTTTGGCGCCGATTTAAGTTTTAATAGTTTTCCAAGCTCCTCGGCGGCGCCCTTCGTAAACGCCCCTTCCTCCTGCCATTTTGCGCGATTTCTGTCGGCGTAAATTCTAGCGTTATTCAAGCTCATTTCCAGAAGTCGATTTTTATCTCCACGCTGTGGAATTATTATTTTTATTTTCTTATTCGCTTTTTTACTTATAAATTCCTCCATTTCTTTTTGGTCTTCAATTTCGTGAGGAATTAATATTTCTTTTGGCATATCTGTTGCCAATTCGTAATATTGAGTCAAAAAAGATCCCAAGACCTCCAGATTTTCCTCTTTTTCGTTAAATTCTCTGGCTTCAAAGATAAAATTTTCCTGTCCGATTAATTTTCCTCCGCGAACCTGAAACAGGTTGAAATAAGCCTTTTCGTGGCTCACGCAGTAATTGATTATGTCCTTATCTTCTTGATTTGGATCGGAAATTCTCTGTTTTTCCAGAATGTCTTTTATCTTTTCAATTTGATTTCTGATTTGAGCCGCTCTTTCGAATCTTTTTTCTTGCGCGGCTTTCATCATCTTCGAAGTGAGTTCTTTTAAAATGACATCTCCTTCTTTGCCTTCAAAAAATCTTTCCACCATGCGGATGTATTCCTGATATTCCTCTTTTGAAATTTTGCCTATACATGGCGCGGAACAGCTCTTTATATAATAATCCAAACAAGGGTATTTTATCGTTTTATTTCCCACTTCCACCTCGGCCGTGCCATTTTTTATCGATGTCTGTTTTATTTCCAAATTGCAGTGCCGGTACATAAAAATCTTTTTCAAAATCTTAAAAGCCTCGTTCACTTTGTTCGCGGCGGTTTTTGGCCCGATATATTTTGCCCCGTCATTAAGCACTTTTCTCACTATCTGAATCCTGGGAAAATCCTCGTTCTTCGTTATTCTTATGTATACGAAATTTTTATCATCCTTTAAAAGAATGTTGTATTTTGGCTGAAGCTGCTTCACCAAATTATGCTCTAAAATAAACGCTTCCAGCTCCGAATCTACCGCTGTCCACTGTATATCTTTCACCTTCTCCAAAAGCTTTTTTGTGCGCGTGGAATGCTCATACCCTTCTTTAAAGTACTGCCTCACGCGCTTCTTCAAATCCTTCGCTTTGCCTATATAAATAACTCTCCCCTCCTCGTCGATCATTTTGTAGATCCCCGGAACGGAAGGCAATTTGCTTAGCAGCGATTTTAGTTTTTTATTTTCTATCACGACAATAGTATACTCAAAACATGCCGAATTTAGAAAAAGAACTTTGGGACAAGGTAAAAAAGTATATGAGGTATCTAAAATGGATTCCGTCTTTGAGGATGGTTGGAGTTTGCAATAACCTCGCTTTTGGTGATATTGACGGCCAAAGTGATATCGATTTGTTTGTGATTGCGAAGAAAGGAAGGCTTTTTACCGTGCGACTTTTTGTTACGGTGATTTTGTATTTTTTGGGCGTGCGAAGGCATGGAAACAAGATTGCGGGACGATTTTGCCTGAGTTTTTTTGTTGATGATTCGGCTTTGGATCTTAAACTGATTGCGATTGAAAATGATATTTATCTCTCTTATTGGATAAAGACTATGAAGCCGGTTGTTGATGATGGAGTTTCGGAGGAATTTTTGACGGCAAATGATTGGATTAAGGGTTATTTTGAGGATGGAATAAAATTGGAAGTGGATAAAAGTCGCTTGATATACAAGAAAAAATATCTTGGCAAAATTATCTTTTTCCCTTTTTTAAGCTATTTTCCATGGATTCTGGAACGTCGTTTTAGAAAAACGCAGTTAAGATTTATTCGCGCGAGTTCGAATAAATTAAAAGACAAAAGTGGAATTGTTGTTAATGATCACATGCTAAAATTCCACAACTTGGACCGCAGAAAGGAATATAGCGAAGCTTGGACAAAAAAGTATGACCGTGATGCGAAAATTACCGACCAAAAGTTTAGACACTTGTTTTGAATTTCATCTCGATCGGAGTTCCCGTGAAGCCGTATTTTTCTCGGAGTTTATTTTCCAAATAACGTGGATATGAAAAATGGAGATTTTCGGCATGCCTAAAGAACATTACGAACTTTGGCGGATTAACTTCCACTTGGCTGATGTATTGGAATTTTGGTTTTTTGATGTATGTGCTGGCCGGCAAATGTTTGTAAGTGATTTCTTGGAAGAATACGTTTAGCTCGGATGTTGGAATTCTTTTTTTGCGTTCCTGCATTATTTCTTTTGAAAGCTCGAGAATTTTGTAGATGTTGTTTTTGTCTTTTGCGGAAATGAAAACGACTGGCGCGTAAGGCAAAAAAGCGAATTTTCGTTTGAGTCCGTAAATTATGGCTTCTTCTTTTTCATCTTTTTTTCCTTCGAAAAGATCTATTTTATTTATTGCGATTATCACTCCTTTTTTTTCTTCCAAAATGTACTGAGCGATGTGACAATCTTGCTGGCTGACTCTTTCTGTTCCGTCGATTAAAAGCACGCTAATGTCGGATTGGCCGATTGAAGCGATTGCCCGTAATGAGCTGAATTTTTCAACTCCTTGCTTGATAGATCCGGGCTTCCTGATGCCGGCCGTGTCGATTAGAGTGTATTTTTGATCTTCGTGGTCTATTTCTATGTCGGTGGAATCGCGGGTCGTGCCGGGAATTTCGGATACGATCACTTTGTTTTCACCCGCGAACGCATTTATCAAGGATGATTTTCCGGCGTTTGGGCGACCCAAAATGCAAATTTTTATATTTGCTTCGTCCGGTTTTTTTTCTTTCTTTGGAGCTTTTTTAAACTTTAATGTTTTTATATTTTTTTCAATTACCATTTTCATTGAATCTATTCCTGCGTTATGGATTGCGGAAATTTCTATCGGGGCGCCAAAACCGAGTTCATAAATATTCGCGATAGTGTTTTCGATGTGGCGTGGATCGTCGCATTTGTTTGCCACTAAAATAACCGGCTTGGCCGTTTTTCTTAAAATGTCTGCGGCGGCATAATCTTCGGAAGTAATTCCTTCAATTGCGTCTATGATAAAAAGAATGATTGTGGCGTCCGCTATGGCTATTTTTGCCTGTGCGCGTATGTTTTTCTCAATATCACCCTGTTTGCCATACTCAAGGCCTCCGGTGTCCACCAAGAGAGTTTTGTAGCCACCAATTTCCCACGGACTGATAATACGGTCGCGGGTTGTGCCGGCCTCGTGCGCTGTTATCGCCTGTCTTTTTCCCAAGATACGGTTAAACAGGCTGGATTTGCCTACATTTGGACGACCTACGATGGCTATTGTTGGAATATTTTGCATGGCGAGATTATATATTATGGCTTCAATAAAGCAAGTTTTTGTGGTATAATAGAGAAG